>Ga0134091_1000865_pt1 | contig 25926 bp, 24 predicted proteins | sample 2_5taG_FD_94451 | JGI IMG/M metagenome (GOLD analysis project Ga0134091, IMG submission 94451) | Switchgrass degrading microbial communities from high solid loading bioreactors in New Hampshire, USA - 2_5_20_6_A2 metaG | ecosystem: Engineered > Bioreactor > Semi-continuous > Anaerobic >...
ATTACAATGCTGACACTGATTGGGCTGACTAATGTAATCAGTACCATATCCACCAATGTACGCTCCCGTGGCCGTGAGTTCGCAGCTTTGCGCAGCGTTGGCATGACACCGGCAGGACTAAGGCGTATGTTAAATCTTGAAAGTATACTATGTTCGGCTAAATCCCTTATTATCGGAGTACCCCTTGGTATACTAGGGTCCTACTTACTTTATCGCGCTTTTTCGTCACCCGTAGAATTAGATTACGCGATACCATGGTTGCCTATAGTTCAATGCACGCTCGGTGTGATTGCCATAACATGGTTCACAATGCGGTATTCAATGTCACAGCTACGTCATGATAATATCGTTGAAACCATACGTTCAGAACACAGGTTATAAAAAAAGCGGTTAGAAATATGAAGCACACAACCGTCAAGGGAAATCAACCTTGACGGTTTTTAATATATATATTTACAAATTGTAAGCTTTTTAGTATACTAATTATATACCCCGTAGGGGTATAAATTTATGCAATTATTTATTTGAATTATTCACTTTCAAGGAGGCTCTTATGGAAAAATCGAACAACTATTATATTAAAACAAATCGTGCTTTTAGTCATATTAGAAAATATGGATGGATAATAACAGTATTGATAGCTATAGGTGGCCAATGGGAACCAAAACTAGGTTTAACTGTTGTTCTTATTATGGCTGGATTAACAATCACAGCATTTTTTAATGGGAGATATTGGTGTGGAAACTTTTGTCCCCATGGAAGCCTGTTTGATACGATTATACTACCTGTAACCAGGAATAAAAAAATACCTGACTTATTTAAATCTAAGGTGATGATAATTGGATTCTTTGCAATCTTCATGGTGAACTTTATGAGGAGAATACTTAGCGTATCTCAATATTGGGGGACTTATGATTTCTTTGATAAACTAGGTTACCTTTTTTCCAGTACCTATTTGATAGTATTGATTGTAGGCGGTATACTAGCAACACTTATAAATCCACGAACCTGGTGCCAATTTTGTCCTATGGGAACATTGCAGAAATTAGCATATAAACTAGGAAAGGCTATTGGTATTACTAAAAAGACTGAGAAGAAGATTACAATATCAAGCCAGGAAAAATGTTATAAATGTGGTAAGTGTGCTAAAGTTTGTCCTTTTCAACTGGCACCTTATCTGGAGTTTTCTAATGAAAATAAGTTTGATAATATAAATTGCATAAAATGTTCTACTTGTGTAGCGAATTGTCCTGCGGGAATTCTATCTCTTAAGAATGGTAATGAAACAGAAAAGGTATCATAGCAGTAAAAAATAGGATGTCAGATTAATAGTTTACAATATAATTTTTTATTAAAGGAATTGCCTGTATATTGTAGAAATATAAGTAATAAATTGTATATCCAGCAAGAAAGGGGATATATATGAATAATGATGGACAATTCATCAACCAAATAGAATGCTCGGTTAATGGAAAAGAATCCGAGAAATTATTTTCTATTTCATTGGATGTTTTTGACGATGCAATTATAGGTTTGACGAAGGATTTTGAAGTATATTTATGGAGTAAAGGAGCAAAAGAGAAATTTGGATTTAGTGAAGAAGAGATAATTGGCAAGAATGTAAGCATCCTTATACCTGAGGATAAATTAGCCGAATCAGCAAATGAGAGGGAAGCTGTTAAACGAGGAAAAGTGATTGAGAACTTTGAAACTGTTAGAGTTTCTAAAGAAGGAAAAAATATAGAAGTATCAATATCCATATCTCCTAGATATGATTCAGATAAAGAGTTTATTGGCGCAATAGCTATCTATAAAGATATATCTGATAAGATAAGACTTGAAAAGAAATTAGCTGAATATGAAAAAATAGCAAGGCTCGCTCTTGAAGGTGGTCAATTTGGAATCTGGGATATGAATTTGATAACAGATGAAATTTATCATTATAACAATTGGAAAAGGATTCTTGGATATGAAGAGCAGGAAATAAGTGATTCATGTGATTCGTGGAAAAAATTGATTCATCATGAAGACTTACCTTATGTATTAGAAAAATTCCATAAGCAATTTGAGGGTGAAGATTATATAGTTGAATATCGTATTAAGTGCAAAACAGGTCAATATAAATGGTTGAGGACAAAGGGAAGGGTAGTCCAATGGTCAGAAGATGGAAAACCAATGCGAATGATAGGAACAAACGAAGATATTACAGACAGAAAATTAATTGAGCAGGAGTTAAAAGAAAAATGTAAACAATTAGAGCAGCTAAAGAAAGAAGCGGAAGCTGCAAATAAAGCAAAATCTAATTTTTTGGCAAACATGAGCCATGAGATAAGGACTCCGATAAATGGTATTATTGGTATGCTGCAACTATTAGAATTGACTTTACTAAATGAAGAGCAAAGAAGATATGTCAACAGAATGAAAGAGTCTACAGATTTATTAGTAGCTATAATAAACGATATACTTGATATTTCAAAAATTGAAGCGGGCAAGCTCAAAATAGAGAATAAGCCTTATGATTTGTTCATAACAATAAACACTATTTACAATAACCTGTTGTTGCAAGGAAGTTCAAAAGGATTAGAGATAGGTTTTTATTTTGACCCAAAGATTCAAACGAAAGTCATAGGCGATGAAATGAGACTAAAACAGATACTTACCAACTTGACTAACAATGCAGTTAAGTATACTGATGAGGGTTATATTACTTTGCGGGCAGAGCTGATATGCAGCGATAGCAGTTTTCAAAAAGTAAGGTTTGCAGTCATAGATTCTGGTATTGGCGTAGATGGCGAGTTAAAAGATAAGATATTTGATAATTTTGAACAGGGAGATTTATCAAATGAAAAAAAGTATATGGGTGTTGGTTTAGGTTTATCCATAGCAAAAAGGCTGGCTGAGGAAATGGGTGGAACCATAAGTTATGAAAGCGAAGTAGGGGTAGGAAGCTCATTTTACTTTATTTGTAATATGAAACTGTCAGCTGAGGTTAATAATCAAGATCTCCAGTGTTTTGGCAGCAATAGCATAGATAGAAAAGCTGATAATTTTAATAACAGAAAAACCATACTATATATCGATGACAACCTTATTGATCATGAGGTTATGCAGGGGATACTAAGTCGTAAGGGATATGATTTGATTTCGGCGTACAATGGTAAAGAAGCACTTGAAGTGCTAAGAAGCCATAACATAGATCTGATTCTTATGGATATACAAATGCAGGGGATGAATGGATATAAGATTACTGAGATGATTCGAAAAGAATTTGATAAAAAACATATGCCTATTATAGCTGTTACTGCCTATGCTATGAGAGAAGATAGAGATAAATGTATTCAAGCAGGAATGGATGATTATATAGCAAAGCCCTATGATATTAACTATTTGTATAGCATATTGGAAAAGAGACTAGGGATAAAATGAAAAGCTTCCAATGGGAGCTTTTCTTATTTTGTCATATTTATACATTTACCTTATCCAAATGCCAAGAAAGCAAATCAATATTGAACTAATAATATGCAAAAAATGTATAAAATATGTATATCAAAGGGTATTGTGTCAAATAAAGGATAGTAGTATAATTAACCTAACAAACATTCGGTAGGTAAAAATGATAGGGGGGATGAGAAATGTCAAATAAAACAAATGATATGATACGCTATGTGGCGTTTAGATTGTTTGTCGAAGTAGGTTATGAAGCGACAAATATAAGGGATATCTGTGAAGAAGTAGACATAAAGCCATCTTCCTTATATTTTTATTACAAGTCTAAAGAGGATTTATTTTTCAGTATATATGATGAAGTCTGGGAGGATAAGATAAATGTCTTAAACAATGTTGTAGAACTTAAACATAATATATCGCCAAGTATGAAGTTATATTTTCTCTATAAAAGATTAATGGAATATTACTCGGAAAATATTATAAAGATGAAATTTTTACTCAGATATCACCTTTTTCCTCCGGAAGATGTTGCAGCCACTATTAGAGATAAGTATAGAGAATGGTCAAATAAAGAAGATAGAGTAATAGAAGAGATTATTATACAATGCATAGAAAGGAACATTTTACCATACGATAGGGACTTAAAAGATTATGTCCATGAGTATAAGACATTTGAAAGAGGACAATTGATTGAAATAATCATTAGCAATATTAGAAAGGAAGATAGAGAAATTGATAATTCATGGTTAAGGTTCTGGAACTGTAGTATGTCTAATTCCGTGTGAGGGGGTTATGACATGATGAAAGAGCCTATAGATGATAATGATATGAGCAGTGATATAAAATCTGAGATTGAAAAAACCAGACAAGCATTACATGACATTATAGAAAGTAGATATTCAAATGGTTTTGACGATGAAATAGTGGAGTTGAGTCAATATATGGATACACTTCTGGTAAAATATATGAAGAATAAAGGGGTATAGAAATATGAAGAGTATAAAAACAAAACTCATAGTATACTTTTCAATTTTGATGATGTTATCATCAATAATTTTAGGTATCTTTTCTATTCAAAGAGCCAGTGAATCTCTTACCGTTGAGGCAGAAAAAGCACTAAGGGCTTTGGCATTTGAAGCAGCAAGGTTAACAGAGAGCAGAATTGATACACAAGAAAAGACACTGGAAATGATAGCAATGAGAGAAGATATTCAAACTATGGATTGGGAAATCCAGCAGCCTATACTAAAGCAGCAATTAGAAAAATCAAATTTTCTTGATATTGGAGTAATTCAGCTTGATGGAACCGCATATTTCACAGACGGCTCAATCAGTAATTTAGCGGATAGGGCTCATGTTATTAAAGCTTTAAACGGAGAGGTAAATGTGTCAGATATGCTGATTAGTCGGGTAACAAATGAAATTGTCTTTATGTACGCCGCTCCTATAGAAAGAGAAGGCAAAGTAGTCGGAGCATTAGTAGGCCGCCGTGCAGGAGAAGCATTATCGGATATTATTAAAGATGCAGGCTACGGTGAGAGCGGTTATGCATATATGATTAACAATTCCGGAACAATAGTAGCTCATCCAGATAAAGAAAGGGTACTAAGTCAATGGAATCCTATTGAGGAAGCAAAAAACGACAATTCACTAGCTTCTGTAGCCAATCTCTTTGATAAGATCTTGAAAGAAAGAACAGGAATAAGTGATTATAGTTTTCAAGGGAAAGAATTATATGTCGGATATACACCTGTAAACGGTTCCAATTGGATTATGGTAATAACTGCTGATAAAAATGAAGTGCTGCATGAAGTGGGACAACTCCAAAAGGGTATTTTAATATTTGTTGCTGCTGTTTTGTTATTCAGTATGATTCTAGTATACATAATCGGCAACTCCATAACAAAACCTATAATTTTAACAGTTAAGCATTCGGAAAAAATTGCTGCTCTAGATATTACACAGGATGTTCCAAAAGCTCTTACCAGAAAGAAAGATGAGATTGGTGCTATGGCAAGAGGTATGCAGACAGTAACTGACAATCTCAGAGAAATAATTAGGCAAATAAGTGATTCATCACAACAAGTATCTGCTTCCTCAGAACAGTTGACAGCCACATCTCACCAATCAGCCACGGTGGCAGAAGAAATTGCAAAGACTATCGAGGACATATCCAGGAGTGCCTCAGATCAGGCAGTTAATACGGAGGAAGGAGCTAATAAAGCTTTTTCATTAGGTAAGTGTATTGAAAAAGACCAGGATTATATGAATGAACTGAACAATGCTTCAAAAAAAGTTGTGGAGGTTGTTAATGAAGCTTTAGAAGAAATTGAATATATATCTAATATGGCAGAAGAAAATGATGAAGCAGTAAAGGAAATAAACAATGTTATACTAAAAACCAATGATAGTTCCAATAGAATAGGTGAAGCCAGTAATGTAATATCCAATATAGCAGAACAGACTAACCTGTTGGCATTGAATGCAGCTATAGAAGCAGCAAGGGCAGGAGATGCGGGAAGAGGTTTTTCAGTAGTAGCAGAGGAAATAAGAAAACTGGCAGAGCAATCATCGGAGTCAACCAAATTGATTAATGAAATAGTTAATGAGCTTCAAAGCAATTCCCAGTCTGCTGTATTGACGATGAAAAGGGTTGCTGATATATCCAACAAGCAGAATAGTGGTATAATTAATGGTAGAGATAAATACAGGTTGATTGCAGAGGCAATGGACGAAGCGATGAGTTATGTAGAAAAACTTAATGCTTCCGGACAAGAAATGGAGGATATGAAAAACCAGATACTTAATTCTCTGCAAAATCTTTCAGCTATTGCAGAAGAAAACTCTGCTTCTACCGAAGAGATAACTGCAACTTTGGAGGAGCAAACTGCATCTATTGAAGAAATATCAAATGCCAGTGAAAGTTTATCGAATCTGGCACAGAGTCTGCAATCAATAATTATGCGGTTTAAAATATGAAATTAATTATTTTACTCCCATTTTATAAAGTAGACATAATATGATATAATTATCTAAGAATCTAAATAATTCTGTTCTATAGTTAGACATATATTATGTACAAGCCATCCATTCTATATTCATGGATCTACATTAGTATTATGTTTCAGCATCTATAATTATATCGAGGTAAAAGTCTATGCTAAGATGGAAGAAGATTAGTTTTATAATGTTGATGATAATTATAGCTATTGTATTTTCCTACTCAGCCCAAGAAGTCTCAACCACATTAGCCCAGCGAGATGAAGTTTTTAATGCTTCTTTCATCCAGTATTGGCATGCCAAAGATTGGGACAAGCCTAGATGGGTAAAAGAACTGCTGATGCTTAAGGAAGCAAAAGTAGAAGAGGTGATTATTCAGTCTATAGCTGATACTAAGGATAAGTTTGCCGTATATCCAACAAGCATCGAAGGATATAGATTTAATAGTATAGACATGCTATATAATGCTTTAAGTGCAGCTGATTTTGTTGGAATGAGAGTGAGAATCGGCTTAGGTTTCAGCGATGATTGGTGGTTCAAAAATGCAATGGATTTGGATTGGCTATTAAGAGAAGCCAATGACAATAAAATGATATTTAATGAGGTACTTGAGAAGTATGGAGATCATACTTCCATTGGAGGTTGGTATATACCTTATGAATTCTATCAGTTTACTGCTATAACTAATAATTATCAGAACAACCTGAATATATTTCTAAAGGAAATAGCCAGAGAGATTAAATCCAAAAGTGACAAGGATATAATGATTTCACCTTTTTATAACTCAAATTATTCATGGGTTATGCCCCTTGCCGGATGGAGAAAGCTTGTTGAAAATGCTTTGAGAAATACGGGAATAGATATTCTTGCACTGCAGGATGGAGTAGGTGTAAGGCATAATGGTATTAAACAGCTGAATGACTTGTTTGCATACACTAAAGAAAGCACCGATAAACTGGGCATAAAGCTCTACGGAAATATCGAAACCTTTGAAACAACATCTAAGGGTAATATGCCTGCTGCTAAAGAGCGGATTTCAATTCAGATGCTTTTACAAAAACCCTATGTTGAAAGGTTCGTTGCATTCAGCTTGAATCATTATCAAAACTATGAAGAAAGAGAAGAGATTCACAATTTTATCAACTATCTTGAAGAAAGTTTATATTATTAGGAAGGCTTCGCTAGTTGTTACGTAACAAATAGGAAGCCTTTTTCATTGTATAGGAAAGTATACTTTCCTATACAATGGGGGATGCAAGGGGGAACTCCCCCTGCCGGCAAAGGAGGGTGCTCAGGTTGCGAAGCTACCTTTTTCAATGTATATAAAAATTGTATAATAGTAAATAATAAGTCATGTACCAGCATTAGTTAACTGATAGAAGAGGAGATGAATTAAAATGTCAAAAGACTTCTATAGTGGGGTAAGAGATAGAAGAACCATATATGGAATAAGCAGTGAAACAACTATTCCTGATGAAAGGCTCGAAGAAATAATAAAAGAAGCTGTATTGCATGTTCCATCAGCATTTAACTCACAAAGTGCAAGGGTTGTTTTATTATTGGGTGATAAGCATCACAAGCTTTGGGACATTACAATGGAATCTTTGAGAAAAGTCGTACCTGAAGACAGATTTGCAAAAACTGAAGAGAAAATAAATTCTTTCAAGGCCGGATATGGAACCATATTGTATTTTGAAGAAATGAGCATAATCCAATCATTGCAACAGCAGTTTCCCAGATACAAGGATAACTTCCCCATATGGTCTCAACAATCTTCAGGAATGCTTCAGTACATAATCTGGACAGCATTAGAAATAGAGGGACTTGGAGTATCACTTCAACACTACAATGAACTTATAGAAGATGAGGTAAAGAAACAGTGGAATGTGCCAAATAGCTGGAAGTTAATCGCACAGATGCCCTTTGGAAAGCCAATAGCTCCAGCAGGAGAGAAAGAATTCATGCCAATAGAAGATAGATTTAAAATATATAAATAATAGTATATAAAAGGGGAAAGAGGTATTGAAATGAGGTCAACAGAGTACAAAAGCGTTAGTCTGCCAAGGCTTAACAATCTTAAACCTAATATTGAATCTACAGCCCTTAAGCTTATGGAAGAGGCAGGAGAACTGGCTCAACTCATTGGTAAATACAGAGGGCTAAATGGTGAAAAATGTACAATGGAAGAGACTGTGGTTATTAACAGGATAGCTGAAGAACTATTGGATGTTGCCCAGGTAGCTGTCTCAATGATGTATGTGCTAGAAGAGAATTACAACATTTCCATAGACGAGAAACTAAAACAGCATATTGAGAAACTTACGAAAAAAGGTTATATTAAATAGTTGTAAACCAGCATGAAAAGTATTAATATTAATATAAAATAAATAACTGACAGAGTAGATACTGCGCGTTAAGTGTTAGCGGATGGGAAGTTGCCGCTAAACGAAAGGTATATCCTGCGGTGCAGTATCGCATCCGCTGTCACATAGAGAAGCCAACTCTTCTTTAGTGTGACCTGTCAGGCTAAAGAAGGAGGAGGTTTTTTTGATTAAAGTAACCAAGAGAGTAAGCACAACTTCCCTTGCGGTTGGGGGATTGCTTGCAGGCATGAGTATAATTCTTACCAGATTTTTCGGTATCTATCTGGCAGGTGGTGCTGTGAGACTTAGCTTTGGAGAAATACCTATTTTGTTGTCAGGCATAATGTTAGGACCTGCCATTGGAGGGCTCACAGGAGCAATTGCAGACCTGGCAGGCATGATGATGTTCGGTGGTGGAGGTGGCCCTTACTTCCCGGGCTTTACAATAAGCGCCATGCTTGTGGGACTGATCCCGGGCTTAATATTTAATAAAGATAAATCTTATAGCCTGTGGAAAATTGCAGTGACTGTATTAATCACATCTTTATTAGTATCTCTGGGGCTAAGCACTTTATGGCTTACAATTCTGCTGAAAAAAGGCTTCTGGGTGCTGCTGCCTGCGAGGATAATATCAAAGTCCATAATGGCGCCTATTGAGGTAGCTGTGCTGTATCTAATACTATCAAGAGTAAGATATAAGAGATAGAATAAAAAAGCTGAGACTGCAAACCGTCTCAGCTTTTTTCACTATTATATGGTGAATTTCCCATCCTTATATATCAATTCTCCATCGGCGAATATTTCTCCACCATCCTTCATATCGCATATCATATCCCAATGGATGCTGGATATATTTTTCCCACCGCATTCTATCATGCCTGCACCTATAGCAATATGAATAGTACCACCTATTTTTTCGTCGAAGAGTATATTTTTTGTAAACCTCTGTATATCATAGTTGGTACCTATGGCAAATTCTCCAACATATCTTGAACCTTTGTCTACATCCAGCATTTGAAGCAGATAATCCTCTCCTTTTGAAGCCTTAGCATCCACTACTTTTCCATCCTTGAAGGTCAATCTTATATCTTCAACTTCTCTTCCACCGTATATAGCCGGATATGTATATCTAATATAACCGTTTATAGATTCTTCCACCGGCGAAGTGAATATCTCTCCATCGGGGAAGTTTACTCTGCCGTCACAGTTTTCCCAGGTTCTCCCCTTTGTGCTTAGCTTTAAATGGGTATCCTTTGAGATAACTTCAAACTCCGATTTTGTATTTAGTATCTCTACCAACCTTTCTTGCTCATCATGTACCTTTTTCCAATGGGCTACAGGGTCATCTGCATCTATATGCCCAGCTCCATAAACAAAATCTTCATATTCAGATAATGACATTTCAGCATCCATGGCACAACCATTGGTAGGGAATTCGGTACCACACCATCTAAGAGAGCCGTTACCTATTCTCTCCATGTAAATTTTATTATACTCCCCTAAAGCTTGAGATCTAATCTTCATTCTTGCCGGATCTATATTGGTAAGTGATTTGGTATTGTATTCACCCCATATTGAAAGAAAAGCATCGACGTTTTTAATCAAGTCAATGGAATAAGGTGCTACATAGGAAAGCTGCTCATCGCTTCCGTATTTATAAAATATTTCGTTTAAATCTTCCAGATTAGTGAATACCATAGGATGAGCGCCTGCAATAAGTGCTTCCTTATATACTTCCTTTACTAAAGGAGCACATGCAGTTTTGGACTGAATCATGAAAGTATCCCCTTTTTTCAGTCTCAGGCTATAGTTTACCAACAGTTTTGCCAGTTTGCTGATTCTTATATCTGTCAATTTAACCCCTCCTCTTTATATGTATAGTAATAATTATATCACAATGATATTTTCATGAATATTACAAACTTTATCTTTATATTTTATACTATAAGAGTTTTTGGGGGTGCTAGATTGAAACTTATCATTATTGATAGAAAAGCTTTGGTAGAAATAATAGCTATGACTATGGTACTTATTCTACTTTTCTTTTGTTCTTCACTGCTTTATACTGATGCTATGATTACAAACAGGTTGCCAATGAAAAACAAAGTAGTTATGATTGATCCTGGTCATGGTGGAATTGATCCTGGAGCAATAGGGAGAACTGGGGTATTGGAAGACAATATCAACCTGGAAATAGCACTTAAACTTAGAAAATTGATAGAACAGTCCGGTGGAGTTGGGTTGATGATACGAGAAGATGACAGTGGTCTCTACAGTGAAGGAAGAGCAAGGATAAGGGATAAAAAGAACGAAGACCTGAGAGAAAGACACAAAATGATAAACGAATCAGAGGCAGACATCCTCATCAGCATACACCTTAATTTCTTTCCCCAGTCCCAATACTATGGAGCCCAGTGCTTTTATAATAGCGGAGATGAAGAGGGGAAAAAACTGGCTGAGCTTATTCAAACCGAGTTGATAGATGTAATACAGAATAATAATACCAGAAAAGCCAAAAGCATAGATACTGTATATTTATTGAAAAATAATAAGATGCCTGGTGTTTTGGTGGAATGTGGATTCCTATCTAATTATGAAGAAGAAAGGCTCCTCCAAGATGAGAACTACCAGGAGAAATTAGCCTGGGCCATATTTATGGGTATGATGAAATATTTCGAAGGGAAAAATTGATTATTATGGATTTTAAAAATACCATAGAAAACATATGGTATTTTTAGTTATGTTAATAAAAGAAGAATATATAACCATATTTATAATTTGCAGCACAGTGATAAAATAGTATTAGATATATTTATAAGATTGATAATAATATTTTGAAAAAAATAGTATATGGGAGTTATTCCATTTATTTTGGATTTATTCATGGATTTTACAACCATATAAGCAGAAATAGGCTTATTAACAAGCAAAACGGCTTTTTCTGAGTTTGTAGTTATTTTACTATTAATGTAAAATGATTGATAATGGGTTAATCCACATGTAAATATACTTGGAGGTTATTCGATGAAAATCTTGATAATTGGAGCAGGTAAAGTTGGATACAACCTTGCTCTGGTTCTTTCGCAAGAAAACCATGATGTAACAATAATAGATAACTATTATGAAGCCTTGGCAAAAGCGGAAGAGAACTTAGATGTGCTTTGCATAAAAGGTAATGGTGTCAGCACTAATGTATTGATGGAAGCAGGCATAAAGGAAGCAGATCTGTTGATAGCTGTTACGGATAGTGATGAAGTAAATATGGTTTGCTGCCTTACTGGGAAGAAACTCGGAGCTGTAAGGACCGTTGCACGGATTAGAGACCCGGAATACGCTAGAGAGTTAACCATACTAAAGGAGCAAATTGGCCTGGATATGGTTATAAACCCTGAACATGCTGCAGCAGAAGAAATAGCCCTTAATTTGTCTTTCCCTTCTGCAATAGATGTTCTAAGCTTTGCCAAAGGCAGAGTGAAGATGATAGAATTGAAGATTACTGAGGATATGCCCTTGGTAGGCATGAAGTTAAAGAATCTCCCTAACAGAAATCTCCATCCTATACTCATTGGTGCTGTATTAAGAGATGGAAAGGCTATAGTTCCAAAGGGTGATTTCCAGATAAAAAAAGATGACTTGATATATATATTAGGGAATCCATCAGGAATAATGTATTTCCTTAAAACATGTAAAATCGTTCAAGTGAAAATAAAGAATGTTATGGTGGTAGGTGCTGGTAGAATTGCCTATTATCTGACACAGATGCTTAGCGAAATGGGTATAAGACTTAAAATAGTAGAAATAGATAGGCAAAAGTGTGAAGAGTTCGCAGAATTGCTGCCAGATACTCTCATCATTAACGGTGATGGTACAGATGAGGGATTGCTATTATCTGAAAATATAGGTGAGATGGATGCCTTCATTTCACTCACAGGTATGGATGAGGAAAACCTTATTGCAGCACTTGTAGCCAAGCAGAATGGAGCAAAAAAAGTCATAGCAAAGATTAGTAGAATGAACTATATGGCAGTCATTCAGAAACTTGGCATTGACAATGTAATATGCCCTAAGCTTACGACTACAGATCAGATTTTGAAATTTGTAAGGGGTAACTCTGTAGAAACTTTACACAGAATTCTTGAAGGGCAGGCTGAGATAATAGAATTAATAGCCAAGGGCGATAGCAAAATTATTAATATACCATTGAAAAAGCTAAAGATTTCTAAGGATGTAATAGTTGCTACTATAGTAAGGAAAAATGAGATAGTAATACCTCATGGTAATGATATGATCTATGAAGATGACAGGGTAATCATTATATCCAAGAATAGTAAGATAAGTGAACTGGACGATCTTATAGTAGAATCTTCAGGAGGTATTCAAGTTGAACTTCAGAATAATATTAAGAAGCTTGGGAGTATTATTAATATGTGAAGCAATTGCTATGTTACCCTCTATGGTGGTTTCAGGCGTATATCATGATGGAGTAATGGCTGCTTTTGCTTATACATTATTGATAATCATTTTATCAGGAATTTTACTAATCAATGTGAAGCCGGAAAGAAGAAGCATTTATGCAAGAGATGGATTTGCCATAGTAGGATTTGGATGGATTCTTATTTCTTTTTTTGGAGCATTACCTTTTTATTTGAGTGGGGCAATACCTTCAATTATAGATAGCTTTTTTGAAGCCATATCAGGATTTACAACAACAGGTGCCAGCATACTGAATGAAATTGAGAGCCTACCTGAAGGATTGCTGTTTTGGAGGAGCTTCACCCATTGGATAGGTGGTATGGGAGTTTTGGTACTAACTTTAGCTATACTGCCTTCTATAGGGGAAGGGGCATTTCAGATAATGAAGGCAGAAAGCCCGGGGCCAAGCCCCGGTAAGCTAGTTCCAAAGCTAGGCAAAACTGCTCAGATACTGTATGGCATATATTTGGCAATAACATTTGTTCAAATAGTATTGCTTGTTGCAGCTGGTATGCCCTTATTTGATTCTTGTATCCATACATTTGGCACTGTAGGTACTGGAGGATTTTCAAGCAAGAATATAAGTGTAGGTGCCTATAATAATATATATGCAGAAGTTATCATAACCATATTTATGTTGATTTCCGGAGCAAATTTTTCATTGTACTATCAGATGATGAAAGGCAATGTTAAAGCGTTGCTTAAAGATGAAGAATTCAGGTTCTATATAACTGTGGTATTTACATCTATACTATTCATAACAGTGAATTTATATAAATATTCATTATACTCATTAGGAGAGGCATTAAGACATTCTTCTTTTCAGGTAGCTTCTATAATTACTACTACAGGGTATAGTACAGTAGATTTTGATAAATGGCCTGTGTTTTCTAAGATGATATTGTTTTTCCTCATGTTCATAGGCGGATGCGCTGGGTCAACTGGTGGAGGTATAAAGAATATAAGAATATTGCTGCTTATTAAAGCTGTAAAAGCAGAATTAATGCAGATAATCCACCCCAGGGCTATTTACCATGTGAGGTTTGGTGGTAAAACAGTGGATGGGAAGGTACTATCAGGTATAAAAAGCTTCTTTTTTGCTTACTTTTTTATATTTGTAACAGCTGTTTTTTTGGTTTCTATAGACGGTTTTGATATGATAACCACTCTGTCTTCTGTAGCAGCCACTTTGAGCAATATTGGACCGGGTTTTGCTATGGTAGGACCTATGGGCAATTTCTCTCAGATGTCTGTATTGAGCAAGTTGGTATTATCATTGACCATGCTTATTGGAAGGTTGGAAATATATCCTATGCTGCTTCTTACTGTCCCAAGTTTTTGGAGAAAAGTTAATATATAAGTACTGTACCATGGCCTCTGAATGCTAATTCAGAGGCTTTTTGCATAGTTTTCAGAAAATTTATAGATAATAAAAAATAATATGGACATTTAAGAAGCCGGATTATTTACCGTCATTCTAAGGGCTATGTCCGAAAAATGAGGTGGTAAAGTACTATGCAAAAAAAACCATGGGATATTTTCATATATAAAGAAAAGCCTCAAAAGGAAAAGTTTGAACTTTTGGAGATTAAAGAAGATGACAATAATGAGCATAGCGATATTGAACATAGCAATATTGAACATAGGTCTGGAAAAGAAGCCTATATTTATTCTGATATAAAGGCAAATCTGAAGAGAATAAAGGAGGATTTCAGAATTCCTCAAAATGCCGATATCATCGTAAGAGAACTAAAAATATGCGGACACATTGATGCTTTTCTCGTTTTCATAGACGGTTTGATAGATAAGAAGATACTGAATGAAACGTTACTAAACAGTCTTATGTCAGGCACTAGAGGAATGGATTATGAAGAGGTGGATCTGATAGATGCACTAGCTGACAATATAATCAATATAGGCATTGTAAAAAAACATAATCTTTTCGATAAGATTGAAAATATGATTACAAATGGTTTTTGTGCCCTTTTTATTGATGGCTATAATAAATGCCTTCTGTTAGAACTCGTAGAATATGCAAAAAGAAGCATAGAGAAACCAGAGAATGAAAAGACCATAAGGGGTTCAAAAGAAAGTTTCATAGAGGATTTGCCTACAAACGTTTCTATGTTGAGAAGACTGTTCAGAAATAAAAATCTTATAGTGGAATATATGAAAATAGGGGCAGAGAACAATATAGGATGCGCAATAATATATGTGAATGGCATTATTAATCCAGAGATACTCAAAGAGTTGAAGAAAAGAATCAACAAAGTAAAATCAGAGTCTATCATAGGCAGTGGGATGTTGGAACAGAGGATAGAGGACAATAAATGGATGATTTTCCCTCAGATGCTGAATACGGAAAGGCCTGACAGGGCAGTTTCTTTATTAATGGAAGGTAAAGCTCTCATAATGGTAGAAGGTTCACCTTCTGTCAATGCGGTACCAATAACATTTTTCAACTTATACCATACATCTGAGGATAATAGCCTGAGATGGTATTATGGAAGCTTTATAAGCCTCATAAGATTGCTGGGAGTATTTTTGGCAGTATTTTTGCCCGGTTTTTATATTGCCCTGGTATTGTACAGCCAGGAGATGATTTCTTCTGAGTTGCTGGCATCCATAGCAGGAGCGCGAGAAGGTGTACCCTTTCCTACAATTGTAGAGCTTACACTCATGGAAGTGGCCTTTGAGCTTATAAGAGAGGCTTCATCCAGAGTTCCGGGAACCATAGGCGAGACCCTGGGTATAGTAGGCGCTTTGATATTAGGCCAAGCAGCGGTGCAGGCGGGTCTTGTAAGCCCCATACTAATAATAATAGTTGCTGCATCAGGTATTGCAAGCTTTGTAATACCCGATTACTCTCTATCATCGGCTGTTAGGATTACCAGATTCTTTTTTATATTGATGGGCTATCTGGCAGGATTTTATGGAATATCAATAGGGATGTTTGTATTCTTTGCCCTCATGAGTATAATGAAATCCTTTGGTGTACCATTCCTGGCACCTATTGCTCCTAAGCTGAGAACCAGTCCGGATATAATTTTAGTTAAACCTATAGATACGATGAAATACAGGCCTGATGAGTTAAATGCTGTTAAAAAACGAAAGAAGAAATAACAGATTATAGGAGGCTAACTTATGGATGAAGGTAAAATCGGTAATATTGAGATGATCTGTTTGGTAGTAAACGCCATAGTCTGCAAAGCTTTCTTTACAAGTATAGCGGCAGTGGTACAAAAAGTAGGTACTGCAGGATGGTATATGACTATTATATCTGCAGCTGTGGCAATGGGAATCTTCAGCTTAATTCACATGATGACAAAAGCATATGCGGGGAAAAATATTCTTGAGATATATGATGAGACAGTGGGGAAAAAAGCAGGAAGGCTGTTTGCTCTCATCTTCTGTCTAATACTGTTTCTATCAGCTAGCATCACTCTAAGGGAGTTTACCGATGCCACCAATGTATACCTTCTCCATGAGACTCCACCTGGTTTTATTGTAGGCATGTTCATTATAGCTATGACTGTTGTATGCCTTTTAGGTATCGAAGGGTTGGGCAGGGTAGCTAAATTATTTTCTTACATATTGCTGTTTAATTTTTTAATTGTAATGATATTATCATACCAGCGCTTTGAAGCCCACAGACTTTATCCCCTGTTGGGCTATGGCCTAGGCAATACTATAAAAAATGGAATAATGAGGAGCTCGGCATATGGTGAAATAATTCTTATAGGTGTTTTTGCAAAGGCTTTGAATGATACAAAAGATGCAGGGAAAATTGGTTATAAAAGCCTGATTTTTGGAGGCTTAACTATAGCAATCATACTGTTTTCCGTAATTGCATCATTTCCTTATTTTATTGCAGTTGAGCTTGCAGATCCTTTATATATAATGGTATCACTTGTACAATATGGAAGGTTTTTTCAAAGAGTAGAAGTAGTATTCATATTCACATGGAATCTGAGTACACTAATAGGTCTAACTTCAATTTTTTATGGTTCAATCAACTGCTATTGCCATGCATTTAATATAAAGGACAAGAAACCAATAATAATATCCTTTGCAATAACCATATATATAGCAACCCTAATAATTCCTTCTATTTCAATAATCCTGGATTATGTAGTTCCGAACCTTAGAGATTATGGCTGGATAGGGTTTTATTTTCCTATATTTATAGCCTGGATAATGTGGTTTTTCTTCAAAAGGGGGAAGCAGACTTATGATGAGAAGAATTAGTATAGTGTTTATATTATTTGCAGTAGTTTTTCTATCAACCTCATGCTTCGATGCCCATGAGGTTGATAATTATGCATATGTTACAACAATAGGAATAGATAAAGGAGTTGCGGATAAGTGGCGCTTTAGTTTTCAGATAACCAATATGAGAACTGGCGGGCCAAAAGAAGGGTCAGGAGGCAAGGAAGCCCCTGAGTATGTAACTATAACTATAGATGCACCATCTTTTTTTCATGCGGTCAATGTACTGGATACATCCATAGCCAGAACCCTTAACTTTAGACATACCAAATATATTGTTATATCAAGGGATATTGCAGAAGATGGAAAGTTTACTGAGAGTCTCGGTCCAGCAATAAGGTATAGGGAGATAAGAAGGACTACAGGGGTGTTGGTATCAACCTGCACAGCAGAGTCACTTATACAGGAGTTTAACCCTAAGATAGGGATTTCCATGGCCAGATTGCAGGAAGGCCTTATGGAGCAGTCTAAGGAAACAGGGTTCTTTCCTGAGATGAGGCTTAAGGATTACTACAGCGACTTAAAATCAAACTATAGGCAGCCTGTTGCTATTCTGGCCGGTGTAAACAACTTCAATCATCTGCCCTCCCAACAAGAAGGAAATAATATTTCAAAAAAAGAATTAGGAAAAAGAATAGCGGGCGAAATACCTAGAAAAGGAGGAAATACAATTGAATTTTTCGGTACAGCCGTATTCGATGGAGATAGAATGGTGTCTGAGCTTAACGGATATGAAACTAGAATTATGCTAATACTGAGAGGAGATTACAATAAAGGAGTTTTCACCATAAAAGACCCACTAAAACCTGAACTCTATGTATCCGTGCATCTAAGACAAAGAACAAGGCCTAAGGTTAAAGTAGAATTTGAAGATGGCAAGCCTACTATATATATAAAATTGATGTTGCATGGAGAAATACTGGCAATTCAAAGCAGGATAGACTATGAAGAAACAGGTAAAATAGGTTATCTGGAAACTGCTATAGAAGAAACCATAGAGAAGGAGGCAGAAGCTTTGATAGATAAAGCCAAAGAATTGAATGTGGACTTCCTGAACTTTGGTGCTCATGTGGTAAAGAACTTTCTTACTATACAAGAATGGGAAAAGTATAACTGGATTGGGAGGATGGAAACTGTAAAAGCAATAGTGGATGTGGATGTAAAGATGAGGAAGACAGGGACCATGATAAAAAGCGCACCAATAAGGACTGCGGAAGGTGAGGAAGAATGAAGAATTATCTACTGTTAATTTTTGTTCCTCCCCTTATATATGTTGGCAGCTATGGGTATTACTGCTGGAAAAATGGTGACAAACTGGCTGGGGCAGGGGGATTTATCGCTACAGCTATACCTTTTATTCTGGCTGTCATGATGTTTCTCTACCAATGAAAGGATTCACTACATAGTGTTTATAGTTTAAAAATAGAATAGAATAGAATAAGAAAAGACCTTGTAGAAAGGATTATGAACCTTTTTACAAGATCTTTTCTTTATGGGTCAAATATGATTATAGTTCTATAAGTTCGTACTCTCTGCTTCCCATACCAAGCTCCTCACCGTAGGATAGTTGCATCTCTCCTTTGGTATCCGGATGTATCGCCTTAAATTTATCTTCACCGCTTTCTAAACCACAGCCGCAGTCGCCTATTTTACTGAACATATTGCCTGATTGCTTGTTTACCAAGTCATAGCTGGCCTGATCGATAGCCACAGGATCAAAGGAGGCCAGAATACCGATATCAGGTACAATGGGTGCATCGCTCCATGGTACGCAATCACATAGGGGAGTAACATTCATAACGAAGTTCATGAAGGCGATTTTACCCTTTTTTGTTGCCCAGGCACCATAAGCATACTCAGTCATCCTCTCGATGAAAGCATCCATTGCAGTGCCCCACTGAGGCCTTATTACATTATAGATACACATGGAAACACATTCGCCGCATCCTATGCATTTCTCATCCTGGATAAATGCGGAGCCATCCACCATTATGATAGCATCTGCAGGGCAGTTTTTTAGACACATCTGACATGCTTTGCACATTTCCCCTACTTTTGGCTTAGCCGTTGAATGCTGTTGCTGCTTGCCCGCTGCCGGAGCGCAACCCATGGCCATGTTCTTTATTGCTCCACCAAAACCTGCTGTCTCATGACCTTTGAAATGGGACATGACCATCATGGAATCTGCATAATATATGGCTGAGGATATTTTCACATCCTTGAAATGTTTCTTACCAATATGTACATCCATTGAATCCTTGCTGTATATACCGTCGGATATGACTAAAGGTGCATTCACCACGGCATAGGCAAAACCATTTTCAATGGCAGTCACCAGGTGATCCACACCGTTGGATCTGCTGCCCTTATATAAAGTGTTGGAATCGGTCAAAAAGGGCTTGCCGCCTTGTTGCTTTATCTTATCAACAACATGCCTCACATAAATAGGATTTATGAAAGCATTATTCCCTCTCTCTCCAAAATGAATCTTTATAGCTGTTAGCTTATCTGGCTCTATTATATCTTTGAATCCTGCCTTATCAAACAGCTTTGAGACTTTTTGGGATATACTCTCAGAACGCCTTCCTGCCCTCATATTATAAAAATAAACCTTTGATTTCAAATTCATCCCTCCTTACCTAATTATACTATTTCTTAAGGTAATATGAAATATACAGTTTACCTATATTGAAGATGATACCGCACATTGCTATAATTTATTTTAATATTAATTTATCAGAAAGCAAATAAGCAAAACATAATGAAGCATGCCAAATTATTGAGAGGAGAATATGTAATGGATTTTTATAAAAAAGCGATGGAGTATAAGCAAACGCTGATAAACATAAGAAGAGATTTCCATAGAGAACCGGAGCTAGGTTTCGAAGAGCACAAGACTTCCCAAAAGATTAAAAAATATCTTGAAAATATGGGAATTGAATATGAAAGTGTGGCAAGGACAGGTATAAAGGCAGTGATAAAAGGAAGAGGAAGCAAAACCATAGCCTTGAGAGCGGATATGGATGCCCTGCCTATTGAGGAAAAGGCACAGCACCAGTATAAATCCGAGATTCCGGGGAAAATGCATGCCTGCGGCCACGATGCCCATATGGCCATACTGCTGGGAGCAGCTATGATTCTGAAGAGCATGGAGAAAGAACTGAAAGGAAATGTGGTACTGCTCTTTGAGCCCGCTGAGGAAACAGTAGGGGGAGCAAGATTCATGGTAGAAGAAGGAGTTCTAGAGAACCCTCATGTGGATGCAGTCATTGGGCTCCATGTGGATGAAAGTCTCCAATGTGGCACCATAGGTTTAAAATCAGGGGCAGCATATGCGGCTTCTAATCCTTTCAGCGTGAAGATAAGAGGGAAAGGTTCTCACGGAGCTCACCCTGAAATGGGAATAGATCCTATAACAATAAGCTGCAATGTTATAAATGCACTGCAGACAATGATCAGCAGAGAAACATCTCCTACAGAGCCTGCGGTCCTTACTATTGGTGCTATACACGGTGGTACAGCCGAAAATATTATTCCTGATGAAGTGGAATTTAAGGGTACCATGAGAACAATGAGCAGTAAGCACAGGCAGTTCTTGAAATCGAGATTTATGGAAATAGTGGAAGGAGTATCCGCATCCATGAGAGGCAGCGCGGAAATCAACATGATTGACGGATATCCCAGTGTACACAATGATGATATTATGCTGGAATTTTCCCGGGAAACTGCTTTAGAGCTGATCGATAGTGATAAGATTATAGATTTGAAGAATCCCAGTATGGGCGTGGAAAGCTTCGCATATTTCTCCATGGAAAGGCCTTCAGTATATTATTTCCTAGGCTGCGGCAACAAAGAAAAAGGCATAATTCATCCAGCTCATAACAGTATGTTTGATGTTGACGAGGATTGTCTGACACTAGGCGCCGCATTACAGGCATTATTGGCATACAAATATTTAAATGATAAATAATGTAGCAAACTTTGGAAGTCTGTAATATTTTTATTAAAGCTATATATTTACAATAACATGGGAATACTATACAATGTAAATGCAAATGATTTGCAAATGGAGGTATAGTATGAGAAGAGCAGTAACAATATTTATTCTACTAATTGCATTAGTCTTTATAATAACAGGCTGTGAAAAAGATGTATCAAACAATGTTATAAATAATGAGGGGAAGAGTAAGCTAAAGATATTTACCAGCTTTTATCCCATGTATTTTATTGCAGAAGAAATTGCACAGGATAAAGCTGAAGTCATCAATATGATACCTGCAGGGGTAGAACCTCACGATTGGGAGCCTACTTTAAAGACTATGGCACAGCTTCAGGAAAGCGATATTTTCATATACAACGGTGCCGGCATGGAGCGTTGGGTTGACAGGGTCATTGAAAATATGGATACCGGCAGAACAAAAATAGTTGAAGCAAGCGAAGGCATAGAACTTATAAGCGGAGAAGAAGATCATGACCATGATCATGGTAACTATGACCCTCATGTCTGGGTAAGTCCAATGAATCTGAAAAAGGAAGCATTGAATGTACTAAATGCATTGATTGAAATGGATAGCTCCAATGAAGAGCATTATAGAGCCAATTATGATAAACTTGCAGCTCGTCTTGACGAGTTGGATAATGATATAAGAGAAGCTGCCAAAAACTTTAATACAAACATCATAGTAACTTCACACGAAGCCTTTGGATATTTTGCCAAAGAATATGATTTGAAACAGATTCCTATAAGGGGAATTTCTCCCCAGCAGGAACCGAGCACTAAAAAGCTAGGTGAGATTGTGAAAATTTGCAGAGACAACAATATCAGATATATATTTGTTGAGAAATTTGTTAATCCTAAATACTCGGAAACCATTGCAAGAGAAATAGACGGGGAAGTGTTAACTCTTAATGCAGCCCATGGCTTAACGAAAGAAGAGATGGATAAAGGAATGGATTACATAACTATAATGTATGAAAATTTGGAAAACCTAAAAAAAGCACTACAATGAAACACACGATAATCTGTCATTCTGAGCGCAAGCGAAGAATCTTATTATAAACATCGTATGGTAAACCCATTGAATGGTTTATCTAAATTCGGAACATTAACGGAGGAAAAATGATAAAAATAGGAGTTATATCAGATACCCATATACCAAGAAGAGCTAAAGCTCTTCCTGATTTTGTATTTGATTCTTTTAAAGGAGTAGACTTTATACTTCATGCTGGGGACTTGTTGTTGGAGGATGTAATAACAGACTTAGAGACTATAGCACCTGTATACGCGGTGGCAGGAAACAATGACAGCTTTGAAATATATGAAAAGTATGGAGAAAGAAGAATTATTGAAGCAGGAGGCAAAAGGATAGGTTTAACCCATGGATATGGCCGGGATAAGACATATTTAAATGCCTACGCTGAATTCATGGAAGATAAAGTTGACTGCATAGTGTTTGGTCATAGCCATGCGCCCTATAATGAAGTATTTGAAGGAGTCCTTCTTTTTAACCCTGGTTCTCCGACAGACAGAAGATTTCAACCTAGTTTCTCATTGGGTATTCTATATATAAATGATTCCATAGAAGGCGAGATACTGTACTTCGACCCACTTAAATAAATGAATATACCTTGTAGCCCTCTAATATATATAATATAGAACTTTTAGGGGGTGAAAAGGTTGAAAAGAAAACTTTTGGTGGTAGCAGTTGTCCTATTATGCATAACTCTTACAGGATGCACCAATCCACTAACCTCTCTCAGGGAATTTTTCAACAAGAAAACAGCAGTAGAAATGGAGCCTGTGGAAGAGGAGGAAAGGGTAACAGAAGACTTGAGTGAAGTTTCAGCAGAGCAGCCCAATGATACAAGAGCAACAGTATTATATTATAAGGACTATGAAAATTTATTGGTACCTGTAATGAGATACATACCCAAGGGTGATTTGGGATTGGCTAAGGCTGCAATAAAGGGCATAATATACAGTCCTGAACTGATGGAAGACTTGAAGCCTACAGGATTATTGCCAACATTACCTCAAGGAACTAAGATAAACGGGGCTGTAATAAAGGATGACGGTTTAGCTATTTTGGATTTTTCCCAAGAATTTTTAAATTTTGACAGCGCAGAAGGAGAAGCTTTAGGTGTTAAGGCGCTGGTATACACTTTGACAGAGTTTCCCAATATTAAATCCGTACAAATAAGGGTTGATGGAAAAACCATTGATGAAATGCCCTACGGAACAAAAATTGGCGAAGCTTTAAAAAGAACAGAAATCAACTTAGTAAAACCGGAAAATTTAAGTGATAAATTATCAAAGGTTATGGTATACTATCAAAAGAAGGGAAAAGGAAATTATTCATATTTTGTTCCATTGACAAAACTTGTTTCAGGGTACACAAACAGTGCCCAGGCAGCTTTGGATGTGTTGCTGGAGGGACCAAATCCAGGCACAGGGCTTGTAAATCCTTTCCCTGCAGGCACCAGACTTTTGGATGTGGAAGTCAATGATGGTATCGCCTATGTAAACTTTTCGAAGGAAATACTCAATGTAAGTTCTGCTGCAGAAGAAAGAGCTATAATTAAATCTGTGACATTAACTCTAAAGGAGTTTCCGGCTATAAATAAGGTTAGACTGTATGTAAACGGACAAACCATAGACGACACTGACAGCATCGGCTCAAATGAATATCTGGATGTGCCCGTATTCGTGAATTTTTATGAATAGAATTTGATATCCACTTGGGTTAACTCAAGTGGGTTTTATTTAAAGTACATAAGGTAACTGCTGTATGAAAGGATGAATGAAAATGGAGAGAATAGATGGAAGAGAATTAAATCAACTAAGGCCTGTTAAGATCACCAGGAATTATTTAAAGCATGCTGAAGGATCCGTGCTGATAGAAATGGGAGATACAAAGGTTATTTGTACTGCCAGTGTTGAAGAGAGAGTACCTCCTTTTTTGAAAGGACAGGGAAGAGGCTGGGTTACAGGAGAATATGGTATGCTTCCTCGCTCTACGGAAGTCAGGAAGCCTAGAGATTCAAGCAGAGGTAAAGTTGACGGTAGAACCATGGAAATACAAAGGCTTATTGGAAGAGCATTGAGGTCAGTAGTAGATTTGGAATCATTAGGAGAAATAACTATCTTTATCGATTGTGATGTAATACAAGCAGACGGAGGTACAAGGACTGCCTCAATAACGGGGGCTTTTGTGGCTTTGGCAGATGCTTTTGGCAAGCTTCTGGAACAGGGAAAAATCTCAAAGATGCCGTTGAATAGCTTTGTCGCGGCTGTCAGTGCGGGAATAAAAGATGATACTGTAATGCTGGATTTGAATTATGCAGAAGACTCTACATGCCAGGTGGACATGAATATCGTCATGACAGAAAAGGGTCAGCTGGTAGAGATACAAGGTACAGGAGAAGAAAAACCATTTACCAGACAAGAAATGGACCAAATGCTTACATACGCAGAAAAGGGCATAATGGAATTAATTAAAATACAAAAGCAAAGCCTTGGAGAACTGGCTGATAAGATAGGAGTTGGAAATATTGGAAGTAGTAGCAGCAACCAATAATCAGCACAAGCTGGAAGAGATAAGAGCTATACTAAAGGACATTGGGTATGAGGTGCTTTCTCTGGATGATGTAGGAATAAAAATTGATATAGAGGAAAATGGAACTGCTTTCAGAGAGAATGCACTGATAAAAGCCAGAGAGATATGGAGACTAACAGGAAAGGCCAGCATCGCAGATGATTCAGGCCTTGAAGTCTTTGCATTAAATGGAGAACCCGGAGTATACTCAGCAAGATACGCAGGAGTAGAAGGAAATGAAAAGGATAAGGCAAACAATAAAAAACTTTTGCAGAATATGAAAGATATTCCGGAGAACAAAAGACAAGCCAGATTTGTCAGCGCAATAGCTTTTATATTTTCTGACGGAAAAGAAATAATTATAGAAGGTTATATAAATGGAGCTATTGGACATGAAGCAAAAGGAGATAATGGCTTCGGATATGATCCACTTTTTATAATCGATGGATTGGACAAGACCATGGCTGAATTAACTTCAGAAGAAAAGAACAAAATAAGTCACAGAGCCAATGCATTGGAGAAATTAAAAAAGGAATTAATTCAATCAGCATCACAAAACACGAATAAATAAAGAAACAATGTAGAAATTAATAGATAGAACAAAACAATACTTTTAAATTGTGCTTTTTTGGTTATTGACTGAAAGATAAAATTCTTATATACTAAGAAAGGTTTCTGATTTAACATTAACAATTAGAAATAATATACGCTATAACCCTTTGGAAATCATGTAAAAATTGTTATTGACAGACCATAAAACAGATGCTATAATTTATAAA
>Ga0134091_1000910_pt1 | contig 25073 bp, 21 predicted proteins | sample 2_5taG_FD_94451 | JGI IMG/M metagenome (GOLD analysis project Ga0134091, IMG submission 94451) | Switchgrass degrading microbial communities from high solid loading bioreactors in New Hampshire, USA - 2_5_20_6_A2 metaG | ecosystem: Engineered > Bioreactor > Semi-continuous > Anaerobic >...
AGGAGGGAGCAGAGGAAACGGAAGAGTAAAATTTGAAGATATTGATGTGCAGGAAATGTTGGGATATGAAGGTATTGATACCAATAAATTAAAAGAGGTGCTTGTCAATGCACTATAAATATAATATTTTCCGGCTGAATTTCAAAACTGCTGTCAGATTTGGAAATGGAAAAGGAGCATCGGGGCTTGATACCGGAAAAGTTTCCTTGTCTTCCGATTCACTGTTTTCGGCCATTTTTACGGAATATATACGTATTTTTGGTGAGGAAGAGGCAAACAAACTGGTAGCTAGCTTTGAAAAAGGGGAAACAGCTATCAGTTCCATGTTTCCATGGAAGAGAACGGAAAAAGGTTTTTCATATTATATTCCCAGACCCATTTTCCCTGGAGTAAAAAGAAGCGGTGAGGATAATGTCAAAAAGCGGCTCAAGAAAATCAAATTCATATCTTTAAGCAATTTGAGCAAATACATTGATTTTCTCAACGGCAGAACCGGTTTGGGAGAGGAAAATGACTGGGATTTGGAAATTGGATCGGAATTAATTACGGACAGGGTTAATTTGACCGGTGAAAAACCTGAGCCATACAGGGTTGCGTCTTACAGATTTGTCGAGGGTTCAGGGCTTTATTTTGTTATAAGATATACTGATGAAATTTTGTTTGAGAACTTCAAAAAAGCGGTGGAATTGCTGGGGATCTCAGGAATTGGAGGAAAAGTTTCTAGTGGCTTGGGAAAATACTCTTTGGATGTGGGGTTCTTAGAAGGACAGGGCGAAGAAAAACTCCTGTACGATATGTTGGAAGACAAAAACGCAAAAGTACAGATGCTGATTGGAGCTTACCATCCAAAGGAAGAAGAGATTGAAAAGCTTAAACAGGAAGGATATACTTATATACTTGAAAAGAGAGACGGTTTTTGCACCTCACCGTATTTCAGTAATAATGATGGTCATTTAAAAAGAAAATCCTGTGTGATGGTGGCGGAAGGCTCTTGCTTTGCCGAAAGGTTGGAAGGACAAATTCTCGACTTGTCCTATGGAAATTTTCATAAAGTATACAGGCTGGGAAAAACGCTTTTCGTGGGGGTGGCTGTGTGAGCGGAAGGATGAAGAAATATATCTTGGAAATAGAGACAGAGGGTCCGGTGCATATAGGCAATGGGGAAAAGTATTCTCCTTATGAATTTGTTTACCAGCCTGAGACTAAAAGGTTCGGCCTGCTGAACGAGGGAAAGTGGCTGAAATTCCTTAAAGATAACAAACTGTATGATAAATATGAAAAAGATGTGTTGGGTGAAAATTTTAAAGTATATGACTGGATGTGTAAGAATTCGATAGAGCCATGGGAAAAGGAAATATACCGGTACATAATAGATGGTGTCGAGCAGGACAAGAAAAAAGGGCTGAATGATGTCAGCTGCCAGATTAAGAACTATAAGGGAGAGCCCTATATTCCCGGAAGCTCAATAAAGGGAATGCTAAGAACGGCAATTCTCTCCTGTCATTTGGCCAGAAAAAGAGGGGATTATTCGTCAGAATGGGAATCAATAAGCTATTGTATCCGACATAATAAAATAAAGGAAATAAGAAAGTGTATTCTGGATATTGAAGAAAAATGCTTTGGAAGGTTGCCTAAAAAGGATGAAGCTGAAAATATTTCAACTCAACTTTTAGATGTATTTAGGGCTGTCTTTGTATCCGATACCAATACAGTTCCTGTCGATAGGATAACTATTGTTCAAAAAAATGACTGGGGCAAAAAAACGGTTAACAAGGGCAAGACATTGCCGCTTTGGCGTGAAGCTATAAAAAAGAAAACTCAGCTAAAGTTTGAGCTTACAATGGATATTAATATGTTGAAGTCATGCAAAATTGGTATTACAAAAATTGAAGATATTTTGGAAATGCTGAATTACTATTATGAGAACGTTTTGACGGAATTTGAATCTAATTTTAAAGTGCAAGGCATTGATGGAATATATAGTTCAAAGGAAAAGCCTCTTATATATCTGGGAGGAGGAACGGGATTTCACACAAAGAGTATTTTGTATTCATTGGCACCGGACTTAAAGAGCGCAAGCGCGCTTGTGGCTGAACATTTGGACAATGTTTTTAAAGGCAGGCATAAACATATGATTATTGACGGAAATGTGTCGCCAAGAACCGTAAAACTTGCAAAAACTCAGCAGGGATTGAGTAAAATGGGGATTTGCAGCATTAGGGTGGTGGATGAAATTGCCTGTAATGATTGATGTGCCGTTAATTTTTCCAGAAGATGCAGCTCCATCCTATAATATGGGGTCTGTAATGCATGGTGTATTGATGGAAAAATTCAGTGAATCGGAAAAGGAAAGTCTGCATTCTCAAGGCTTAAAACCCTTTACACAGCATTTAACCGTTGATAAAAATAACAATGTAAGTTGGAGAGTTTGCGGTCTTACGGAAAGGATAGAAGAGCGTTTAATGGAGATTTTTACAGCGGATTTTAACGACAGGGAATGGTATTTAAAGCAAAAGGGGTATGCGCTGAAATTCGGTAAAGATATAAAAATTGTTAAGAAGTCCTATACTAAAATTGCTGAAGAATGTTTCGTGCAGAGTAGTTTTAAAAGGAAATTCCGGCTTAAAATGAGGACACCAATGGGGTTCAAGAAGGATGGAGAATATGTAATGTTTCCATCCGTAGAATTGATTATAAAGAGTCTTTATTCTAAATGGCAGACCTTTTCAAAGGAGCTTTGCCTTGATGATGAAAAGGTTTGCACAGATCTTTGCGAAAATACACATATTTCCGGATATAATTTAAAGAGTACGCGGTTCAGCCTTGAGGGTACGTCGGTAAGATCTTTTATTGGCGCAATAGAGATTGGACAATCCGGGCCCGATGCTTTAGTAAGACTTGGCAGAATGTTGTTTAAATATTCAATGTTTTGCGGAGTAGGTATGAAAGCTACATTGGGAATGGGAGGAGTAGAAATTGAAGAATAAAAAGTCTGTTTTATTTAGTCCTATAGGTACAACTGATCCCATAAGGTCGCAATGCGACGGAGCAATGCTTCATATTGTCAGACATTTGAGGCCGGAAGCGGTATGGTTGTTTTTGACGAAGGAAATGGCAGAGTATCATGATAAGGATGACAGGTACAGGAAATCAATTCGGAGGGTAATGCCTGAATGCCAGATTGAGGTTATAAAAACCGATATTGACAATCCCCACGATTTTGATGCCTGCTACTTGAAATTCCGGGAAATACTTAAAACCATGAGGGAAAGGTATAAGGATTATGAGCTGCTTGTGAACGTAAGCTCCGGTACACCTCAAATGAAAAACATATTAACCTATGAAGCTGTTAGCGGAAACTTTGGTGTTATTGCCGTACAGGTTAGTTCTCCCAACAATGGTGCAAATGATAAAGAAGAGCCTTTAACCCATGAATTTGATATTGATTTGGCCTTTGAAACAAATGAGGATCATATGAATCCTTCTTCTCAATCAAGATTGGTATGGCCCAATTTCAGAGCCATTAAATCTTACAATCTGTCTTTCAAAATTGAATCTATGATAAATAGTTATAATTACTCCGGCGCTCTAAACTTATTGAAAAATAATACCGATTTGTTTGACGAGAGGCTTGAAATTATTTTAAAGCACGGTGATTTAAGGACAAAGCTGCAGTATGATGAAAGTCTGGCTGTTATAAACAATGATTTGATGAAGGATTATAAAGATAGAATATGGTTTATACATGACAGGAATGCTTTGAAATTTTATGAATTTTTTATGACAATGAAACTTCGGCAAAAACGGGGCGAGTTGGCGGAAATGATTTTGAAACTGACTCCTTTTTCTTTTGAACTTGCCCTATATTATTTAAGAGACGTGCTTAAGTTTGATTTGCAGAAGATAGCCAGAGTGAATAAAGACAATCAATACATATTACAGAGAGATTTGATTTCAAGATATGATAGCGAGATGTTGGCCTTTTTGGATACTAAATACAAGAATGGTTTCAGAGATTGTGATTTAAGTCTTGACAATATTGTAATTATATTAATGCATCTTAAGTCGGACCATGATATATGCAGTATGTTTAATGCATTAAGAGAAGTTGAAAAAGAAGTAAGAAATAAAGTTGCTCATCAGATGATTTCGGTATCTGAAGAAATATTAACACGATTGATGGAAAAGAGAGAGAGAGAAGTTATGATTGAATTGCCGAAGAATTCTAGCAGGATAATTGATTTATGTGAAAGCATTCTCAAGCTTATATTCGGAAATAAAATTCAACGATACGATTTTGTATATGACAGGATAAATGAAATTGTTAAAGAGCTTTTGGTTTAATTTATTTTGTAAGGAGATGTTTTTGTGGAATGGTGGCAGTATACGCTTGAGAACGAGGCTTGTGAGGAAATTTCAAACAAGAAATTGATAGTTGTAATTTATGATATAGTTAATGACAAGAGAAGAAGAAAAATGGTAAAATGTCTTGAGTCATACGGAATCAGAGTTCAAAAATCAGCCTTTGAGTGTTATGTGGACGATACCATGTACAAAAATCTCCTTAAAAAAATGGAAAGAATTATTGATGAAAAAGAAGATTTGCTAAGAGTATACAGATTAAAAGGCTCTTACGATATTGAATGTTGGGGAAATATTAAATTGTTTAAAAATAGCAGTTACTGGGTTTTATAGATAGGTGCTTCAAATATTGAAAATGCGTTGAGTTGTGCCGATCCTTGATAACAGTATATTTGAAGTGTTTTTCATACTTCTGATGGAATTCATTTGTGGCAAATATGTCATTTGTGCCGCAAAAAGCCTCAAAAGTCCCTATATTATTGGGCTGAAAAAGGTGCGGTATAAGAGATATCTCCCCGTAAGGGGACGGAAACGTTGACGATGGCTCGTATTGAAGCACGGCTTCAGGATTAGTATAAGAGATATCTCCCCGTAAGGGGACGGAAACTCTCTATGCAGCCTGCAATTGGTTTATGTTGTTTGTATAAGAGATATCTCCCCGTAAGGGGACGGAAACCGGTTCAGGCTCATTACCTAGTAATTTACCCCATAGCACCGTATAAGAGATATCTCCCCGTAAGGGGACGGAAACTGGTGTTCGGTGTAGATTTTTTGGGTTAGAAGTAGTATTTGTATAAGAGATATCTCCCCGTAAGGGGACGGAAACACTTGAATCTGGAACTTTTGAAAAAACCGGTGTAGTAAGTATAAGAGATATCTCCCCGTAAGGGGACGGAAACTCCTTATTTTTTCAGTGATAAAAAATATAATTATAAATAGTATAAGAGATATCTCCCCGTAAGGGGACGGAAACTAGCCACCGTCACTATCCAATGTGGTGACGTCCATTGTGTATAAGAGATATCTCCCCGTAAGGGGGCTGAAGCTATGAACTTAAACCTATAAAGGAGATGGACTCTGAAAGGAGGTTTGAAAAATGGGCATTTTATATTTAACTACCGAAGGTTCAAAGGTCAGAAAAGATGGGGGAAGAATTGTAGTTTGTGTTGGAAATGAAAGAATTCATGAGATTCCGATTGAACAGGTGGATGCTGTAGTAGTGTTTACTGGCGCTCACTTGACTGAGGAAGTTATGGTTGAATTCTTGAAAAGGGGAACAGCGGTTACTTTTTTATCTTCTAGAGGCCAATACTATGGACGTCTTGAACCTGTTCAAAGTGTCGATGTTTTAAGGCAAATGAAACAAGCATCTCTTACAAAAAATGATGAATTTTGCCTTGGTCTATCAAAAGAGTTCATTTCTTCAAAGATACATAACCAAATAACAGTGCTGAGATGGTTTTTTAAGAATAGACCGGATCTAGACGATAGTGATTTAGATAAATTAAAAGTTCTATATGGCAAAATTATAAATGCTGGTAGCATAGGTGAAGTAACTGGCTATGAAGGTAATGCAGCCAAAATATATTTTAGTTGTTTATCCAGGCTTTGTAAACCGGAATTCAGATTTACTGAGAGAACTAGACAACCGCCAAAAGATGCGTTTAACTCCATGTTAAGTTATGGCTATACTCTTCTTATGTATGAAATATACACAATTTTAGGTAAACATGGCCTGTACCCTTATTTTGGATTTATGCATAAACCTAAAAGAGGCCATCCGGCATTAGCTTCTGATTTAATGGAAGAATGGAGGCCGGTTATTGTAGATGCGTTTGTATTACATCTTGCAAACAAAGGAAGTTTTAAAAGTATAGATTTTGAAACAGATCCGGCAAGTGGAGGCGTATTTTTGTGCAAAGAGCAATCAAGGGAATTTTTAAGGAGATATGAAAAAAGAGTAATTTCACGAATAAAAAGTGATGACGGAGATTCAGATCAAACTTTCAACTACAGGCTGCAAATTGACAAACAGGTCACAATGCTTGCGAAAGCAATTGATAAAGAGGATTATAGAATATATAAATCCTATCGTATACGATAGGAAAAAGATAAAATAGGAAAATTCAATCAAAAATGGAAATGGGTAAAAATTAAAACCACACGATATTTCCTGTAGTTTTAAAAAAGTAATTAAACAAAACATACAGCACAATTGCCGAGACAGCCAGAAAAACATACTCGGACATTTTTCCTGTACGTATTAGTCTAAATCCGAATTTTTTTTCATATATTGGCCAAAACAATTCAATTCCGTGATTACTAAAGCTGTCTGCAAGGATATGGGTAGCATATCCTATAATTAAGCCAAAAAAAGTATACCTAATCATTCCCGAATAAGAATACATAACAAATAGACATATACTGCAAAAACTTAAAAACCCTAAAAAGCTGTGGGTAAATTTTCTATGCCCCGAGATGGCTGCAAGTATTAAAAATACACCTACCAACTTTAAGAGAATTGGCCCATTTATAATTGCAGCAAGACCTATAATGCAATATGTAATTTTCAACGCTGTCCGACTGTTGAATATCAGTATTTTTCGGCTGATTTTGGATTTTTCAGTGTCTAAGTCCGGAATTCCCGATCCTACTATGGCACCCATAACTAACGGAATAATTGGTAGTTGTAAAGCTGTAGCAGCAACTATGCTTACTCCTGTGCCTGTAATTATGTGGGTATTATTGGTTGGCATGTCTAAACTCCTTTGTGCTTAATTAAGTGTACTCAAGTTGTGTTTTGGAACGTATGTTCGTAAGGCTTATTATAATACCGATTTTATATATTGTAAATAATAATTTGACATAAAAAAGCGGGCATTGTTCAATACCCGCTTATAAAAGGAATAATTGACCATTAAAGTTTCTTCTTATATAATGAGCAAAAATTAATTTATTCCGAGAAGTCTTCTTTTCATTATAGCAAAATCCAATGAATCAACTCTGCCGTTCTTATCCAAATCGGAAGCTTGCTCCCAGTATTCATACCTGTTATTAGGATTTATACCTAATAAGATCTGCTTTAAAGTAGCAAAATCAAGGGAATTAAATGTGCCGTCACCATTGGTATCACCTTCAACAACTTGTGAAGGTGTCTGAGAATTTAATGCTTCTTCCAAAACTTGTTGTATAGCGTAGTAGGCAGGTTTTTTCTGTCCGTTGTCATCAAAAATCAATGGAGCTATTGCCCTGTCTTCAGGAGATTCCGGATTTATACGCCATGATTGACTGTCTCTTATACCCCATACCTGTAAAGCTCTACAATAAGGCTGTTTAATACATTCTTCGGTAATCCATCGGAAGACATCTGCCTGTTTCGCTAAGCCGGCCTGCGATGTATCTTGACAGCCAACATCCATTTCTGTAACATAGGTTTCAACACCTAAGGCAGCCAAACTTTGCATTTTTTGTCCGAAGGCTCTTGCACGTTCTTCAGTGAAGTCAGGTCCCAAATGGGCTTGGAAACCGACACCGTCGATTGGAATATTGCGGCTTTTGAAATCCTTAACCATTTGATAAACCCCTTCAAATTTTGCATCTCTCATCATTAAATCATAGTCGTTGTAAATCAGCTTGGCATTAGGATCAGCCTTACGTGCGGCAATAAAGGCATCTTCAATATATTTTGTGCCCTGTTTTTGAGCGTATATGGAAGCACCGTCCTGACCGTTGGTTCCGATGGCATTTATACGGAAAGAACCATCCCTATGGAAGGCTTCATTAACTACATCCCATACATAGATGTCGCCTTTATAATGGTTGGCAACGGTATTTATGTAACTTTCCATCATACTCTTTGTGCCGTCCACCCACCATGGATTGTATTTATGCCATACAAAGGTATGACCGTGTACTTTCATGTCATTTTGCTTGGCGAATTGTACTATTCTGTCTCCGCCACTGAAATTGAACTGATTTTGGTTAGGCGATATGGTACCAATCTTCATATCATTTTCGCAGGTGATAATATCAAATTCTCTCTTAACAATTTCTTGGTCTGCAGCACTAAAATAGGAAGGAACTGCACAGCCTATATAAAATTCTCTGCCTCTTTCTCTTAATTGCTTTGCAAGTACACGAAGCGGTTGTCCGGATGTTTGAGGATTACCGGAATTAGTGGGCTGAGGATAGTTTGGCTGAGAAGTTGGAGCCGATGATCCGCCAACTTTAATGGACATATGTGTTACATCTGCTTCACCGCTGCTTTGATATCCTTCAACAACAAGTGAAACTTCATACATTTTGCCCATCCTCATACCTAATCTTTCCCAAGCATTAAAGTGTTCGGTGATGGATATGGTTCCGCTGGTGCGCTTCTGCTGACGAACACTCCAATACTGCTGGAAGGTTGTGTTACCTTTGATAGAAGGCTGGTTGTACCTTGTGGTTTCAAATATATCATAGGTACCGCCGTCAACTGTAATTGTTCCCTTTGATCCTACATTTCCCGGCGGCTTCCAAGTACCCCAGCTCTCAATGATGTAGTACTCTACCAGGGGATTGCTTGTCCAACCGTATACAGCCAAATATGAATTTCCATTTGGCCGGTAGTCGCAAGCATATTCCATCGTTATGTATCCAAGTTCCTGGTGTGTCTGGGTCTCATTGTATTTAAGACCTTTACGGAATAATATGTTGTTGATATTATTCCATGAACAGCTAAAGGACCCTCCATCTTTCAAAACCATGGTTCCATTTCCGCTGTCCTTCCAGTACTCAAAGTTGTAACCGCCATGAGTACCGGTCTGATTTGAGGTGATTGTTTGTGCCTGCACATTGGTTACTGTAAATAAAGAAAATAGGAAAGTAAAGCTTATAAGTTTGGCTAAATTTTTTAATTTGTTATTATGCATTTTGCACGCTCCTTTCATAATTTTAGATTTATTTAATTACCTGATTTTGCAGGTAACTAAAGCCTATCGTAAAAAAGCAATACCCTTTAGCAAAAGCAAATTGCACTCTAGAGATTATGTTTTTAATTAAAACGGATTATTTAATCAAATTGTGAAAGAACAAGAGTGGTATATAATCAAGTGATATATAGATTTTTCAAAGGGTCGGAATACAAATAGCAGATTGGCAGATATAATAAAAAATTTATGTAGCTGCTCTTATATAAATACTATGAATGTTTTTATATTTGTGGAAAAATAAAAGGTTGGCAAATTATTTGCTAAGGTATGGATTTTAATGGTTTGTAAAAGAAAAGGTATACCGATATTGGAGAATTTGACTATGCGACATTGCATACTATAGTATTCCATAAACTTAATTCGGCGGTAAAATATTAAATTATCAAAGTCCTATCTATATTTACATTATATATAAATAAAATTTTAAACTCAATAATTAAATTAGCAAAAACTTACATTATGGAAAAAGTTTTAATAAGTAGTTTTATAGTTTATAGGAAAATACAATTTATGTATATAAATTTACATAAAATAATGAGTTTGAATTGTAATGGATTATAAAAATTGGGAATATTGCATGTATACGATAAAAATAATATAATTATTTAAAGGTTTATACCCTTGTTTAATGGAATATAAACTTGGGTTTTTTAATAAAAGGAAGGATATTATGAAAATAAACAATTTATTTGAAAAAAGAAAACTATTATTATCTGCATTGTTATTATCAGCGGCAGTATTGATAACCTATTTTGCTTTTATAAATGAAGATAGAGCTCAAAAAACTGACGTAGATAATTCCGAAAGTGGGTTAAGTGTGGAAAAAACAACGCAAATAGAAGAATGTACTTTTATTGAAGACAGCAAACATTATTGGCTGCCGATTTTTAATCCTGCACTGACAACTATTGAAAGTGAAAAAAGCGGTGAGAAAAAATGGGAATGGAAATATAGAAAAGGCCACGACAATAATATATGCATTACATTGAGAGACACTCAGTTATTGTTGCAATATGATTTTTTCAGGTATAGGACCGAGCAAATTGACATCTCGGATGTTATCCATAAGTTATTTATTATAGGGTTTATAATATTGAAACCGGTGAATGTCTGTACCGAATATCGGATTTTTATGCTGTACTCTCTAATCAAAAAAATGTGTATCCTTTTTATCAGAGTTCCGATATAACTTATATATCTAAATATGGCGGAGGAATTTGTGTTATAAACGAATAAAGGAGAAAAGGTAAAAAACTTTATAATATCGGGATTTAAATAAAGACAATTCAAAAAATGTCGAAAATATGTTATATTATTTAGGGTTATTCGAAGAAAACTATGTCTTTGCCATTTAAAAAAATTCGGGCTTTAACTATATGCTTTGAAATCGGGCAGATTAATTTTTGTAAATGGCCTTATTGATTAACAATTATAATAATTTTGATGAAGAAGGGTTGCATACACAGATGAAGAATCGTTCAAAGGTAGGAAAAAGCAATATTAGAATCAATCGCAACTTTTTTATTTTCCAAGGTGTCTTGATAGGCATTTTGCTGTGTCTGACATGGGGTGCATGGGGTAAATTTGTCTTTTTGGTAGTCTTAGAAATAGCAGCTTATTTTGCTTTTGTATATTATTTAGCAAAGCAGGCTAATCAGAATAGTAAGAAGAAAAGAGCAGCGTCAAAAAGGGGTTATAACAAGGTTGGAAATGGAAAACGACAGGTAGAGGAATTTGATTACTATAGAGAAGTAAGAAGAAAGAATAGAAAGAATTTTAATTGGGAAATTCAAAAGAGTGGCTCAAAGCGGAAAGTTGTAGCTGCTTATAATAATGTGAGAGATAAATTGGACAAGGATTCTCAAACATCGGTTAATACCGGTACATTAAATGAAAATGAATCGGTCAAAAATGTTTTAGGAATAGAAAGAAGAAGTTTTGTGCCTTATCGGTCACCTTTTGACCCCATTAAACCAAAAGAAGAAGAGCAAAAGGCAGATACACAAAACGAAATTCTAGAAAGCAGTATGTCCAATGAGGAAGAAAATGAACCTCAAGATGTTGAAGAAATTGAAATTCAACAGGAAGAGGAGAATATCAGAATAAACATGGATGTAAATATAGATGAAGATATAAATGAGAATGTAAGTGAAAATGAGAATATAAACGAGAATATTAATGAAATTATAAATGAAGACATAGAAGAAGTTGTTGATGAAAATTCGGAAGAGAATGACGAAGAAGAGTTTTTAAACTTGCAAATGGAGTATAACAGGCAGAATGAAATATTCAATCCAGAGCTTGTATACGATAATAGTACATACGATAGCAGTACATACGAAAATAATATATATGAAAATAACACACACGAAAATATTACATATGATAAAAGTGTATATGATAATAGTACATATGATGATATTGATGCAGATATAAATATAACAGAAAAGGACGAGGAAGATTATCAAATAAATCAATCATTTTCATCCTATCGGGGAAACATAGAAGTATTGCAAAATAATATACGGCAAGAAGATAATAAAATTGGATTTGAAGGAGAGAAATCCATTCCATCAACTGTTTTGAGTAGGGAAGCAGAAAAGGACTACAGGTCGGTTCCGCCGATTCCACGTGACAAAAAGCCATTGCATAATGAAGAATATAGGCTACCGATGGAACTTCTAAATAAAAATGACCGATTGGTGGATGACGCGGAATTTGATGATTATATCGAATATAACGCCTATAAGCTGATCGATACTTTGGCAAGCTTCGGTGTTGGTGCTAAAATTTTAGACGTGAGCAGAGGGCCTACAGTTACTCGCTATGAAATTCAGCCCAATACAGGAGTCAAGGTGAGCAAGATATTGAACCTGGCGGATGATATTGCACTGAATCTTGCAGCCACAGGGGTAAGAATAGAAGCACCTATTCCGGGCAAAGCAGCTGTTGGTATTGAAATACCTAATAAGAAGAATGTTCCTGTTTTCCTCAGGGATGTTGTTGAATCGGACGAGTTTCAAAACTATCCTTCCAAGCTGGCTTTTGCAATTGGAAAAGATATTGCAGGAAATGTTGTGGTGGGAGATATTGCAAAAATGCCGCACCTTTTAATTGCCGGTGCTACCGGCTCCGGAAAGAGTGTGTGTATCAATACCTTGATTGTCAGTATTTTGTATAAGGCATCCCCTAAGGATGTACGCCTTCTTATGGTGGATCCGAAAGTGGTGGAACTGGGTATTTACAATGGAATTCCGCACCTTCTCATACCTGTGGTTACCGAGCCTAAAAAAGCTGCAGGAGCACTTAGTTGGGCAGTAGCGGAAATGACAAACCGTTATAAGCTTTTTGCCGAAAACAATGTAAGGGATTTAAACAGCTATAACGAAATGGTAAAGGAAAGGGGAGAAGGGGAAACTCTGCCCCATATAGTTATAATAATTGATGAGTTGGCAGATCTTATGATGGTAGCGCCCAATGAGGTGGAGGATTCTATTTGCAGACTGGCACAAATGGCAAGGGCAGCCGGAATGCATTTGGTAATTGCAACGCAGAGGCCGTCGGTTAATGTTATTACCGGTGTGATAAAGGCCAATATTCCTTCAAGGATTTCCTTTGCTGTTTCATCGCAAATTGACTCGAGAACAATATTGGATATGGCAGGAGCCGAAAAACTTTTGGGTAGAGGGGACATGCTGTTTTATCCTCTAGGTCAGCCAAAACCTATTCGAGTTCAGGGAAGCTTTATATCCGATAAGGAAGTAGATAGAATTGTAACCCATATAAAGTCGCTTCAAAGTGCCGATTATGATGAGGAAATATTGAAGAAAATAGATAATCAGAATGAGACACCAAAACCTGATACCGGTGGAGATGACGAATTACTTCCCCAAGCCATCGAAATGGTTCTGGAAATGGGACAGGCCTCAGCCTCATTGATACAGAGGAAATTTAAAGTTGGGTATTCCAGGGCTGCAAGGATTTTGGACCAAATGGAATCATGGGGTGTGGTTAGTGCATCGGACGGAAGTAAACCGAGGCAGATACTGATAACGAAGCAAGAGTGGGATGAATTGAATGCATAGTGTAATTGGTTATTGAATTGGAAGGAATAATAAGATAAACTGAAAAAGCAAACTTTTTTGGGAAACTTATACATGAGGAGGAAATAATATATATGAGCAAAATAAGAATAGGTATAGTTGGTTACGGGAATCTTGGAAAAGGTGTTGAACTGGCAATAAAGCAAAATCCCGATACGGAACTTGTTGCTGTATTTACAAGAAGAAATCCGGAATCCATTAATTTGATTACGAAGGGTGCTCCGGTGTATTCTATAGATAGTGCAGAAGAACATAAAGATGAGATTGATGTTATGATTCTCTGCGGAGGCAGTGCAAAAGATTTGCCGGAACAAGGACCAAAATTTGCTTCAATTTTTAATACGGTGGACAGTTTTGATACCCATGCAAAAATTCCCCAGTATTTTGAGGCTGTCGATGCTGCTGCAAAAAAGGCGGGCAAAGTAGGTATAATTTCTGTGGGGTGGGATCCCGGAATGTTTTCAATACTTCGTTTATATGGTGACTGTATTCTTCCCGATGGAAAAGGCTATACCTTTTGGGGAAAAGGCGTAAGCCAAGGACACTCTGATGCCATAAGAAGGGTTGAAGGAGTTGCCGACGCAAAGCAGTATACAATACCGATAGATTCAGCACTAGAAGCTGTAAGATCCGGTTTGAACCCCGAACTTACTACCCGTCAGAAGCATATCCGTGAGTGTTTTGTTGTTGCAAAAGAAGGTGCCGATAAGGCTAAGATAGAGTCGGATATAAAGAACATGCCCGATTATTTTGCCGATTATGACACTATAGTTCATTTTATTTCGCAGGAAGAACTTGATAGAGATCACAGCGGAATGCCCCATGGCGGTTTTGTATTCAGAACCGGCAAGACCGGTAATAATGGTGAAAACTCTCATGTTGTAGAGTACTCAATAAAACTTGATTCAAATCCGGAGTTTACTGCAAGTATTCTTGTTGCGTATGCAAGGGCTGCTTACAGACTTTCTAAAGAGAAAGTTTCCGGTGCAAAAACAGTATTTGATATACCGCCTTCTTATCTCTCTCCAAAGAGCAGTATCGAAATTATAACTGAATTTCTATAATATTATTTGATTGTACAAAAGCAAAGCTCCTTATTTAATGATAAGGAGTTTTGTTTTATACAAAAATTAACATGGTAAAACCGGATAGAGATGTTTTTTTATTGCATATATGATAAAATTATTAATATTACACTGTATAATGTGTAAAAAACAATATTTAATTTATTTAAAAAATAATTTATAATGAAAAAGTTAGTACTATGTATTATTCTAATTGAAAGGTATGGATAAATGAAAGAAAGTTTGTTAAAAAAATATCATAAAGAGATAATAAAAGAATACTTTGAATCAAAAACTCAATTAATTGAATTTACTATTTGCTACATAGTATTTATCATAACCTTTTTAGTAAAATATCAATGTACTATGGAGCAGAAATCCATGGTTTCTCAGGTTCAAAGCTTTATTGCTATGTATATGGCATTTCGTTTCGGCATAATAGGAATGCTGATATATTATATTATCTTTATTATAGATGGTGGGTTATTACTGCACAATTTCATATTTATGCGCAATCCCTCTTACAATTACTCCTTAAGTTTTGTTTTCCTATTTCTGACAATATTTTGGGTTACCATAGTAGGGATTATTTCCTATAGACAGGAAAAGTATAGAAAAGAGACCCAAAGGCTTGCAATTACCGATGAGTTAACGGATGTCTATAACAAAAGATACTTTTATATAACTCTTGAAAGTGAATTAAAGAATTCATCATCGGCTAATTCTCTCGGGTTAATACTTATAGATGTTGATAATTTTACAATGTATAATGATTTGTATGGACATAATTGCGGCGATAGAATATTAAAAAGTACTGCAGCTATTTTGAAAAATGTTATTGGTGAAAAGGAAATGCTGTTTAGGTTTGAAGAAGACGGCTTTGCCATACTGGCAAAGGATAGGGATATCAAGTCTTTGGAAGAGTTTGCGAAAAGTATTCATGATACTTATGAGAATTTGAAAGAAAAGTATTATGATGAAAACCTTGCAAAGAAATTAACCATATCGATAGGTATGTCCATATATCCCAGCATTTCATCCAATAAGGAAGATTTGATTTCCCACGCCAATGCTGCACTTTACCAGGCTAAAAACATGGGTGAAGATAAAGTTAATTTGTATCAGGATATTATGATGCTAATACATAAAAATGTCAAATCGGATCAACAGATGCTGGGAATGCTAAAAGGTCTATTGAGCACTATTAATGCAAAAGACAAATATACATTCGGGCATTGTGAGCGCGTTTCTTCCTATGCGGTAATGGTGGGTGAGGCAATGGGACTGGATAAACAAGAAATACAGACTCTCTTGCATGCCGGGTTATTGCATGATATAGGAAAGATTGAATTGCCTAAGTCTGTGCTTAATAAGACGGCTTGTTTATCGGAGGAAGAACTCAAATCGGTGAGTCAGCATCCTATTCATAGTGCCCATATATTAGAGCCTTTATCTAATACCGGCAACCTTATAGATTATGTTATACATCACCATGAGAGATATGACGGAAAGGGTTATCCTGACGGTTTGAAAGGGGAAGAAATAAGTATTGGTGCAAGAATATTGTGCGTAGTTGACTGCTTTGATGCTATGGTTTCGGAAAGGCCGTATAGAAGGAGTATGACAATTGAAGAAGCTATCATTGAGTTGAAAAGATGCGCCGGTACTCAGTTTGACCCTAAAATTGTACAAATTTTTATTGATGCCTTGAGAAACAAAATGTCGGTTAAATATGATTATAAAATTGGAGTATAATGTAAAGGCAATTGACAAGTTAATACAAAAGATACATAATTATAGTAGAGAGTAACAAAAGTTGACTACAATATTTTGCATTTAATTATTTTATTATTTTATTTGAGGGGATAATTGTATGAATGAAGCAAGTTCTAAGTATGTTGATAATCTTGCTATAAGCAAGCTGCTGAATGAGAAATTGAAAAAGGTGAATCATTCTCCGAAACACTCAGTGTTTGTTCCTGCAAAAGGGCTTTTTTCCAATCAAAATAATGTTTTAAGCTTTTCTAGAATAAAATATCACACAGACAATAATACTGTTAGGCGTATTGATATACCGTCTTTTGAAAGCTCTAGCTTTTACAGTGAGAATAATACCTTGTATCTTTATAACTATCCTGCACAAAATGCACAGGCTAATGTTTTGTTTGTGCACGGATTGTTCGATGACAATATAATGAATTATAGTTATTTATTTAAGCTGTTAAATAGTTTAAATTTAAATGTTTATTTTATGACAATGCCCTATCATTTTGATAGAAAGCCTAAGGAGAGCTTGTTCAGCGGAGAATATTTTTTAAGCGGAGATATTTTCAGGACTCAGAATGCTTTTAAACAAGCTGTCTTAGACATTGAGGCATCTTTTCAATTTATAAAAAAGGAAAATTTGCTTCCAACTCTTCTGGTAGGGTTTAGCATGGGTGGATGTGTGTCTTTAAGACACTACATATTGAAGGAGCAGGAACAGCCAACTTTCTTAATCAATCCTGTAACGGATTTTTGTGAAGTTCTGTGGGATTCACCGCTGTTTGTTACAATAGGAAAAGACCTGATAGATTCGGGTTATGATATGCAGGAGTGTAAAAAGTTTTTTGTTGAAATGGATCCGAGTAATTTCATCGATGATGGTTTTAGAAGTGATAAAATAGCCATGGTGTATTCATGCTATGACCAGGTAATTAGTGAGAAAAAATACAGTAAATTTATCAACCGAGCAGGCATAAAAAACGTTTATCCCTATCACTCAGGACATCTCAATATTTTACGGGTGCCCAAACTTGCAAAAGACATAAAAGAATTTGCAGAAAAAGTATTTTGAGTGGACAAGTCCATGTTTGGAGGACGAAAATAATTGATTTTCTGAGAAGAAAAAGTTAAAACTTTTTTGATAAAAAGCAAAAAGATCTGAAATAGGAATTTCAAATCTTTTTGCTTTTTATAATTAAAGAATCAGCATGCTGTTTTAAAATAGTTTTATTCAACGACTGTAACGGTAACAGTATTACTGCTTGTGGTACCGAATTCATTTATTAGTTCCCATCGATAGTTATAAGTTCCCGGTTCGGTTGCATCGATGGATAATATTCTTGCCTGATCGCGAGGAGTTCTGTCTACCAGTTCATACCTTTTATACTCAACTTCATTTTGATACAGAATTAAAGTTGTACCGTTATTTCCGCCCTTCATATAAAAATGTACTTCATATTTTTCACCAACTTTAACCTTTGGCGGATGAACACTTATTCGCGCTTCGCCAGGTTTACCTGTAGCTTTCGCAACGGTAGTGGAAGTAGGTAAGGTATTGTTGGTTTGAGAAGGCGTCACACCACTATTTTGAGTAGGTGTTGCAGTAGCAGTTTTGTTGGAAGATGGAGTAGGGCTAGGTGGTGCTGTGGTTCTAGCAGCATTAGTAGCCGGAAGTTCAGTTGATGAAGGCTCGCTTACAAGTAGAGCGGATGTGCTTTTAGGTGCAGCGGTCAAAGTAGGTACTGGAGTATTTTCCGGTTTATTAGCATCTACAATGCCAATACTGCTGCTTGTGCTTTTTGGTTTAAAGGTTTGACTTGGCAATGGAGTTTCAACAGTATTGTATGAAACTGCCGGTGTATTATTATTTCTAATCAGCTTGAAGCCTTTATATGCTATAATGCAAATTAGTATACTGGTAAAAGCCCATGCAGCTATAATATAATTTAGATTTTTATTTTTCCTTTGAATTCTGTAACTGCCGAACTTTATCTGTTCTCCTACTTTATTGGGTGTGCTGAGTTTAACGGTCAGAAATTCACCGCGAATAGTAAATAAAATGGCATGACCATCCTTTACTTCAAGAATTACTCCGATATTCTCATTAAAGTCATTTCTGAGATTTACATTTTTTAAATAGCTGCACAATAGGCGAAGATTATTTTTTATTATCAGGGTAAGAGCAATAATATATTTTTTATACTTGTTAAAAAGCCGTCTTTCCAACTTTATTCCATCATTAATGTCCTCTACTGACAGAGTTTTACTTCCTGTAACTTTTTGGAACAATCGGTCGTCATTGGCCAGTTGCTTTGCGATACTGACGCATACACCTATGTTTTGCTTTTCATCGGGGGATAGATTGGGTAAATCACTAAGTTTTATTCCATATTCCCAGAGACTTCTTTTAAATTGTGAAATATCCTTTGTGGATTCATAATTACAATAAAGGTAGTACTTTTCTTCATCAATTTGCTTGAGTGAATTATTTAAGTTTTCTTCCCTTATGTACTCCAATATCCATTCTCTGATAATTTGCTCCGAAAAGGATAGAAAATCCTTATCTTTCTCCGGATTAAACAGGTCAATGGAATAATCAAAAGCATCCAAACCAATGTCAAATTCAGGGCTGTTTTTGGGAATAGCTGACCTTCCCAAAGAATGAGATATTGTTTCCAAGATAAAACCTTTATGTTTGTCTATAAAATCTTTTCTTTCTTCAAGGTCTCCTTGTTTGATCTTTTCAATTGAATCAATATACTCATTATGTATAGTCGTTTTTTGGCCAAAGAAATTTAAAATTTGCCTATTAGCAACTTTTTGGTTGTTATTTGCAAAAAAATTCTTTGTGCGTAAAAACTCTAAAATTTTCATTTTACCTGCTCCCTGATAACTAAAATAAATTAATAATAAACTTCCTTGTTAAATTATATCAGATTAGTGCAGAAAATAAAAACATATTTGATGTAATAATCTTTTTGATTTTGTCTGAAAATATAATCTCAAAGAAAAAAAAGGTAATTATATGGAGAAAATAACTTTCTATGAAAGTCAATTGAAAATGGTAGAATTATCTCTGTTAAAATGGAAAAGCATGTATTATGAAGTTCTGACTCAAAATACTTCATTGTAAAAAGGGAATAATTAATATTATCATTAACCACACTACTACTGGTAATTGTAATATGTTTCTAATGTTTAAATTAATAGATGAAAAATAGTGTTATTTTTGTTTAGAAAATAATTGATATTACCTCTTAGATTAATGGTATTTAATAAGATTTTTTATAATTACGAACTGATAGGTAGTATTAGTATAAATAATAATTATGGAAAATTTTTTGTAGAAATCTGTCGATAACTGTGCTATACTACTCGAGATAAAATTTTTTAGGAGGGTATTAACTTGGAAAGCAAAAAAGTTATTCAGGTAGAAGAGAAGGTGCCATTGAAACTCATGATACCGCTATCGCTTCAGCACATGTTTGCAATGTTCGGAGCATCGGTTCTTGTACCTATTATCTTCAATATCAATCCATCAGTTGTTCTACTTATGAATGGTATCGGTACATTATTATTTATTCTTATTACGAAAGGCAAAGCACCCGCTTATTTGGGATCCAGCTTTGCTTTTCTTGCACCAGCAGGTCTTGTTATATCAAAATGGGGATATCAGGATGCCCTTGGAGGATTTATAGTAGTGGGCTTAGCACTCTGCTTTATAGCTTTAATTATTTATAAATTCGGAGTCAATTGGATTGATATCGTGCTTCCGCCGGCAGCTATGGGACCTGTCGTTGCGTTGATAGGTTTGGAGCTGGCAAGTTCAGCTGCTAATACAGCCGGGCTGTTGGATGCAGAGATTAATCCTAAAAACGTAATTGTCTTCCTTGTTACATTAGCTTTTGCTGTATTTGGAAATGTTCTATTCCGTAAATTCTTTGCTATAATTCCTATTTTGATTGCTATTGTTGCCGGTTATATAACTGCTCTTTTTACAAACTTAATTACAGTTGATACTGTTGTGGAGGCATTAAAGACAGACTTCTTTGTAGTTCCTAATTTTCAAGCACCACGTTTTAATCTTGAGGCAATAATTATGATCTTACCTGTAGTTCTTGTAGTAGCTTCTGAACATATTGGCCATCAGCTGGTAACCAGTAAAATTGTTGAAAGAGACCTTATTAAAGATCCCGGCTTGCACCGTTCCATGTTTGCAGATGGTTTGTCAACAGCATTGTCAGGTTTGGTTGGAGCAGTTCCTACAACAACTTATGGTGAGAATATTGGTGTAATGGCAATGACTAAAGTTTATTCGGTAAGAGTTATTGGCGGTGCAGCGGTACTTTCCATAATCGCATCTGTTGTTGGACCAATTGCAGCGATTATTCAAACGATACCTAATCCGGTAATTGGCGGGATATCATTCCTTCTTTACGGTATGATTGGTGCATCGGGTATTCGTGTACTGGTAGACGAGCAAGTTGACTATGGCCGCAATCGTAATTTAATACTGTCCTCAGTTGTATTTGTCACAGGTCTTTCAGGTGTTGCACTTAAAATTGGTCAAGTAGAACTTAAAGGTATGATTCTTGCTTGCATCGTTGGTATGGTTTTATCCCTATTGCTCTTTATCTTTGATAAACTTAAAATTACAAACGACTTGGAATCTTAATATGGCAGAACGTTTTTTATAATATTTAATTTGTAAAACACCTATGCATAAAATAAAAAATCCCTCTCAATTAGTGAACATATTCTGTACTGGAATAATCACATAACTGAGGGGATTTATTTTATGATGGCATGATTTTTACTTAACAATACTTTTTTCAAAAGTATTTACATTAAGCCCATCAAATCATTTTTGTTATTATTGATGAATAAAAAAACTAAGCTGTTGCTCCTTTAAGGAGCATTTTTTTATTCATGTAGTCTAAAACTTCTTATTAATTATCTATCATGAACATATAAATATATAGGTTTAGCTAATTTTGGGTAAATACAAGTCTTTAAGTTTCATATAATTTTCACAGCCATTATATCTCATTTTAGTCATAGAAATGGACAAATATTAATAATATTTAAATAAGAATTTTTAGTTTTCCAACATCGGATAAAATTATGCTTTTTTGGGAGGAAGATATTATGTTTACCAATGACAAGCAGACCTATAAAATGGAGGAAATTAGTGATTTTGAAAGGGATATATTGCGATTTATATCCCCGGATTTAAGAAATGCAATAAGAAGAATGTCGGTAAGGGATTTGATGGGTACAGAGGAGATAAGGTTTAGGGTAAACAAACCTATAATGATTCAGAATTATAAAGGAAGCTTTTTTTTAGACGCATCCGGTGAGTTGAAAACAAAGGCTGAGAACTCGGTATTTGTAAATCAGGAACAGATAGTTAAAACATTGGAGCTTATTAGTGAAAATTCCATATATGCTTTTCAAGATGAAATACGAAACGGCTATATTACGCTAAGGGGCGGACATAGAGTCGGCATAACGGGCAAAGCGGTGTTAGACGGAACAGGAATAAAAAATTTAAAGGATATTTCCGGGCTGAATATCAGAATATCTAGGGAAATAAAAGGGTGCTCGTCAGAGATTCTCAAGTATATTGTCCAGGGAGAAAATGATATTTACAACACCCTTATTATATCACCTCCAAAATGCGGTAAAACCACAATACTCAGGGATATTGCAAGAAGTATCAGTGATGGTGCTGCGAATTTCGGCTTAAAGGGTTTAAAAGTGGGAATAGTGGATGAACGTTCGGAAATTGCTGCATGTTTTAAGGGTTCACCTCAAAAACAAGTAGGGGTAAGAACTGATGTATTGGATGCTTGCCCTAAGCAACTAGGGATGTCAATGCTCTTAAGGTCAATGTCTCCTGATGTCATAATAACCGATGAAATAGGCAGCAGCGGAGACAAAGAAGCATTAATGCAGGTGATTAATGCAGGAGTCAAAATAATTACCACAGCCCATGGATATAGCATTTCCCAATTGAAACTTCGAAAAGAAGTGCTTTCTATGCTTGAAGAAAAGGTATTTGAAAGGCTTGTGGTATTAAGCAGTAAAAACGGTCCCGGAACCCTTGAAGAAGTGATCGACGGTAGTAGCATGAAGTTTTTATATAGGAGAGAAAAGTTATGCTGTTAAAAGTTGTGGGCAGTTTGATTGTGTTTGTTTCTTGCACCCTTTTAGGATATTCCCGTGCAAGAACTTATGCCAAAAGGCCGGAGGAACTGAAAGTTCTTCAAATGCTGCTTCAGATTTTCGAAAATGAAATAAGTTTTTTATCCAATGTACTTCAAGAGGCTTTTCAAAAAGTAAGCAGCTGTACTGACAGCAGCGTGGCTGTTTTTTTTGAAGCAGCAATTGAAAACCTGAAAGCCGGATTATGTGCTAATGAAGCATGGACAAAGGCTGTAAAAGATAATATTTCCAAAACCAATTTGAATTCTGAGGACGAAGCAATAATTATTTCCTTTGGCAAGATGCTCGGAAGCTCTGATTTAGAGGGACAGATTAAAAACATTCGTCTTACTATAAGTCAGCTGAAGATTCAAGAGCAAAAGGCGGAGGAACTCAGAAGCAAGAATGAGAGGCTTTTTAAGAATCTTGGTGTTTTATGCGGTCTGGCAATAATTATTTTATTGTTCTAAAAGAAAAGTTTATCTGAATATATATAACTTGTACTGAGAAAAAATCAAAGAATTAAGAAATAAAAGTTACTATAGCTCTTAATAACAAGAGGAGAAAGAATAATTATGAACATAGAATTGATTTTTAAAATTGCTGCCATAGGAATATTGGTTTCGGTATTAAACGCTTTACTTAACAAGTCAGGAAGAGATGAGCAAGCAATGATGACAACGCTTGCAGGTTTAATAGTTGTACTGATGATGATAGTAAAGGAAATAGTAAATTTGTTTGATACCGTAAAGGCGTTGTTTCAGTTTTAAAGTTAAGGATGATGATTTTTGTGGACATAATTCAAGTAATCGGATTGGCAATTATAGCAACTGTAATAATAGCAGTTATTAAAGCACAACGGCCTGAGATAGCAATACAGATAAGTATTGCAGCTGGAATAATTGTCTTCACAATGATATTGGGAAAGATCTCTGCCGTCATTGAACTTCTTAACAGCTTTGCACGGAAAATTAATATTGACACTATCTATATCTCAACACTGCTTAAAATTGTAGGAATAGCGTATATAGCGGAATTTGGGGCAGAAGTTTGCAAAGATGCCGGTGAGAGTGCAATTGCTTCAAAAGTAGAGTTGGCGGGTAAAGTGATGATTATAGTGTTGGCGGTTCCAATACTAACATCGTTAATGGATTTGATTATAAGGATTATGCCCTAAAGGACTGTCAGAAATTTGCATCGGCACTCCATATCAAATTATTTTTAAGACTTGAATCAATAGTTGTGTAGTGGAAATCGTTTAAAAATGAACGGACGGGGATAAAATGAGTAGAGAAAACAAAAGATCTGCCATCTGTGGTTTTTCAAAATTAATATGTGGGTTTATGTTCTTTATCTTATTGTGTGTTTCTTTTCCCGTATGTATATATGGCGAAGATAGTAACATAGAACAAGAAATAATTGAAGAGCAAATAGATAATGACGAAATAAAATCCATTGAAGAAAAACTGAAAAAAACAATGGATGAAGAGTTCTACGAAATAATTCCCGGCTATAATCCCGAAAGCTTGATAAAGGATTTGTCAAAGGGAGAATTCAAATTTGATATTACAAGTATTTTTAAAAGGATTTTAATGTTTCTGTTTAAAGAAGTATATGTAAATATTGATATATTGATTAAACTAGTGGTCTTAGTGATTATCTGTGCGGTTCTTAATAATTTGCAGGCATCCTTTATGAGTAAAAGTGTGGGGGAACTTGCCTTTTACGTATGCTATATAGTTCTTGTTTCAGTATTGATGATAAGCTTTAACAGCGCTCTTAAATCGGGGATTCAAATAATTGATGCAATGGTAAACTTTATGTACACATCCATACCTGTACTAATAACTCTGCTGATCTCTGGAGGAAACATCACTTCAGGCGGAGTGCTGCAGCCCATATTAATAGTGATTGTTCAATTTACCGCCACAATAATCAAAAACGTTTTTATACCGCTTATTGTACTTTCGACTGTTATATCCATAGTTAACAATATTTCGGATAAAGTGCAAGTTGCAAGGCTTGCTTCCTTTTTAAAAAATATTACGTCCTGGTCTTTGGGCTTTATACTTACTTTATTTGTTGCTGTTGTATCACTGCAGGGGTCTTTAGGAGCTGTGGTGGACGGTGTGACAAGCAAGACGGCCAAATTTGCAATAGGTGCTTTTATACCTGTAGCAGGAAAGTATCTTGCTGATGCAGCTGATACTGTTATAGGATGCACTCTTCTTATAAAAAATGCCGTTGGGGTTGCAATTATGATTGGCATAATATCCATAAGTCTTATACCTATGTTAAAATTGTTGGCAATTATAGGATTGTACCGGTTAGCCTGTGTGTTTTTAGAGCCGGTGGCGGAAAGCAGAATTATAAAATGCGTTGGGGAAGTAGTCGGTTCCATGACTTATATTTTTGGGATAGTGGCCTCGGTAGCATTTATGTTTCTTATAACAGTTACCACATTGATTACTGCCAGTAATTTAAGTGCTATGATGAGGTGATAAAATGATAGAGTTTTTAAAAGATTGGTGTTTAAATATTGCAGCTCTTGTGATTTTCATAGTACTTTTGGAAATGCTTTTGCCGTCAGGCAAAATGAA
>Ga0134091_1000934_pt1 | contig 24712 bp, 14 predicted proteins | sample 2_5taG_FD_94451 | JGI IMG/M metagenome (GOLD analysis project Ga0134091, IMG submission 94451) | Switchgrass degrading microbial communities from high solid loading bioreactors in New Hampshire, USA - 2_5_20_6_A2 metaG | ecosystem: Engineered > Bioreactor > Semi-continuous > Anaerobic >...
CACGGCGAAGGCAAATAGACATTTAGGCAAAAATACCACGGACGGTATTTTTAGCATCACCCGCAACATGGACGTTGCGTTGATGCGGCCTAAATGGATATTTGACAAGCCGATGAGTCTGTGTTCGAAGAATACAGATTTAGGAATATATGAACAATATTCATTATATTAAACCTAACAATTTAAACAGCATAGAAAATGAACAACTGCACATAATAACTATTGACCTTTTTATCTAGGAATGAACATAACAGGAAGGGTGAATGAATTGAAAGCAGTTATTATGGCAGGCGGCGAGGGGACAAGACTTAGGCCTTTAACATGTAATCAACCAAAACCGATGGTTCCTATCATGAATAAACCTGTAATGGATCACATTATTGAATTGTTGAAAAAACATCGCATTACTGAGATTGCTGTAACTTTGCAGTATATGCCTCATGTTATACAGGAGTACTTCGGTGATGGTTCTCATTTAGGCGTGAATATTCATTATTTTATTGAGGACATGCCCCTTGGAACGGCAGGAAGTGTAAAAAATGCGGAAGAATTTCTTAATGATACTTTTGTTGTAATCAGCGGAGATGCATTGACTGATATTGATTTAAGTCATGCCATTCAATATCATTATGAGAAAAACGCCATGGCAACGTTGATTTTAACCAAGGTGGACGTACCTTTGGAATATGGGGTGGTTGTTACCGATGCAGATGGCAGGATTACAAGATTTTTGGAAAAGCCAAGCTGGAGTGAAGTTTTTAGTGATACGGTCAATACGGGAATCTATATTTTAAGCCCGGAAATTTTCCAATACTACCGCCGTGGTGAAATGTTTGATTTTAGTAAAGATCTTTTTCCTATGCTCTTAGAGGCTCGTAAACCTATGTATGGATTTATAAGCAATGATTATTGGTGCGATATAGGAGATTTGGCAGCATACCAGCAATGTCATTTTGATATTTTGGAAGGAAAAGTGAAAATCAAACACACGGCACGACAGATTGCGGAAAAAGTATGGGTTGAAGAAGGGGTGGTAATAGGCGAACAAGTGAAAATTACAGGGCCGGTTTTCATTGGAAGAGATACCAAGTTAAAAAATAATGTAGCCATAGGACCCATGACGATTATAGGGCAAGATAATGTTATCGGTGAGTACAGTACATTAAAAAGGACCATCCTATGGAAGAATTGTAATGTGGGAAGGTCTGTCCAATTGAGAGGTTGTACCGTTTGCAATAAAGTGAATATTAAGGATAACAGTTCGGTATTTGAACAAGCCGTTATTGGCGATGAAACCCTTATCAAAGAAAATGCCATTGTAAAGCCCGGTATTAAAATATGGCCTTCCAAGGTGATAGAAAGCAATACGGAAATTAATACGAATTTGATATGGGGCTCTAAATATTCAAAAGCTTTATTTGGAGCAAGAGGCATTGCAGGTGAGATTAATGTGGATATCACGCCTGAATTTGCCTCCCGTATCGGTGCAGCATTTGGCGCACTGAATAAGAGCAATCCCAAAATAGCGGTAAGCTGTGATACGGGACATGCATCCGTTATGTTAAAAAATTCCGTAATAGCAGGCTTACTTTCAGCCGGTGCAGAAATTTTTGATTTTGGTTCACAGCTTCTTCCTATTACAAGAGCGGCCATAAGATTTTACGGATTTAACGGTGGAATACATATTAGCACTGTTTCTAAAGAAAATGATTCTAAATTATGTATAGATTTTTTAAATTCCAAAGGTGCGAATATTAGCAGAGAACAAGAGAGAAAACTGGAAAATGCATTTATCCGAGAAGATTTTTCCAGATGTGAAGCAGGAGAGATAAAGAAAGTAGTACAAATACACGATTATTCGTCTTATTATATTAGAACCGTTATTAATGGCAGCCAAAACAAAAAAATGGATTATAAAATCATGGCATATGTATCGTCGGATATGATTCGGTCTGTTTTGGAATCGGTTATGGATGCATTAAATTGTAGAGTGGATATTATAAATAGAAGGATCGGTAATTTATCCGAGGTTCATGATTTATCCGGTGAAGTGAAAGAGAAAGGCTATGATTTGTGTGCAATTATTGAAGACAACGGTGAAAAATTAATTCTTATTGACGACAAGGGAAGGCTTATTACGGAAGATTGGTATATTGCCTTGGTTTCACTTATAACATTAAAAAAAGTTCAGAATGCCACTGTTGTTGTGCCTATATCCGCCCCAAGTGTTATAGAGCAAATGGCTGAACAATATAATGGTAGGGTATTAAGGACCAAGACGTCTGTCCTGGACGTGATGAATAATATGGTTTCGGATATTACGGATGATATCATGATGAATGAACAGTTTATTCTGAACTTTGACGCCATTGGCAGCTTGGTGCGAGTTCTTGACTATATGAAAACCGATGATACGTCTTTGTCTGCTTTAGTTGATTTAATTCCAAAATTTTATATGGTCAAAAAAGAAGTAGAGTGTTCTTGGAGTGACAAAGGAAAAGTAATAAGGAAAATTATAGAGGATTGTAGCGGTAATAAAGTTGAACTGACAGAAGGTGTAAAAATCTACCAGGACGGTGGTTGGGTACTGGTACTTCCCGATGTGGAAAGACCTATGTGTAAAATCATAGGGGAAGGATATTCGGAGGAATTTGCGGAATCCATTACGGATTTTATGGTGGACAAAGTGAAGAAAATAAGTAATAATCATAATATTTGAAAAATAAGTATTTATTAAATTAGAAAATGCTGTTATAATAAAAGAGTAATCAGATGAACGGGTATATTTGTTGTTTGGGATATGTTTTTGCACCGGCTAATGGGAACCATATTGGGCGGAATAAGTCTCATTAAAGAGACTTTTTTGTTGTTGTTTGAATCGGTATTTGTTTATAGCACACCATGGAATATAAAAAAATGGAGGTAGAATTTGTGGCAAGAAAGTCAAAATTGAAAATTATTCCCTTAGGAGGTCTAAATGAAATAGGAAAGAATATGACCGTGTTCGAATATGGGAACGATATTATTATTTTAGATTGTGGGGTTGCTTTTCCGGACGATGAAATGTTAGGCATTGATTTGGTGATTCCTGATATTACATATTTGTTAAAGAATAAGGAAAAGATACGGGCAATTGTATTAACGCATGGGCATGAAGATCATATCGGTGCGCTTCCGTATGTACTTAGACAAATCAATGTTCCTATATATGGTACTCGGCTTACCTTGGGATTGGTGGATACCAAACTGAAAGAACACGGTCTTTCATCGGTAATGGAAAGTCATATTGTGGCGCCGGGGCAGGAAGTAAAAATCGGTGCGTTCAAAGTGGAATTTATCAGAACGACACATAGTATTGCAGATTCGGTAGCTATTGCGCTGCATACACCGGTTGGCATTATTGTTCATACCGGAGATTTTAAGGTGGATTATACGCCTATTGAAGGCGACATCATTGATCTTGCCAGATTGGGACAGTTGGGTAAGATGGGTGTGCTTGCTTTAATGGCAGACAGTACGAATGTGGAACGTCCGGGTTATACAATGTCTGAACGGACAGTAGGAGAGACATTTGAAGAATTGTTTAGAAATTGTAATGACAGAATTATTGTAGCAACTTTTGCTTCCAACATTCACCGGATACAGCAAATTATTAACGCTGCCGTGCGTTATGGCAGAAAAGTTGCCGTATCAGGTAGAAGCATGATCAATGTTATGAATGTAGCTATGGAACTTGGGTATATGCATGTACCGGAAGGAACGTTTATTGATATTGATGATATTAATCGATATAAGAGTAATCAGATTGTTATTGTAACAACGGGAAGTCAGGGTGAGCCAATGGCTGCTTTGTCCAGGATGGCATTTTCAGATCATAAAAAAGTTGATATTGTAAAAGGTGACATGGTAATTATTTCTGCGAATCCTATTCCGGGAAACGAAAAACTTATTTCAAGAGTTATCAATGAACTTTTTAAGAAAGGTGCCAGAGTGATTTATGAATCACTGGCCGATGTTCATGTTTCGGGACATGCGTGCCAAGAAGAACTAAAGCTTATTCACAGTTTGATAAAACCTAAGTTTTTTATACCTGTTCATGGAGAATACAGACATTTGAAGCAACATGCCGATCTTGCCGAAGGACTTGGTATGAACCCAAAAAATATCTTCATAATGAGCATAGGTAAAGTGCTTGAGTTAACAGAAGATAGTGCAAGAATTGCAGGAACCGTGCCGTCCGGGAAGATTCTTGTAGACGGATTGGGTGTAGGAGACGTCGGAAACATTGTTCTTCGTGATCGTATGCACCTTGCACAAGACGGTCTGATAGTAATTGTTGTTACCATATCCGGAGATAATGGTTCGGTGATTGCAGGACCTGATATTATATCAAGAGGTTTTGTATATGTCCGAGAGTCGGAAGATTTGATGGAAGAGGTCAAAGGAGTGGTGAAAGCCGTACTTGTAAAGTGTGAGGAGAATAAGATAACAGATTGGTCGACTATTAAATCCAATGTGAAAAACAGTTTAAGTGAATTTTTATATGAAAAGACTAAAAGAAAGCCTATGATTCTTCCGGTGATTATGGAGATATAGTTATTCATTAAGGAGGCTGCAGTTTGAAGACGATTGTCGGTGTAAGTATTGGGTCTTCCACCCGAGACCATGAGGTTACCACGCAAATATTAGGTGAGCAGTACCATATTCGACGTATTGGTACCGATGGAAGTATATCGAAAGCCATTGACTTGATAAAAGAATTAGATGGTAAGGTTGATGCTTTTGGTATAGGCGGTATTGATTTATATCTTTCCGGCGCCGATAAAAAGTTTATGATTAAAGAAGCCATTCCGATTGTAGAGGCGGCACGAAAAACGCCCATTGTTGACGGTACAGGATTAAAAAATACTTTAGAAAAAAGCATTATTGAATATTTAAATGATCAAAAAATAATCAATTTTAAAAATAAAAATGTTCTTATTGTGTGTGCTATAGACCGATTTAAAATGGCAGAAGCTTTTGTTCATTTCGGTGCAAATATTGTGTTGGGCGATTTAATGTTTGCCCTTGGTATTCCTGTACCTATCAAAAGCATACAAATGTTTAAACGCGTTGTACGTGTTTTGTTACCGGTTGTTGCCAGATTACCTTATGAGTTGTTGTATCCTGTGGGAAAGATGCAGGATAAAGATATAAATTCCAAACAACATAAATTTACAAAATATTATGATGAAGCGGATATTATTGCCGGTGACTTTTTATATATAAAAAAATATTTACCCGAATCTCTTAAGAATAAAATTATTATTACTAATACGGTTACAAGTCATGATGTGGCTCTTTTAAAAAAACGAGGAGTAAGTTTATTGGTAACTTCCACTCCGGAACTTAAAGGAAGGTCTTTCGGAACCAATGTTATGGAGGCGGTATTAATTGCCGCCTCCGGTAGACGGCCGGAAGAATTATCGGTAGAGGATTATCATTCATTAATAAAAAAGATGAATCTTTTACCTCGTATAGAATATTTACAAGAGCAAAATATGGATAGAGGGAAGGTGTTGTAAGAGCAGCCTGTGGTCCAATGGTGTCAACTTAAGTTGCCAATATTTTCTGCGGGCGACCACAGGTCGCCCCTACAACAGAATGGATGCATGTTCATATATAGATTTAGGAATATATGAACATGTATCCATTTTATTTTCTCTTACAAAAGCCTTTTAACACATATCCCCAAAAAAGTCCCTTGAGAAAAGCCAGTCCAATTATTCCGCATATTAATTTATTGTTGTTCGTATCCCTCATATATTTTGAAAAATTTTTATGATTTTTATTGTTTTTCCTCGCATAAACTCTATAGTGTTTCCTGTTATTGTTCATTTCATTAATCATTCCTTTCCTACTCCATTTACATTTATTATTTGATCATCCGCAAATTATTATTGTTCATATTTATTAGTGTTTTTGGTAAAAAAATATATACTAAAAAGCGTTATTTTGAAGACAATATAAGAAGGAGGTGTTGATTGTGAAAAAACAAATCATTTGCCGTTGGGTTACCATTTTTATCCTTGTAACGATAATATCGTTGGTAGGCTGCACGCCAGCCCAAAATCAACCGGGAAATCCAAATGCAACGCCCGGTCCGAACAACACGAATACCACTCAAGATAATGAGAATTATAACATGCCTGGTACAACAAGAATAAGCGATAATACCGGCACAAATGACTTTAGAAGAATGGTAGACAATAATAACAACTATAATACCAATAACCGAGGTATAGGCAACAATCGAATGAACGATAACTTCAATAATATGTCTAATAATACCGATGTAAACCGTTTAGGAGCAACAGATATAGGGAATCAGCAGATGGGAACACAAGGTTCTAATGTGAATACAACAGCCCAAAACATTAAATCAAAGCTGGAAGCCAGGGATGACATAGAAAGGGCAAGTTGTGTCATTAGTGGGGACACTGCATTGATAGGAATTGATGTGAAGAACGGCATGAATAATACGGCCAATATTAAAAATGAAGTAACAAACATGGTAAAAAATATGATACCTGGCATTACAAAAGTAGCTGTTACCGAATCACCTGATTTATTTGAAAGAATTAATAATCTTTCAAGAGATATGCAGAATGGAAGAACCATGCAAGGATTAGGGGAAGAATTTACTGAGTTAGTTAATAAAATTATTCCTACGGTGAGGTAATAAAGGAAGCGTAAAAGCAGAAGGAATAAAAATCATTCCTTCTGTTTTTTGTTGATAGAAAGTTATGATTGATTATTAATATAAATAACGGTATTCATATTTTTACAAATATAAATTTTTATTGAAACAATTACAAATTGATGATATTATTATAATAGAAAGCAGGATTACTTTTCCAATAGAAATACTTACATATGAGGTAGTATATTGATCTGTTTGGAAATGAGGGTTCTGTTTATTTATAATTCCATTAATCATGTGGTGAGGTGTGAAATGAGATCAATTAAGAAATGTGTATGGACAGGAGTTATTTTAGCAGTATTTGTTATAGGGGGTATAGTGTGCAATTATGGTATTGTACACGCGGAACAAGTTAATATTGTGCAAGAAAGACCGGATCTTAATATTCTTATTCATGGCAATTTAGGAGACTATGCTGACATTCCTATAATGATTAATGAAAGGACCTTGCTTCCTTTACGTGCAATTCTTGTGGAGCTTGGCGTGCCTAATGATGACGACCATATCATTTGGAATAGTGAGGAAAGATCTGTAAGAATCAACAACGGCGGAAAAAGATATAAAGTTAGTTCTTGACCATCCTGTAATCACAGTAAATGATAAACAAATAACAATGGACGTTTGTCCTGTAATTTACAAAAGCAGAACTTATATTCCGGCAAGATTTATCGCGGAAAGTCTTGGAATGAAAGTAGCATGGGATGGTGCAACTCAAACGGTGGCCATTGGAAGTGAAGAAAACTATATTAAAGTTAAAGAATTGCTTGAAAATAATCATCAAGCCATTAAAAATTCTGAAAAATTTAAAGTTGTTCAAACTTATGATTCCAAAATAATGAATAAATTTTTATCTGTAGAAAATGTGGTTGAATATAATTATGTAACTAATTTTACTGTCAATAATCCTGAAGAGAAGTGTTTAGCAGCTCTTAGTATAGTATCGAATAACAACGGCGTTAAAAATAAATTGGAAATAGAAATATGGATAGATAAAAATGATATCTATATTAGACAGAAGCCAAGTAATATATGGCAGCAGCCCATATTAACCAATGAGGAAATACAAAGTGAAAAAAAGAAATGTTTTGATGTATACTATTTTTTAGAACCCACTGATTTTAATTGTACAGCACTAAATATTAGCCCTACAGAAACAAAAGGACAATTAAAACTATATGGAGAATTTTTTCCGTCAGAATTAATGAAATTAATCATGGAAAATGCTTCCATAGATAAAGATCTCTTGTTATTTTATTTTGATGAAAGTACCACAGAAATCCTTATTGATCAGGCAACATCCATAGCTTCTGATGTACATGTTAAGACAGGAAAGCATGTTGGCGGGGAAACCTTTTATTTAGATTCCAATTTTGATTTGAAATGGTCAATTTTAGAGTTAAACGGTGATTTTGAGGTAGAATTACCAGATAGTATATCAGCAGGTAAAGATAACAGTATTAGCGAAGCAGATGAATTACTGAACAATGGCATGTATGATGAAGCTGTTAAAGCATATAGCGAAGTAATAAGGCTTGAGCCGGATAATTACCTGGCGTATTTTGGAAGAGCAATAGCTGAGTATTTTCTCGGAAAGTATGATAGCTCCATAAAAGATCTTGATAAAGCCATCGAATTAAATAAAAATGAAAGTGATTTATATGTCTGGAAAGCAAAGAATCATATAATGCAAGAGAATTATGAATCAGCCGTCAAATTATGTGATCAGGCTTTAATACAAAACAATAGGAATGATTTTGCCTATAATATAAAAGGTTATGCTCTATCTCGTATGGGTAAATACAGTGAGGCATTAGAATGTGTAGAAGAGGCAATTTCTATTGACAGTGAATATGAAGATGCATATTTAAATAAAGTATCTATTTTATATTTTCAAAAAAAGTATTTGAATTGCATTGAGTTTGGGAAAAAGATAAAGAATAAGTTTCCTGATAATTATGATATACCATGGTATGTTGCAGATAGTTATATTGCATTATATGATTATGAGAATGCTTTAAAGATGCTGCAGGAAGTATTGGGAATCGTGCCGGATAGTATATATGCTAATGTTGATACTGCTTGGTGTTATTATTATATTGGGGATTATGGAAAATCAGAAGAATATGTAAATAAAGCTTTGGAACTGGATAGATCCAATTCGTCTGCTAAAATTTTAAAACAATACCTGGAAGAGCAGAAACTTCCTGAATCTGAAAGGATAGCAAACTTTGTCAGAAATAATTATCTTTATCTTGACAAGGTAAAAGATTTTGAGAAAAAAACCAATGAATTTATAGCCAAGAAGAAAGTCACGGCAAAAGATATAGAGGAATATATAAATGCGATAAAACTGAAAGATGATATGTTTACTTATGTGATTAGCGGTGATAACTTTGATGATTATAAGAACTTTGAGAAAGAAAATCATTTATATACGCACAAACTTGATAATACCACATATTATGTAGGAATATTAGGTTTCACGCCTACAGTAGGAATAGAGTTTATTAATTATGTTGAAAGTATTGATAACCCTGAGGATGTATCTCTTATTATTGATTTAAGAAATAATTCCGGTGGACTTCTGAAACCGTCAAATGATATACTTGATTATTTGCTTCCTAAATGTATAACAAGCTATTGTATTGACCGTAATGGAAAGATATATACATACTATTCTGATGAAGGAAAAGTGAACTTTAAACACATTTATATATTAGTGAATCAATATTCTGCCAGCAGTTCTGAATTGTTGGCACTTGGATTAAAAACATATTTGCAGAATGTTACAATTATAGGACAACCAACGGTAGGAAAAGGTGTAGGGCAAAATGTTTATGTAAGTAATGATGGAAAGTATATGATTTATCTTGTGAATTTTTATTGGAATGTAAAAGAACAAAATATTATGGGAAGTAGGATAACGCCGGATATTATTGTTGAAGGTGATGACATAAAAGATTATTTAAAATATGTAAAATAGTAGAAAAAATTAAAAAATGCGAGAAATGTTGAAAGGTAGGGGCCGCACGAATGCGGCTCTTTTGCATTTTTAAAACTTATGAATAAATTTACTAACATATGGTGCAAAATACTTAATATGTGGTAATATTATAATTGACAACTTTATCGTTACAAAAAATAAAGAATGGAGATGAAAGATATGGGTGGTTTTAACAAAACAAATATTACTAAAGGCATTCATTTGTATTATATACCTACTGATAAATTTAAAACATTTACAGTCAGTATCTATATTCATCAGCCGTTAAATAAAGAGAATGCAACAAAAAATGCTTTATTGCCGCAGGTGTTAAAAAGGGGAAGCATAGATTTCCCAACTTCTCAGGATATCGCCCGATATCTTGAAGAATTATATGGAGCAGTATTTGACTGCGGTATTGTAAAAAAAGGTGAGAACCAAATTATTCGTTTTAATTTTGAAACCATAGAGGATACTTATGTTGACCAAGGAGAAGGCCTTCTTCAAAAAACAATGAAGTTGGCAAAACAAATTGTATTTGAGCCGTTAATAGAAAATGAAAGGTTTAAAAAAGAATATGTAGAGCAAGAAAAACAAAATTTAAAAAATCAAATAGAAGGTTTGATTAATAATAAGATGTCGTATGCTGTGGAACGTTGTTACCAAGAGATGTGCAGCAACGAAAATTTTGGCATATACGAGTTGGGAAGTGTAGAAGATCTTAATACCATTGATGAAAAAATTTTATATGAGCATTATTTAACCGTGATTCACAACAGTCCCATTGATATTTTTGTAACCGGTAGTATTTCCGAGGATAAGGTAAAACAAATGGTGCAAAATTTGTTTCATATCACAATGGACAGTAATCCTGTTTATCCTACTACGGAGATTGTATCGCAAGTGGGAGAAGTAAAGAAAGTTTATGAACCTATGAAAGTTGCACAAGGTAAGCTTTCTTTGGGATTTCGGACAAAGATAGCACCTACGGATAAGGAATACTATCCCCTTGTTATATTTAACGGACTGTTTGGTGGTGGTCCTCATTCCAAGTTGTTTAATAACGTACGCGAAAAATTAAGCCTTGCATATTATGTTTTTTCCAGACTTGAAAAGTTTAAAGGACTAATGGTAGTAAGTTCCGGAATTGAACCGGAAAATTATCAGAAGGCCTTTGATGAGATTATGTTTCAATTCGAAGAAATTAAAAAAGGCAATATTACGGATGCAGAGTTTGACGCTACCATAAACAGTGCAGTGAATAGTATACGATCACTGGCGGATACTGCTTTTTATATGGAAGATTATTATTTAAGTCAATTGGTCGGTGGAACAAACGATGATTTTGAAGATTTAATTAGCAAATTATGTTCGGTCACGAAAGAGGATGTCGTTGCAGTAGCTCAAAATATACAATTGGATACCGTTTATTTTTTAAGTAATAAAGAAGCTTAATTCGATTATATAAAACATGTTGGAGGGACGGAACGATGAATTTACAGGAAAAGTATCATTCGGAATTAAAAGAAACCTTATACCATGGGGTACATAAAAGTGGGTTGAATGTATATGTGTTGCCTAAAAAAGGTTATAGTAAAAGTTATGCTATATTTGGAACCCGTTATGGTTCGATAGACAGCAAGTTTATTGTACCCGGCGAAAAGGAAGTAACTGAAGTACCGGACGGAATCGCTCATTTTTTGGAACATAAGCTATTTGAGGAAGAAGAAGGAAATGTTTTTGACCGATTTTCAAAATACGGTGCTTCGGCCAATGCGTTTACCAGTTTTACTACGACGGCTTATTTATTTTCTTGTACCGATCATTTTTATGATAATTTGAGTATTTTGTTAGATTTCGTTCAAAACCCGTATTTTACCGAAGAAAATGTACAAAAGGAGCAAGGAATTATCGGACAGGAAATACGGATGTATGATGATGATCCGAATTGGAGGGTATATTTTAATTTTCTTGATGCATTGTATCATCATCATCCTGTTAAAATTGACATAGCCGGAACCGTTGAAAGTATCAGTCAAATTAATAAGGATATATTGTATAAATGCTATCATACGTTTTATCATCCGTCCAATATGATATTATTTACAGCAGGAGATATTGAACCTAATAAGGTAGCGGAGTATGTGGAGAGTCATATTAAAGCAACCGAGCCGTATCAAGAAGAAATCCGCAGAGTCTATCCTGAAGAGCCTCAAACTGTTTCCAAACAAAAGGTAGAGCAGAATTTGAGTGTATCTATTCCTCTATTCCAGGCAGGATTTAAGGATACGGATGTGGGATACGGCGGTGACAAACTTTTAAAAAAGGATATTATAACCCGCATTGTTTTAGAAATGATTATGGGGAAAAGTACACGGCTGTATCAGTCATTATATGAGCAAGGACTGATTAATGATTCATTTGATATTGACTATACGGCGGAAATCAGTTACGGATTTTCCGTATTCGGCGGAGAGTCTCCTAATCCTGAAAAGGTACAGCAGGAAGTGATTAACGAAATACAAAGATTGTCTCGTGACGGGTTAAACAAAAATGAATTTGAGCGAATCAAAAAAGTAATATTTGGTAGGTTCTTACGACAATTTAACAGTGTAGAGGCCGTTTCCAATAATTTTATGTCTACATTGTTTAAAGAGATGAATTTATTTAACTATGTGGATATTTACCGTTCCATTACGTTTGATGATGTGCAAAAACGTTTTACGGAACATTTTAACCCCGATAATATGGTATTGTCCGTGGTAAGACCATATGAAGGATAGAACAAATATGCAGGTGGCAAGCCGCTACAAACATAAACCATTTTAGGGGGTATAGCATATGAATCCGATTCGATTTCCTGGATTGGGGCTGGAATTCTTGATTGATCCTGTAGCCTTTACAATATTGCGAAAGGACATCTATTGGTATGGAATTATTATTGCTACAGGATTTTTGCTGGCAATCATTTTTGCTTCTTATGAGGCAAAACGAGTGGGGCAAAATTCCGAAGCAATTATGGATGTGGTTCTTTGGGGTACACCTGCTGCCATTATCGGAGCACGGCTGTATTATGTGATATTTAATTGGTCACAATACAAAGATAGTCCCGGTGAGATTATCGCTATATGGCACGGTGGATTGGCGATTTACGGTGCAATTATTGCGGCAGTCGTTACCACAATCTTGTACTGCAAATATAAAAAGGTAAATTTTTGGGAAATTTCTGATGTATGCAGTTTCGGCCTTCTGATAGGCCAAGCCATTGGAAGATGGGGAAATTTTGTGAATCAAGAAGCCTATGGAGCGCAAACCAATCTTCCCTGGCGGATGGAGATATTCAGCAAAGAATTGGGTACCTATATAGCGGTTCACCCTACTTTTTTGTATGAATCGCTATGGAATACACTGGGTTTTTTGTTGTTACTTTTTTACAGAAAAAAGAAAAAATTTAACGGAGAAATTTTCTTACTTTATACGTTGTGGTATGGTTTCGGACGATTTTGGATTGAAGGACTGAGGGCAGACAGCCTTTATTTGGGAAGTATCCGGATTTCTCAACTTGTTGCAGTTTTGGCTGTAGTAGGAAGTATTATAATGATTTTTTATAGGCGAAAAAAAGAAGGTTAACGATGATATATATTAATCATTTTATAAGGGGCTGTCGCAGCCCCGTTTATATTTTGTAGGGCTGTGATTTAAGTTGTATGTGATAATCCCGTTTACTGTTGAAATCATCAAAAAATAATCATACTATTGAAAACTACACTTATGAAAAACAATAAAACTGGGTAATATATGATATGTGGCTTTATCATCAATCAAGAAAATCTGATGAATGGGGAGAATTACGTACAAATGCAGCTGATATTATATCTTATTTTCATTGTATTGGTTGTATTATTAGGTACTGTCATATATTTACATAGTAAAAAGAGAGTGAATGTAGAGATTCAGGATGCTTTGCTTAGCTCTGAAGAATTGGACAGACATGCAATCGGTTTGGCACGTAGGCATGTGATAGGAAAAAACAGAGCCCGTACTAATTGGGTACTGGTAAGGATGAATGAAAACTACAATTTTATCGCTTCGGTTTATAAGCGACTAATTAATGATGTCAATAACAAAAAATATGTCGTTCCGGCAGCGGAATGGCTTTTGGACAACTTTTACATCATTGAGCAGCAGGTAAAAGAAATAAGAAAGTCTTATACAAGCAAAATTTATGCGGAACTTCCTATATTGAAGGAAGGAAGTTTAACCGGATATCCGCGTATTTATGCCATTGCTTTGGAGTTAGTTGCCCATACCGACGGCAGGCTGGAAGAAAGCATGCTGGTTGACTTCATTCATGCATATCAAACGGAGGATTTTCTGACCAGCAAAGAATTGTGGGCACTTGCTGTTATGATACGTATTGCATTGATTGAAAATATCCGGCAAATATGCAAGAAAATTAATGAGTCACAAAATCAATTTATCCATGCTGAAGAGTTGACGGATTATGTTCTCAATCATATGGACGGCGATCAGGACCTTTTATTTGAAGCCATAAGCAACAAGTTGGGGATGGAACAAACCATAAAACCGTCTTTTGTAGAACATTTATTAAAAAAATTAAGAACACAGGGAAGCGGTGTAGCTCATATTTTGAGCTATATTGATGAAAAACTGGCGGAATCCGGAACATCTGCCGAAAAGGTTATTCATTTGGAACATCAACGTCAGGCGGCAGAGCAAATTGCAATGGGAAACACCATTACAAGCCTTCGAATGGTGTCCGGTTTGGATTGGTCGAGTATTTTTGAAGAGCTAAGCCAGGTGGAAAAGATATTAAGACAGGATCCCAGCGGTACTTATCCTAAGATGGATTTTGAATCCAGGAATTATTACAGGCACGAAGTGGAAAGATTGGCCAAGAAATTGAAAGTATCGGAAATACAGGTTGCCAAAAAGGCCGTAGAATGTGCTGAATATGCAATCATCCAGGATAACTTGGATGAGCGTGTGAAGCATGTTGGGTATTATTTAATTGATAAGGGAAGAAATACGTTAAGAAAAAACATAAAACATAGAACCGGAGAAGTAAAAAATACTTTTGAGCGTTCTAAAAGTCATGCTTTTAAATTGTATTCGGGTATTATTGTTGTGTTAATTGCGCTTATTTCTGCAATATTGGGGTACTATGCTTTTTATGAGTGTGACGGGAATCATAAATGGTTTATGTTCCTATTGTCTATGGCAACAGTACTAATTCCCGTTAGTGAAATTGTTATAGGATTGGTGAACTGGGTTACTACAAAAGTTTTGAGGACCGTACACATACCAAAGTTGGAAATGGAAGAAGGAATCCCTGATGAAGCGGCAACAATGGTAGTCATTCCTTCACTTTTATCCAGTGAAAAAAGTGTAGATGAGTTAACGGAACATTTAGAAATTTTTTACCTGGGAAATAAAGAAAAGAACTTATATTTCGGACTTATCGGAGACTTTAAAGATGCGGAACAAAAAAATTTGCCTCAGGATAAAGAAATTATCCGTGCGGCTGAGCAAAAAATAGAGTATTTAAATCGGCGTTATGCAACGGATGGAAAAGATATATTTTTCTTGTTTCATAGGAACAGGCAATATAATGAAGTACAGAATAAATGGATGGGCTGGGAACGTAAACGCGGTGCGCTGCTTGAATTCTGTGACTTTATAAGAGGAGTCCAAGGGACAAGTTTTTCCATTATTCGGGGAGATGTATCCCAGCTTCCCACTATAAAATATGTTATTACCCTTGATGCCGATACCATTTTACCAAGAGATGCAGCCAAGCAATTAATCGGCACCATGTTGCATCCTTTGAACAAACCCATTATTGACAAGGGTAAAGGGTTGGTCATAGAAGGATACGGCCTTTTGCAGCCCAGAATTAACGTAGCTATTACCAGTGCCAATAAATCACTGTTTTCTCGTATTTTTGCAGGACAAGGCGGGATAGATCCGTATACTACGGCAGTATCGGATATTTACCAGGATTTATTCAGAGAAGGCATTTTTACAGGCAAAGGAATATTTGACGTAGACGTTTTTCGTCACATATTAAAAACAGCAATACCGGAAAATACGGTGTTAAGCCATGATTTGCTGGAAGGCTGCTATATAAGGACAGGCTTGGTTACCGACATTGAATTAATGGACGGGTATCCGTGGAGATATAATTCTTATATGGCAAGGCAGCATCGATGGATAAGAGGTGATTGGCAGTTAATTCCGTGGCTTAAATCGCAGGTAAAAAACAGTGCGGGCCAAACGGTACAAAATCCTTTGTCGGCTTTATGCAGGTGGAAGATATTGGATAATTTAAGAAGAAGCCTGGTTGCTCCTTTTGAAATGTTGTTAATCATATTAGCGCTGACTATTTTACCGGGCAATAGTATATCATGGGTATTTTTGGCACTGGTTGCCATAACGGTTCCTTTGATTTTGGGGATGATGGATGCTATCATTTGCCAGCATTTTCGCTATTGTATGCAAAAGCATCACGGAACCATTATTTACGGTCTTAAAGGAACATTGTTGCAAGTAGGACTTCAACTGATTTTTTTACCTTATCAGGCTTATATGGCTGCAGATGCCATCATAAGGACTCTTATACGTGTATGCGTAACGCATAAAAATATGCTTGAATGGGTTACCGCTGCGGATGTGGAAAAAAGACTTAAAAATGATGTATTTAGTTTTATCAGGAGAATGTGGATATCACCTGCAATGGGTTTGGGATTGTTTCTATTGACCGTATATTTAAAGTCAAACCTTTGGGTAATATCGTTGTTTGGATGGATGATGTGGACGGCGGCTCCTTTTGTTGCATATTATGTAAGCAAGCCGGATGAAGAAAACCGGTATCCTATTTCTCGGCAGGATAGGGAGGAATTAAGAAAAATAGCTAATAAAACCTGGAGATATTTTGAAGATTTTGCTACAGAACAAGAAAATTATCTTCCTCCTGATAATTATCAGGAAGATCCGCCCAATGGCATAGCCCACAGGACATCCCCGACCAATATCGGGATGCTTCTTATCTCCATACTGGCAGCACGGGATTTTGGTTATATTGGAACTGTTGAAATGATTCGGCGTATCCATCATACCATATCGACCGTTGAAAGAATGGATAAATGGAACGGACATCTATACAATTGGTATGATACCAGAACGCTTCGGATTTTGAGGCCATTATATGTATCTACTGTTGACAGCGGCAATTTTATAGGATATTTGATCACTTTGAATAAAGGGTTGGAAGAATATATCCGTAAGCCTTTGGTAGACGGTGCAAGAGTTCAAGGGCTAAGGGATACGGCGTTCATGGTTTCTGAACATCATGAGTGTCAAATCAATGAAAGTATTTTTGATAAAATTGCAGAAGATGAACGGATATCTCTTTTCGTGTGGAGAAAGCTGCTTGACGGGGTAATATGGAACCATCAGGAAATGGATATTGAGAATGCCGGCTATTGGACCAAGAAGTTATTATCTTTTATTGAGCAGGCAAAAAAAGAAATGGAGGAGTTCATCCCCTGGTGGAATGTTGCAGAAACCATGCCTGATGAACTCAAACAGGAAAAGGGAACTTATAAAAAGACAGCTGTACAAATCAAAAATATTATTCAGCAGCTAAGCAATAATATTTCCATAACAGCTTTAAACGAAGCCTATCCCATAGCCATTAAGGAAATACGCCGAATCCGTGCGGGTGTTGAACAACAAAGGCGTGGCAATGATCATTCAATAAAGAAATGGGTTCAGGAATTCCAAGAGGCATTGGAGTTATCGGCTTCCAACACCGCAAAATTATTGGATTTTTCCAACCGGCTTATCAATCGCATACAAAGCATTATTGATAACACAAGCTTTAAACCTTTGTTCGACTCGAAACGCCAGTTGTTTTCCATCGGGTACAATGTGGAAGAGGACAAGCTGACCAAATCCTATTATGATTTGCTGGCTTCAGAAGCACGTCAAACCAGTTTTATTGCAATAGCAAAAGGGGAAATCAATCAAAAACATTGGCAGCGATTGGGAAGAAGCCTTACCATGGTGGACGGTTATAAAGGGTTGGTATCCTGGACAGGCACCATGTTTGAATATTTAATGCCTTTGTTAATTATGAAAAATTATAAAAATACGCTTTTTGACGAAACCTATTGGTTTGTGGTATATACTCAGAAAAAATACGGGGCCCGCAGAAAAGTACCATGGGGTACGTCGGAATCTGGATATAGTGCTTTTGATATGCGTTTAAATTATCAGTACAAAGCATTTGGCGTACCGGAGTTGGGGCTCAAACGGGGCCTGGCCAATGACATGGTGGTTGCACCTTATGCGACGGTTATGGCTTTGCTTGTAGATCCTGTAAGCGCTATGGAAAATATTAAACGGTTGAAAGAAGAAGGAGGAGACGGAACTTATGGATTTTATGAAGCCATTGATTATACGCCCGAACGGTTGTCCCATAATGAAAGAAAAAGCATAGTAAAAAGTTATATGGCCCACCATCAGGGAATGAGCATGTTGGCACTGGATAATTTTATGCATCATCATATTATGCAGGAGAGATTTCATTCCGACCCTGTGGTAAAATCGGCAGAACTGCTCATTCAGGAAAGAATCCCGACCAGGGTGATTCTGACCAAGGAATTTAAAGAAAAAGTGGAGCCGTTAAAGTCAATGGAAATGGAATATCACGGTGTTGTAAGGGTGCTTGAAAAAGTACCGGATAAACCGTTGCCACAGGTGCATATTCTGTCCAACGGTACTTATTCCGTTATGTTAACGGAAACAGGTTCGGGATACAGTAAATGCGGAGATATCATGGTCTCCAGGTGGAGGGCAGAGACTGCCTATGCCAATTACGGAACATTCTTTTATATTCGGAATATTAATTCCAATAATGGTTGGTCGGCCACCTATTCCCCCTATTATGATGAGCCGGAGCAGTATAAGGTGATTTTTTCACCGGATAAGGCCGAATATTTAAGAAAAGACGGAAATATTGTTACCCATACGCAAATAACGGTTTCGCCTGAAGAGAACCTGGAGATCCGAAAAATATCCCTTACCAATCACAGCGAACATGTAAGAGTACTAGAAATTACCAGTTATTTTGAAGTGATATTAACTTTGCAATCTGCTGATGCTGCTCATCCTGCTTTTAGTAACTTGTTTGTGAGAACGGAGTTTATTCCTGAATATAACTGTCTGGTGGCCAACAGAAGGCCTAGAGAGGAAGGAAAAAGTACACTTTGGGCAATGCATGCAGTAACCGTTGACGGTGAACTTATCGGTCCTGTGCAATATGAAACGGACAGAGCAAAGTTTATAGGGAGAAATAGAAATCTGACGGACCCGGCTGCAATGACGGTAGATGCACCTTTGTCAAATTCCGTAGGTTCGGTACTGGATCCGATTATGAGCATAAGGTGTCGGGTTAAAATAGAGCCAGGGAAAACGGTTCATGTTATTTATACAACCGGAATGAGTGAGCAAAAGGAAGAAGTGCTTAAGTTTGCAGAAAAGTATAATGATGTGGGCGCCGCTATACGTGCTTTTGAACTTGCATGGACACGGAGTCAAGTGGAGGCGCGGTATCTTGGACTTCAGGAGAATGAAGAAGAGGATTTTCAGCAAATGCTGCCTCATATTTTCTTCACAAGTCCATTGCGCAGGAAGAGAGAGTGCATGATTGTTTCTAATGTACAAGGTCAGTCCGGTTTGTGGAAGTATGGAATATCCGGTGATTTACCAATTATTGTGTTAAGTATTGCAAGTACAAATGAGGCGGATATTGTAAGGCAGATGCTAAAGGCTCATGAGTATTGGAGAATGAAAGGGCTTGCCGTTGATCTGGTCGTTATTCATGAAGAGGAAGGAAGCTATATGCAGCCGCTGCAGGATATGATTCGGGAAATAGTGTCAGTCAGCCATGTCCGTGAACTTCAGGACAAACCCGGTGGAGTATTTATACGTTCGGGTAAAACCATGCCGGAAGAAGACAGGAATTTGCTGTTTACCGTTGCACGTATTGTGATTTACGGTCATGCAGGAAATATATCTTCACAGATTGAAATGCAACATCATGACGGTCGAAAAGAAAATGCTACTGTATTATGGCCTGGACAGCCAAAGAGATATCATAACGGATTACAGCCGGCGGAAGGGTTATTGTATAATAATGATTGGGGTGGTTTCAGGTCTGACGGCAAAGAGTATATTATACAACTTGAGAAAAATGAACAAACTCCTGCACCGTGGGCTAACGTTATTGCCAATCACCGGTTTGGCTTTATTGTAACGGAATCCGGAGGTGGTTATATTTGGTCGGAAAACAGCCGTGAAAACAAACTGACACCATGGTCCAATGACCCGGTGTGCGATACAATGGGAGAAATCCTGTATATTAGAGATGAAAACACCGGTGAATTGTGGACTGCAACTCCAAAGCCTATAAGGGAAGCTGAATTGTATAGAATAAGGCATGGCTTTGGATATTCCGTGTTTGAGCATAGCAGCCATGGTATCCATCAGGAGTTGACGGTATTTGTCCCAAAACAGGAAACGGTCAAGATAAGTATTTTGAAGCTAAAAAATGAATCGGATGAACCAAGAACGCTGTCTTTGACTTATTATATAAGGCCTGTGTTAGGCGTATGTGAGGACAACACAACACCTTATATCGTCACAAGCGTACATGAGGATAGCGGAATATTGCTGGCCAATAATCATTTTAACACGGATTATCCCAATCGAATATTATTTGTGGATGCATCGGTCAAGGAGCGTACTTATACCGGAGACCGATATGAATTTATGGGACTTGTCCATCAAATGGATTATCCCGAAGGCCTGCGGAAATATGAGCTTTCCAATAAGGTAGGTGCAGGATATGAACCTTGTATTGCCATGCAAGTAAAAATCCATATTCCGTCCGGTGAAGAAAAAAAGGTAGTATTTATGCTTGGACAAAGTCGAAATTTATCGCAAATATTAACTATTTGCAATAAATATCGAAATATTGATGAAGCAGAAAAAGCGCTTTGTGAAGTAAAAGAATTTTGGGAAGATATTCTTGGAGTTATAAAAATAAAAACGCCTGATCTTTCTACGGATTTGATGTTAAACGGTTGGCTGCTGTATCAGACCATAAGTTGCAGGCTTTGGGCAAGGACGGGTTTTTATCAATCCGGAGGTGCTTATGGATTCAGAGACCAGCTTCAGGATGTTATGGCGATGGTTTATGCGCAGCCGGAATTAACGTATCATCAGATACTGCGGCATGCAACCCATCAATTTTTAGAGGGCGACGTACAGCACTGGTGGCATTCGGCTGCCGATCAAGAAAGCGGTGCCGATAAAGGAATACGCACAAAATTCTCGGATGATTTGGTATGGCTTCCTTTTGTGACGGCAGATTATATTGAAAATACCCGAGACTGGAGCATATTAGACGTTGAAGTAGGCTACCTGGAGGACGAGCCGCTAAGGGAGGATGAAGATGAAAGATATACTGTCCCACGCAAGTCGGCAGAAAAGTCCTCTATATATGAACATTGCGTTAGAGCACTTGACCGTTCTTTGAGGTTCGGTGAGCATGGTATACCGTTAATGGGTTCCGGCGATTGGAATGACGGTATGAATACGGTGGGCAATAAAGGAAAAGGGGAAAGTGTATGGTTAGGATGGTTTTTATACACCACTTTGTCCAAATTCATACCGATCTGCCAAGCACGGGGCGATGAAGAGAGAGCGGAACGGTATAGGCAGTTGTCTCAACAAATGGTTGAGCACATCGAAAAGAATGCATGGGACGGAAGCTGGTATCGCAGAGCCTACTTTGATGACGGAACGCCCATGGGTTCGGCGCAAAACAGTGAGTGCAAAATTGATGCCATTGCCCAATCCTGGTCGGTTATTTCCGGTGCAGCAAAATCCTCACGTGCTCAAGAGGCTATGGAGGCATTGGAGCATTATCTTGTAAAACGTGATGAAGGATTAATCATGTTGCTTACACCGCCGTTTGATGAGGGAGAGCTAAAACCGGGATATATTAAAGGGTATGTACCCGGTGTAAGGGAAAACGGCGGTCAATATACCCATGCCGCAGTGTGGGTTATCCTTGCCTTTGCCAAGATGGGTGATGGGGATAAGGCTTGGGGATTGTATAATATGATTAATCCCATTAACCATGCAAGGACAAGGATGGAAGCAGCAAGATATAAAGTGGAACCTTATGTAATGGCAGCCGACGTTTATGCCGTACATCCTCATGTAGGCAGAGGCGGTTGGACATGGTACACAGGTGCTGCAGGTTGGATGTACAGGGTAGGAATCGAGCATATTTTAGGATTGAAAAAACAAGGAGATAAGTTAATAATCGATCCTTGTATTCCTAAAAAATGGTCAGAGTATACCATTGAATATCGATATATGGAAACCAAGTATACCATTACCGTTAAAAATCCAAAAGGAGTGAACAGAGGCGTAAAAAGTATACAAATTGACGGTACGTTTTCAGCCTCCAACACCGTTCCGTTGTACAATGATAAAGTGGAACATGTGGTTGAAGTAATAATGGGAGAGGAATAAAACAACCTCTCCTATTATTTTTGGGATAACGTGCTGTATATGTTGATTATATAAAGTAGATTCATATATTATTGAACTTGTATTTACCGTAGGGACACCATATGGTGTTATACATTTCTAGATGGGATGTCCATATCAACATTTGTAGGATTGAACAATATTCATCCGTAAAAATCATCTTATTAGTGTAGGGAACGATATTATGTTCTTTTTAATGATACAAAAAATAAAGCACATTTTATTGAAGATTAACGTAATATAAATAAAGGTTGAGCTTATAAAAAAGTTTAAGCAAAGGGGATTGCGAGATGAAAGTTGCAATATTCACACTAACGAAAGATCGGCTTGAATATACTCAAAGAACTTTTAAAGGCTTAATGGAAAAAGCAGGAATGAAGTTTGATCATTTTGTGGTTGACAATGGAAGTAAGGATGGAACCGTTAAGTGGCTCAAAAAGCAAAAACTGAAAGGACTAAAACTGAATCCTTGCAATATGGGAACCGCTATAGCGTCCAATCAAGCTTTGGAGATGATTGGGGAAGGCTATGATTATATTGGAAAAGTGGATAATGATTGTGAATCTATTACTGACGAATGGTTAAAGATTTTGGTTGATATTATGGAGAAAATGGGCAGGCAATGTGTGCTTTCACCAATGGTGCTGGGATTGGACAATCCTCCGAAAATCAATACAAATAACACCATGATAGTCAATGGAAAAAAAGTATATTTGACTAAGCATGTTGGTGGAATTGCATGTATTTCAAGCGGAAGTATTTATAGGAATTTTAGATGGGATGAAAATTTAGCATTAAGAGGATTAAAAGATACGGAATTTTGTACGTATGCCGCTAAAAACGGATGTTTGATTGGATATGTAGATAATGTATTTATTGAGCATATGGATACAACTCAGGGACAAGCAAAAAAATATCCCGAGTACTTTAAATTAGCACGTTATGAAAGAACTCATTCATATAAGCAAATGATGGAGGAATTGGAGTAGTTACAAGTTTTACTATGATAATGCTACATTAATAAGAAGAGCTTCTGACGAAGTGCTATAAGGAAGCTCTTCTTGAAACTCATTACCGGAAAGTTCTCTTAAATTAAAAAACCAAAAGTATGCATATTGTAAACGCATATTATATATGTTATTATAAATCTAAACTGTACGAAAAAAATAGGAATAAACAAAGGAGTTTTAATTAATGAGCCAAGAGGCAAGTTTACAAGAGTGGAAGGAATTATATGAGGCGGCCATTAAGATTAAATCCATGCAGCCTTGGAACTATCTATGGGATATGGATTTAATGATACGTTATCAAAGCTGTTTAATGTGTTATTTTGAAGATAGAAATGAGCTTACAACCAAAGAACGACAAATTAATAAAAGAGCTTGGATTAAAATTTCGCGGCAAAATGAATGGATTTTTTTCGATCTTTTAAAGCCGAATATTTTCCGTATATGCCGGATAAGGAAAAAGATTTGTGGCTAACTTTTGAAATGCCTAATTTAATTCCACCGAAACAGTATATGGTGCCGATATTACAGGATGAAATTCTTGTAGCAAAGGTTAATAAACAAAAAAGGAATGTTACTTGATCAGAAACTATTAACGCCGGAAGATGATGAAATTCAACAAGTTTTTAATTACCTTATTAATTATATTGGGCAAATGGGCAAACCAAAGGCTATTTTTGTGAGAGGACGAATATCCCTATAAAAATTCAAGGAAGATTGTGGGCAATTGATATTTTTGTAAAGTCTTTTGCGGAGCGGGGTTTTTAAAATATTTATTTTATTGTATAAACGGGCGGGCATGAGAACCCGCCCTTTTATCGTAATTGATGTTTAAGTTTAATTTTTTTATACATTGTTTAGTTCATTTGCGATAAAAAATCTTTTGCCGAATTTCTTCATAATACAGGATATCATACTTATAAGGCATTGAAGCAGGTCTTTGTTGGTAACACAATCGTGGATCAAAAAAATTTTAAAAAACTTTTCAAAAAACCCTTGTCAAAACCGATAAAATCATGTATGATATAGGAGTTGTGACATGGCATACGATGATGCAGAAGGTTGCTAACCAATGAGTTAGGGAATTTCTGCGGAGAATGTCCGATTCATGAAACCGGGCGACAGAGTCACTGTACACTTTAATACTTTTGTAAAATCTTTATTGTCCAATAAGGATTTGCATGGATGGGCTTGTACTGTGTGGTTTATGTATAAGCCTAAGTTTAGTGTGAACTTTATGCCCAGGTTATGTCTTAAGACGGTAATCTGGGTTTATTAATAAGGGATAATGAAACACCTGGCACAGTGTACAGTTTTTACTGTCGTACA
>Ga0134091_1000944_pt1 | contig 24594 bp, 21 predicted proteins | sample 2_5taG_FD_94451 | JGI IMG/M metagenome (GOLD analysis project Ga0134091, IMG submission 94451) | Switchgrass degrading microbial communities from high solid loading bioreactors in New Hampshire, USA - 2_5_20_6_A2 metaG | ecosystem: Engineered > Bioreactor > Semi-continuous > Anaerobic >...
GCTCCTTGGGGACAGGCTTCTACACAGGCTGGGAGCAGGCCTGCCTTAATCCGGTCATAACACAGGTCGCACTTATACATAACACCTCCCCCGGCAAATTTGGGAGCTACTTTAAGGTATAAACCAACACCGGCCTGCCTGGCGGGAATACCCCAGGGGCACACGTCACGACATTTGGCCCCGCCGAAACACACATCAGGGTCGATTCTGGTTATACCTTCCGGTGTTTGTTCTAAGGCACTAAAAGGACACAGGTTAGCACAAGGCGGATTATCGCAATGCATACACCTCCTAGGAATAGAAATTTCTTGTCCGTCTACAGTTACTGTTTGGACAAAACTCCAGTTATAAGGGGTGAGCCTGTTGGTAACGTTTCTTTTATCCGACCAGTCTTCATGTTTTTTTTGGGGCCAGTAATTTTGGATGTTTTCTACTGGGTTCGGGAATTTACTTTCATTTTGAGTCCTGCATGCCTGAACACAAGCCGGTATGTTTTGTCCTTTACAACCGTCGCACTTGGTTAAATCAATGAAGGTACCGACTTTGGAAGCGTTTTTTTCCCCTGCCAGGGCAATTTTATTTGCACCTGACAAAATCAGTCCGCTGGAAACACCGGCCGCCAGTGTTCTTTTTATAAAACTGCGGCGTGATATATTCATGACAATAAACCTCCCTGCCATATACCTATACCCCCTATGGGTAAATATATATTAATACAGGGACAAGGTAATTGTCAATAAAAACGAAAGAAAATAATTTAAATTTTTTAACAATACTTACAATCCCAAATAATTGTAATAACGAATATTATAATATTATTATCGAAAAATGTTCGTTTTTTGGTTGACATTTGCTTGTTTTGATGTTAAAGTTTAGGTGTAGTTATTAATAAAAACATATATTCCCGTATAATCAGTGGGAATATGGCCCACAAGTTTCTAACGGTGACCGTAAATCACCTGAATAAGGGAAAGCATACCTAGAGCCAAAATAGAAGTCGGAGGTCAGAAGTAAGAGGTCCGAAAGGATGTTAGAAATAAGAAGTCGGATGTCAGAAGTTTTTCGGGTGATAGTCTAATAGCATTTCATACTGAATTTCAGACTTCTGACTTCCTACTTCTGACCTCTTTTTGGTTCGAGCGGTATGGGTGCTGTTTTATGCAGTGCTACACCGAAGGGATAAAAGCCCAGGCGGATAGGTTTCCTAGTATGGACAACCTGTCTTTCTGGGCATTTTAATTATAAAAGGGGGGAGGATAGGAGTAATATCTCCCGTTAGGACTTATTTTTAGGACTAAAATTTTATCATCATGATTTGGAGGTAAAAAATGTTAGAAAAAATTTTTAAGTTACGAGAGCATGGTACAACAGTTCGAACAGAAATAATGGCAGGTTTAACTACTTTTATGACCATGGCCTATATTATAATTGTTAACCCGCAAATATTAGGTGATGCAGGAATGCCTGCCGGTGCAGTTATGGTGGCTACCTGTTTGGCGGCTGCTTTAGGTACATTTTTAATGGGCTTTTTAGCTAATTATCCTTTTGCTTTAGCACCAGGTATGGGTTTAAATGCTTTCTTCACTTACACTGTTGTTTTGACAATGGGCCTTTCCTGGCAGGCTGCTTTGGCTGCGGTATTTATTTCCGGTATTATCTTTTTGCTTTTAACCTTATCTAAAGCCCGGGAAGCAATTGTTAATTCCATTCCTTTAAGTTTAAAATATGCTGTTAGTGTAGGTATCGGTTTGTTTATTGCTTTAATCGGGCTTAAAAATGCGGGAATTATTGTTCATAATCCAGGCACCGGAACAATAGGTCTGGTTACACCTGAATATTTTATTGATGAAAGTTTAAGAGCCCTATTACCCTTTGGCACTACTCCTACAAGTATTTTATTAGCAGTTTTTGGCTTGATTTTTACTAGCGCCTTAGTTGTTAAAAATGTAAAGGGTTCTTTGCTTTGGGGGATACTAGTGACAACTATCGTGGGTATTCCTTTAGGTGTTGTGAATTTAGGAGAAAACTTTACTTTAGTTAGTATGCCTCCCAGTCTTTCAGAAACCTTTATGGCTATGAACTTTGCGGAAGTATTGAGTTTCGGGTTAATTCCCATCATCTTTTCTTTTACTTTTGTGGATTTGTTCGATACGGTAGGAACATTAGTGGGTGTTTCCAGTAAAGCGGGAATGTTAGACGAAAAGGGCAACCTGCCTAAAGCTAATAAAGCATTATTAGCAGACTCATTGGCAACCATCGCCGGTGCCGCTTTAGGTACCAGCACTACCACTACTTATGTTGAGAGTGCTTCCGGGGTAGCTCAAGGAGGTAGAACAGGTTTAACTGCTGTTACTACAGCTGTGTTATTCCTTTTAGCTCTATTCTTTTCACCACTGGTAGGAATTATTCCCTCTGCAGCTACTGCTCCTATTCTTATAATTGTGGGTATCTTTATGATGGAACCAGTTACAAAAATTGATTTTAGTGACTATTTAGAAGGAATCCCTGCTTTCTTTGCTATCGTGATGATGCCATTTGCTTATAGTATTGCCGAGGGTATTGTTTTCGGCGTTATTGCTTATACTGTATTACGTTTATTAACTGGTCGGGCAAAAGACGTCAGCGTAGTAATGTGGATATTGACTCTACTTTTTGTTATTAGGTTTTTTGTAATATAACTTAAGTAAAGGTTAAAAAGGGGGTAAATTCTATGGCCAAACCTTTAGTTGGCATTGTTATGGGCAGTGATTCAGATTTACCAATAATGGAAGAGGCCGCCAAGATTTTTAAAAAGTTTGATGTTCCTTTTGAACTGGTGGTTGCTTCTGCTCATCGTACTCCCTATCGTGCTTTAGGTTATGCGGAAAAAGCTGAGGAAAAAGGTATTGAAGTGATAATAGCGGGAGCCGGTGCTGCTGCTCATCTTCCTGGTGTTTTGGCTGCGGTAACTTCTTTACCGGTTATTGGTGTGCCTATAAACGCCACACCTTTACAGGGTGTAGACTCTCTTTATGCTATTGTCCAAATGCCTTCCGGGATACCTGTAGCCACAGTGGGTATTAATGCTGCCAAAAATTCTGCCTTACTGGCCGTACAGATTTTAGCTGTAAAGTACCCCGAGTTAAGAAAAAAATTTAAAGAGTATAAGCAGGAATTAGCTAAAGAAGTAGAAGCAAAAGCTGAAAAAGTAAATAGGAGTATTTTTTGATTATTATATAGCCCAGTACCTTAGTATGCCCATACTTAAGTTCTGGGCTTTTTAATCCCAAAGGAGGTTATTTTCATGGCAAATAATAATAAAAAACCTTGGTTAGAATTAGGTTTGACTGATTATGAATATGAGCGGATTAAAGAAATATTAGGTAGAGAACCCAATGAATTGGAGTTAGGAATGTTTTCAGCTATGTGGTCCGAGCATTGCAGTTATAAAAATTCACGGCCGGTTTTAAAAACTTTTCCTACTAAAGGTCCTCAGGTTTTACAGGGTCCCGGTGAAAATGCCGGGGTATTGGATATAGGAGATGGTCTAGCCGTTGCTTTTAAATTAGAAAGTCATAATCATCCTTCTGCCATTGAACCTTATCACGGAGCTGCAACAGGTATCGGGGGAATTGTCCGGGATGTGTTTACCATGGGGGCCAGGCCCATTGCCCTTTTAAACTCACTTCGTCTAGGTTCATTGGACAGCAGTAAAACCCGTAATTTATTTAAGGGCATGGTGGAAGGTATGGCCGATTACGGTAATGGTATCGAGGTTCCTGCTGTGGGCGGGGAGGTATATTTTCATCCTTCCTATGAAGAAAATCCTCTGGTTAATGCCATGTGTGTAGGCTTATTAGAACATAAAGATTTAGCAAAAGGAGTGGCTCGGGGAGTAGGCAATCCGGTAATGGCAGTTGGGGCTAAAACAGGTCGGGACGGTATTCATGGAGCTTCTTTTGCTTCCGAGGAGTTAAGTGAAACTACTGCGCCTAGAATTCCTACAGGAGACTCTGTTGTAGAAAAACGGCTTATGGAAGCCTGCTTAGAATTAATTAAAGCAGGATATGTTGTGGGTATGCAGGATATGGGGGCAGCAGGACTAACCAGTTCCTCCTGTGAAATGGCTTCCCGAGGTGACAGTGGGGTGGAAATTGACGTAGCTTTAGTTCCCTGCCGGGAAGAAGGTATGACTCCTTATGAGATTATGCTTTCCGAATCTCAGGAACGGATGTTGGTGGTACCGAAAAAAGGTAAAGAAAAAGAAGTACAAGATATTTTTAAAAAATGGGGTCTGGAGGCAGTTGTTATCGGTAGAGTAACTGATGACGGTTTGGTTCGCATAAAAGAAGGAGAAAAGGTTGTGGCAGAGATACCGGCTAAAGGTCTTACGGAGTTATGTCCTGTTTACGAAAGGGAGGCACAAAAACCTAGTTATTTGGACAAGGTACAAGTCAGTGACTTAGAAAACTTGTCCGAACCCTCTGATTATGGAAAAGTTCTTTTGGACCTATTAGCCAGACCTACTATTGCCAGTAAGAAATGGGCTTATGAAAAGTTTGATCTCCAGGCAGGTAACAATACAGTTGTTGGGCCGGGTTCTGACGCGGCTGTCGTAAGAATAAAGGACACAAAAAAAGGAATAGCTTTATCCGTTGATTGTAATTCACGTTATGTGTACCTTGATCCCTTTATGGGTGGAATGATAGCTGTCAGTGAGGCTGCCAGAAATGTTGTTTGCGCAGGTGCGAGACCTTTAGGCATAACTAACTGTTTGAATTTCGGCAACCCTGAAAAACCACAAGTTTATTGGCAGCTAAAAGAAGCCGTAAGAGGAATGAGTGCTGCTTGTGAAAAATTAAATACCCCCGTTACCGGCGGAAATGTCAGTTTATATAATGAAACTAAAGGAAAATCTATTTTCCCCACTCCTACGGTAGGTATGGTGGGTTTAATTGAAGATGTTTCTAAAGTTTGTACTCTGGGCTTTAAAAAAGAAGGAGATCTGATTTTTCTGTTAGGTGAAAATACTGATGAATTAGGCGGCAGCGAGTTTCTGGCCATGTATCATGGATTGGAAGAGGGCAGACCTCCTTACCTGGATTTAAATAAAGAAAAAAGTCTGCAGGAATGCACTTTAAATTTAATTGAAGAAGGATTGATTAATTCTGCTCATGACTGTAGCGAAGGTGGTTTAGCTGTGGCTTTGGCTGAGTGTTGTATAGCAGAGGGACAGGGAGCGGAGATCACTCTTAAAGAAGAGCTTAGGGCCAGTGCTTTGCTTTTTGGTGAGGCTCAGTCCCGGATTATTATCAGTGTCAGTCCGGATAAAAAACAAAAAGTACTGGAAATAGGCAAGAAATATTCGGTACCGGTTACTCAAATAGGTGTGGTAGGTGGAAAATCCTTGATTATCAAAGGTAATGATTTTGCGATTGATCTTTCCCTTAAAGAGTTGGAGGAAAAATATAAGGGGGCTATTCCATGTTTGATGAAAGACTAGACAAGCTTTCCGAAGAATGCGGAGTTTTTGGTATTTATGCTCCCGGCAAAGATATAGCTCAATTAATATATTTTGGACTTTTTGCTCTGCAGCATCGCGGACAGGAAAGTGCCGGTATCGCCGTAACTAATGGTTATGGAATTCAAGTGCATAAGGATATGGGTTTGGTTACGGAGGTCTTTAATCAAGACATTTTAAGCAGGTTAAAGGGCTTTCAAGGGATTGGGCATGTGCGGTATTCTACCGGAGGTGCCAGCCTGGCTCTTAATGCCCAGCCCCTGGTCTGTAACTATGCCCAGGGAAACATAGCCTTGGCCCATAACGGCAATTTAACCAATGCCAAAGAGTTAAAGGAGAAGCTGGCTAACCAAGGCTCTGTATTTCAGTCAACAATCGATACGGAATTAATCATCAACCTTATTGCCAGTTATGGTCAAAATCCTATCGAGGAATCTTTAATGAAATGCATGATTGATATTAAAGGTTCTTATGCTTTAGTAATTATGACCGAAGATAAACTGATCGGGGTGCGAGACCCCTATGGTAATCGACCTCTCTGCATCGGTAAGATTGACAAAAAGGGTTATGTCCTGGCCTCAGAATCCTGTGCATTGGATACGGTGGGAGCTCAGTTTCTGCGGGATGTAGAACCGGGAGAAATCGTAGTTATTAATGAAAGAGGTTTGACTTCCCAAAGGATTCTACCTAAAGGTGAAAGAGCGGTCTGTGTTTTTGAATACATTTATTTTGCCCGCCCGGACAGTGATATTGACGGGATTAATGTAAACATTGCCCGCAAAAATATGGGGATTGAACTGGCAAAGGAACATCCCCTGGATGTAGATGTGGTGATTCCTGTTCCTGATTCCGGCACTGCTTCGGCCATTGGTTATGCTCAACAGTCTGGGATTAATTTTGCTCAAGGGTTGTTAAAAAACAGGTATGCAGGACGGACTTTTATTAATCCTGAACAGGATGTAAGAGAAATAGCAGTTAAATTAAAATTAAGTCCATTAAAGCAGGAGATTTTCGGGAAAAGGGTAGCTATCGTGGATGATTCCATTGTCCGGGGAACTACCAGTAAAAAACTGGTGGAAATATTCCGAAAACATGGTGCCAAAGAAGTGCATCTGCTGATTAGCTCACCACCGGTAATCGAACCATGCTATTACGGCATTGATACCTCAGAACGGGGTCAATTAATAGCTGCTCAAAAGAGCTTGGAAGAAATTAGAGAATATATCGGTGCGGACAGTCTTCATTATTTAAGTCTAGAGGGTTTGTTAAAAGCTCTGGATAAAGAGAGGGGATTCTGTTTGGCTTGTTTGACCGGTGACTATCCTATTCCTATTCCCTCTCCGGAAGATTTAGGCAAACATATTCTGGAATATCCCCGGAAAAAGGAGGGGGCTTGAAGTGAATGAAGAGCGAATGAGTTACGCTCAGGCAGGTGTGGATATTTCCAAAGGAAATCAAGCCGTGGAATTGATTAAACCTTTGGTAAAAAGCACATACCGACGGGAGGTAATAACAGAACTAGGAGGTTTTGGCGGTCTATTTGCCCTGGACTTAAAAAAATATAAAGAACCGGTACTGGTTTCCGGTACCGATGGAGTAGGCACCAAGCTGAAGATAGCCTTTCAGCTAAACAACCATGAAACTGTCGGTATTGATGCAGTAGCCATGTGTGTTAACGATATACTGGTTTTAGGGGCGGAGCCTTTGTTTTTCTTGGATTATTTAGCTGTGGGTAAGCTGGAACCTTCCCAGGTGGCGGCAATAGTCAAAGGAATAGCTGAAGGGTGCAGGCAGGCTGGATGTGCCTTAATCGGGGGAGAAACAGCGGAAATGCCAGGTTTTTACCCTCCGGGAGAGTATGATGTGGCCGGCTTTGCCGTAGGTATTGTAGACCGCGAAAAAATAATTGACGGTAGTTCCATAAAACCTGGGGACATTATTTTAGGATTACCCTCCACAGGTTTGCATAGCAATGGCTATTCTTTGGCTCGCAAGGTTTTTTTAGAGAAAGCTAATTATTCCTTGGAGGAATTTATTCCTGATTTGCAGGGCAAATTAGGAGATATTTTATTAGAACCCACTAAAATATATGTTTCATTGATAAAAACAATTTTATCCAGAGTAAAGATCAAAGGAATGGCACATATTACCGGCGGAGGCTTGGTGGAAAATATACCCAGGATATTACCTGAAGGTACCCGGGCCGTAATCAAAAAGGGTACTTGGCCGGTGTTACCTGTATTTAAACTAATGCAGAAATTAGGGAATATTGCCGAAGAAGAAATGTATCGCACCTTCAACATGGGTATCGGCATGGTCCTGATTGTTGATCAAAACGATACGGAAGAAATTTTTAAAGTCTGCCAGGAACTAGGGGAAAAAGTTTATGAAATAGGGTATATTTGTTCAGGCGAATCCAAGGTAATTTTTAAACAGGATTAATTATAACAACTAGCTTACTATAAATAAAAGATTTAAGGAGTAAGAAAGATGAGTTTTAAATTGGCTGTTCTGGCTTCAGGGCGGGGAACAAATTTACAGGCTTTAATTGATGCTTCAAAAATGGGAGAAATGCCTGCTCAGGTTGAAGTAGTAATCAGTGACAAAAAAGAGGCTCAAGCCTTAAAAAGAGCCCAAGACAATAAAATTCCGGCAATTTTTGTTGACCCCAGCAGTTTTCCCAGTAAAAAGAATTTTGAACAAGAATTAATACGGATTCTTAACGGTTTTGATTATGACCTGATTTGTTTGGCAGGCTTTATGAGAATCCTGTCTCCCTTTTTTATTAATAACGTGGGTAAGCCCATAATAAATATTCATCCTTCTTTATTACCTGCTTTTCCCGGTTTAAACGCTCAGAAACAAGCCCTGGATTATGGAGTAAAATTTTCCGGCTGTACCGTTCACTTTGTGGACGAAGGGGTTGATTCCGGGCCTATTATCTTACAAGCGGTGGTACCTGTGGAAGAAGGAGACACTGAAGAAACATTAGCGCAAAGGATTTTACAAGAAGAACATCGCCTTTATCCTTTAGCCGTGAAGCTTATTGCCGAGGGAAGAATTAGGATTGAAGGCAGAAAAGTGTTTATTGAGTGAGCGAGTGGGCGAGAAAAATATTCCTAGCAATTCTGCGTGAGCATCTGCTTTAGGGTTATACTAAGCCCCAAAGCAGATGCCCATTAAAAAATGCTCAATTTATTATTGTCGTTACAGTCTGGGTGATTAATTTTAAAACTTATTTGGGTGGTGAGATATTATGAAGCGAGCACTTATTAGTGTTTCCGATAAGACAGGTTTAGTAGACTTTGCCCGGAAAATAGCGGAATTAGGATGGGAAATTGTTTCTACAGGGGGAACGGCCCGAACTTTAGAAGAGGCAGGTATTAAAGTCACGGAAATATCCCGGGTAACAGATTTCCCCGAAATTCTGGACGGTCGGGTAAAAACTTTACATCCAAAGGTACATGGAGGTATTTTGGCCAAGAATACTCCGGAGCATTTTCAGGTTTTAAAGGAGCAGGGAATTGTCCCCATTGATTTAGTGGTGGTTAATCTTTATCCTTTTCAGCAAACAATTGCCAGACCCGGTGTCAGTTTAGATGAAGCCATAGAAAATATTGATATTGGCGGACCCACAATGGTCCGTGCTGCAGCTAAAAACTATCAAAGAGTGGCTATAGTTGTAAATCCCCAAAAGTATGGAGAAATTTTGTCGGAGCTAGAGGAAAAAGGGGAAATAAGTATAGCCACCAGGGAAAGATTAGCTCTGGAGGCTTTCCAACATACGGCTCAGTATGATGCAGCCATAGCTAATTATTTAGCCGGAAAGTTTACAAATGAGCAGTTTCCTGAGCAGTATATAGTGGTTGGCCAGAAGAAGCAGGACTTACGGTATGGGGAGAATCCCCATCAAAAAGCTGCCTTTTATGTTTTCCCCGGAAATACTCAAGGAACTATTGCCGGTGCCCGGCAGTTGCAGGGTAAAGAACTTTCTTATAACAATATAGTAGATATAGAAGCAGCCTGGACTTTAGTTCAGGAATTTGAACAACCTGCCGCTTGTATCATTAAACATACAAATCCTTGTGGTACAGCCTTAGGTGAAAATTTAGTTGAGGCCTACCAAAGGGCTTTGGCGGCAGATCCTGTTTCCGCTTTTGGTGGCATTATCGGTCTAAATCGACAAGTAGACAAGGAGACTGCTGAAAAAATAGCGGAAACTTTTATGGAAGCCGTTGTGGCACCCGGTTTTGCTCCGGACGCTTTAGAGGTGTTGAAGAAAAAGCAAAATTTACGTTTACTAGAAATTGAACCTGTACAAGAACAGTCGGAGTACTGGTTGGAAAAAGTAAGCGGCGGTTTTCTAGTTCAGGATCTGGATAAGAAAACAGTAAATTTAGAAGAATTACAGGTGGTGACTGAAAAGAAACCTACTGCCGCTGAACTGGAAGAACTGTTATTTGCCTGGAAGGTAGTAAAACATGTTAAATCAAATGCCATTGTTGTTACCAAAGACCGGCAAACAATAGGTGTAGGCGCGGGACAGATGAACAGGGTTGGTGCTGCCAATATTGCTTTTAAACAGGCCGGAGAAAAGGTCCAGGGAGCCGTACTGGCTTCAGATGCCTTCTTTCCATTCCGGGATACAGTGGACGCGGCGGCCAAGGCCGGTATTAAAGCAATTATTCAGCCCGGTGGTTCTATTCGGGATGAAGAATCCATCCAAGCATGTAACGAACACGGAATTACCATGGTGTTTACGGGAGTAAGACATTTCAAACATTAACTTTTGGGTTAGCTTTAGGTTCAGAAATATCTCTGGGGTTAAAATTTTTTGTAAGATTTTTACTCTAGGGCAAATATTTTTAGTCAGACAAAGATCTGACCAAAAATATAGCCTGTTTGCTAAATCTAAACCCAAAAAATTAACCAGAAAGTGAGGAGAATAAATGCGGGTACTAGTGGTAGGCGGTGGTGGAAGGGAGCATGCTCTGGTTTGGAAAATCAGACAGAGTCCTAAAGTATCCCAGATTTACTGTGCTCCCGGTAATGGAGGAATTCAGGAAATTGCCCAGTGTGTGGACATTGCCGCCCAAGACATAGATAAACTGTTAGAATTTGCTCTGACCGAGAAAATAGATTTAACGGTTGTAGGGCCTGAAGTACCTTTAGCCTTGGGAATAGTGGATAAATTTCGTGAAAAGGGTTTAAGGATTTTCGGACCTTCTCAGAAAGCGGCGGAAATTGAAGGTAGTAAGGCCTTTGCTAAAAACTTAATGGCCAAATACCATATTCCTACGGCCCAATATCGGGTGTTTACAGATGTAGAAAAAGCTAAAGATTATATCAGAGAATTAGGCGTGCCATGTGTGGTGAAAGCAGATGGATTGGCTGCCGGCAAAGGAGTAATGGTATGTTTTGAATTAGAAGAAGCCTTAACTGCCGTAGAGGAAATCTTAGTAGATAATAAATTTGGCCAAGCCGGCAGTCAGGTGATAGTGGAAGAGTATTTAGAAGGAGAAGAGGTTAGTATTTTAGCCTTTACTGACGGGAAGAATATCGTGCCTATGGTTTCGGCTCAAGACCATAAACGGGTTTTCGATAATGATCAAGGCCCCAATACAGGGGGAATGGGTGCTTATTCCCCGGCTCCTGTTTATACCTCACAAGTTCAAAAACTGGTAGAAACAGAAATTTTACAATCTACTGTGCAAGCAATGGAGAAGGAAGGCAGGCCTTTCCAAGGTGTCCTTTATGCAGGATTAATGCTTACCTCAAAGGGGCCCAAAGTATTAGAGTTTAACGCCAGATTCGGTGACCCTGAAACTCAGGTAGTGTTGCCTAGACTAAAGACGGATTTGGTGGAAATAATTGAAGCTGTTTTAGACCGGAAATTAGATACCGTTAAAATTGAATGGTCTTCCCAGGCTGCTGTTTGCGTTGTTTTGGCCTCAGCCGGGTACCCGGGACCTTATGAGAAAGGTAAAGTAATAACAGGTATTGATAAGAAGATTCCAGGAACCTATGTCTTTCATGCCGGTACAAAATTAAAAGAAGGCCGTTTAATCACTGACGGAGGCAGGGTACTGGGAGTCACCGCTTTAGGCGATAATTTACCGGAAGCCATAAACAATGCTTATAACGGTGTAAAAATGATTGACTTTTCGGGTATGCATTATCGTCGGGATATAGGAAAAAAAGCCATCAGATAGTTAGACTAACTTAAAAGGACCTACTTCTATTAGGTAGGTCTTTTTGTTTTTTATATTTTTAATTTATTGCTGTTAAAGACTCCGTGTTAGAATATAATTTAAAATAATAGCAATATAGGATTGGAAGTTGAAAGAATGAAAATACTCTGGGAGTTATTTATAACCTTTTTTAAGATAGGAGCCTTTACTTTTGGGGGAGGATATGCCATGTTGCCCCTTATTCAACAGGAAGTATGTGATAACAAGCATTGGATTAAGGAAGAGGAAATTGTTGATGTTATAGCTTTGTCTCAGTCAGTGCCGGGGGCTATTGCCGTGAATGCCTCTACCTTTATAGGTTATAAAATTAGCGGGATTAAAGGAGCTTTAGTCGCTACTTTAGGTACGGTCTTACCTTCTTTTCTGATAATTTTGAGTTTAGCCGGGCTGTTATTAAAATTTGCGGGAAATGAAATTGTAGAAAAAGCATTTTCCGGCATTCGGGCAATGGTAATGGCTTTAATTTTAGCAGCGGTTTTTAAAATGGGCAAATCTTCTATTAAAGATTACCGGACTCTAACCATTGCTGTTATTTCTTTTGTTTTTTTATTATTGTTTGACCTTCATCCCATAGTGGCCATCATTTTCGGTGGTTTGGCAGGAGTAATTATATATAATAAATTCATTTTGTTAAAGGATAAGGAAGGATGCAATTAACATGGTCTATTGGCAGTTTTTTTTATCATTTTTTAAAATCGGTTTGTTTAGTTACGGTGGCGGCTTTGCCATGATCCCCCTGATTCAAAAAGAAATTGAAAGCCATAACTGGCTTACCGCCCATGAGTTTGTCAATATAATTGCTGTTTCTGAGGCTACACCGGGTCCAGTAGCGATTAATTCAGCAACTTTTGTGGGTTTTAAAACAGCAGGCTTCTGGGGGGCATTTGTCAGTACTTTAGGTGTTTGTTTGCCTTCTTTAATTATTGTGCTTATCTTGGCGAGAATTGTGGATAAATTTATCGATCACCCGGTAGTAAAAGGGATGTTATATGGCATTCGTCCCGTAGTGATTAGTTTGGTTTTACTGGCTGCCGTTTTTGTAGCCCAAACAGTACTTTTTACAGAACAGGGGGTTTTAGGAGTAGACTGGATTAGTGTAATTATTGTCTGTTTGGGGTTTTTAGGTGTAATGAAGTATAAATTACATCCTATTTTATTAATTTTCATAGCCGGTGTTAGCGGAATATTGTTTTATTAGCATTTCTTGGTCCTTATCTATTTCACATTTTATTTTGCAGGATTCTTTATTATAATAAAGAATAATAGTATTACAAATTTTTGTTCTAAAATTTATAGAAATGAGGAAAAAAAGGATGTATCAAAGCCGTTTAAAAGACCCTCTTATCGATAAGCTTTTTGAAGCCATTCTTTTACTGGAAAATGAAGAAGAATGTTATCGGTTTTTTGAGGATATTTGTACGGTCAGTGAATTAAAATCCATTGCTCAAAGGCTAGAAGTAGCCAAAATGCTTGCCGAGGATAAAACCTATACGGATATCGCCAACGAAACCGGTGCAAGTACGGCTACTATCAGTCGGGTAAAAAGATGCTTGAATTATGGCGCCGATGGGTATAAACTTATTCTGGCTAAATTAAATAATAAGGAAAATGAAAAGAAAATAAGGAGTTGATTAAATGTTAATTATACCGGCGATGGACATACGGTGTGGCCAGTTTGTCCATGTTTTGTCTGGGCCGATGCGGGAGGAGTTAATCGGCAAAGATGATCCGGTAGAAATTGCTCAATGGTGGCAGGAACAGGGGGCTAAAATTATTCATGTAACGGATTTGGATGGGGCTTTTACCGGTAATCCGGAAAATTTGGAGACAATCAAACAAATAAAAGCTAATGTTCCTATTGCCTTGCAAGTTGCCGGCGGTATCCGTACTTTAGAGCATATTGAAAAAGTTCTGGCCCTAGGTGTGGAACGGGTTGTCTTAGGAACTATTTTTGCCCGTAACCCGGAATTAATCGGACAAGCCTGTCGTGAATTTGAGGAAAAAGTAATAGTAGGAATCGAAGGCAAGAACAACCTGGTAGCCATTGAAGGCTGGAAACAACCTACCGATTGGACAATCATCGAGACAGCCCGGAGGTTGAAAGAACTGGGAGTAAAGAGAGTGCTTTTCAGTGATACCCGGCGGGAAGGTTCCTTAAAAGGACCAAACCTAGATGTGGCTTTGGAAGTAGCCGAAAAAACCGGGTTAAGGGTTATTTTGTCCGGGGGTGTTTCTTCCCGTACAGATTTAGAGAAAATTGCTCAATTTGCATCTGTGGGTATTGAAGGGGTAATAGTAGGGAAGGCTCTTTACACAGGAAATATAACTTATAAGGAAACTTTAGACCTTATTTCTTAAATTAATAAGATATTATTAAAGCTAAGGTGAAAATTTTTTACTTTAGCTTCTTTTTATTTTTACCACGGATAACTTAGAGTCTAAAGGTGGGCGTGTGAGCGAGTAGGCGAGAATTTAACTCCCTTAACCTTAACCTTCGCCGTAAAGCGAATAATCATTGTTCATACGTGGTTAATAATACTAGCCACTAAATTAGGTGAGAATTTCAATTATTAATAAAAATATAGGCTGATGGATTAAATAAATTACTAAAGAATGCCTGCCTAAAAAGCTGATAAAATTGTTTTCTAAATTTATTTTAACTAAACTTTTGTTTTTCGGATAAAATATTCTTTTGAGAATCATTCCTCCTAAAAAAGCACCTAAATAAGGAAATAAAGGATAATAATCTAAAGATTGATAAGTAGAGCTGGTTAAACGGAAAGCCAGGAGATAATTATGCGAAAGATTTAAATCAGCAAAAAGGTTGCCTAAAATTATGGATAATATTGCTAAAAAAGCTAGTAAATAAGAAGGAAATCTGTTAAAAAAGGGGAATAATAAAACACTTATTCCTAAAAAATGGAGTATACCGAAATTGATATAATTTTTCGGGTCATAAAAATATGTAACAACTGTAATAATCAAGGCGAAAAAGAGGATTTTTAATCCTCTTTTTATGTTATTTCTGCTTAAAGAACAGCTAATGGCGGTAATTGTAATAAACATTAAAGCTGATGTTTTACCTATAAAAAACACAGGACCTTTCTTATAATTGATAAATTCCCAGCCGCAAAATTCTTTTAAATCATATAAAAGGTGAAAAGTTATCATTAAAATTATGGCAATGCCTCGTAAAAAATCAATTTCACCAATACGTTTTTTGGGAACCATTATCTTGCTCCACCTTTTTCTCAAGATATTTTATAAATATAAATTAATAAATAATACGTTATATAAAATTATTTTGTCAAGTGACTAATAAGGACGAAAATCCAAGGAAATCGCAGATATTTAAAATTGTTCTTGGAAGTAATCCTATTTTTTTTGAAAATTTAAAAATATACTCATATCCTTCACAAACTTATTTACTATTGTGTATAATTGGTTTAAGAAAAACTTCTATTATTTAGAAAAGGAGTGAACGTTATGACAAAGGTAATGAAAACCATGGATGGTAACACTGCAGCCGCATACGTGTCCTATGCTTTTACGGAAGTGGCAGCCATTTATCCCATTACTCCATCCTCAACTATGGCGGAATTGGTGGATGAATGGAGTGCTCATGGCAAGAAAAACATTTTCGACCAAAAGGTGACCGTTGTGGAGATGCAGTCGGAAGCAGGAGCTGCCGGGGCAGTACATGGTTCATTGACAGCCGGAGCGTTAACCACTACATACACTGCCTCCCAGGGATTATTATTAATGATTCCCAACATGTATAAGATTGCTGGTGAATTATTACCTGCTGTATTCCATGTTAGCGCCAGGGCTGTAGCCGGACATGCTTTATCGATTTTTGGGGATCATTCTGACGTAATGGCTTGTCGCCAGACAGGTTTTGCTATGCTTGCTTCCGGTAGTGTACAGGAAGTAATGGATTTGGCCGGTGTAGCTCATTTAGCAGCCATTAAGTCGAGAGTTCCTTTCCTACATTTCTTTGACGGTTTTAGAACTTCCCATGAAGTTCAAAAAATTGAGGTTCTAGACTATGAAGTATTCAAAAATTTAGTTGACTATGATGCCATTCAAGCATTCAGAAATAGATCTTTAATTCCGGAACGTCCTTATTTAAAGGGTACTGCTCAAAACCCGGACATCTTCTTCCAAGCTAAAGAAGCGGCTAATAATTTTTACAATGCGGTTCCGGACATCGTAGCCGATTACATGAAGGAAATCAGTAAGATTACCGGTAGAGAATACTTACCTTTTAATTATTATGGTGCTCCTGATGCTGAACGGGTAGTAGTGGCCATGGGTTCGGTTTGTGAAGCTTTAGAAGAAACCGTTGATTATCTCAATGCAAAAGGTGAAAAAGTAGGTGTAATCAAAGTTCATTTATATAGACCGTTCTCTGCTAAATACTTCTTTGATGTATTACCTAAAACAGTCAAGAAAATTGCTGTTCTAGACAGAACCAAGGAAGCCGGTTCTGTAGGCGAACCTTTATATCAAGATGTACGGACTTTATTCTATGGCCAAGAAGATGCACCTTTAATTGTGGGCGGTCGCTACGGTTTAGGCTCTAAAGATGTGACTCCTACAGACCTGAAAGCCGTTTTCGATAATCTGGATGCTGCCGAGCCTAAAAATAGGTTTACTATCGGGATTATTGACGACGTAACTCATACAAATTTACCGGTAAAAGAAAAAGTGGAAATTCTAACTGAGGGCATTACTCGGTGCAAGTTCTGGGGCTTTGGTTCTGACGGAACTGTAGGTGCCAATAAAGATGCTATTAAGATTATCGGTGATAATACGGACTTATATGCTCAAGGATATTTTTCGTACGATTCGAAAAAGTCCGGTGGTGTAACAATTTCTCACTTGCGGTTCGGTAAGAAACCCATTAAGTCCACATATTTAATTGATACGGCAGATTATATTGCTTGTCATAAGCCTTCTTATATTTATCAGTACGATGTTTTAGAAGGTTTAAAACCGGGTGGAATCTTCTTATTGAACTGCATCTGGAAACCTGAGGAATTGGAAGAAAAATTACCTGCGGCCATGAAAAAATATTTGGCTGAAAACAAAATCAATTTCTATATTATCAATGCGGTAGATATAGCTGCTCAAATAGGTTTAGGCAACAGGATCAACATGATAATGCAATCAGCTTTCTTTAAGCTAGCCAATGTTATTCCTTATGAAGATGCAGTTAAGTATCTTAAAGACGCTATTCAGAAAACCTATGGTAAAAAAGGCGACAAAATTGTACAAATGAACTGTGCTGCAGTTGATAAGGCAGCGGAAGCATTGGTCAAAGTTGATATCCCTGCTCATTGGCTGGATGTAGAACCTGTAGAAGAAGTAGCAGCCACAAAAGACGTGCCTGATTTCATTAAAAATGTTGTAGAACCGATGAATGCTCAACGGGGTGACAAGCTTCCTGTTAGTACCTTTGTTGGCCGGGAAGACGGTTCCTTCCCCTTGGGAACTTCTGCCTATGAAAAACGGATGATCGCCGTTAATGTACCGGAGTGGCAAGTTGAAAATTGTATCCAATGTAACCAGTGTTCCTTAGTTTGTCCTCATGCAGCCATCAGACCCTTCTTACTAAATGAAGAAGAAAAGAAAAACGCTCCTAAAGGATTTATAACTAAAGCTGCTATCGGCAAACAACTAGCCGGTCTTGAATACAGAATACAAGTCAGTCCTTTAGATTGTACCGGTTGTGGCAGTTGTGCCCAAGTATGTCCTGCTAAAGGAAAAGCTTTAGTAATGAAACCTGTAGAAGAACAGGTTGCTAAAGAAAAGGACAATTGGGAATATGCTGTTAACCACGTAAGCATTAAAGACAATCTCTGGAACTTAGAAACTGTCAAAGGAAGTCAATTTGCTCAGCCTTTACTTGAGTTCTCCGGTGCTTGTGCAGGCTGTGGGGAAACCCCCTATGCTAAACTGGTTACTCAGCTATTTGGCGACAGAATGATAATTGCCAATGCTACCGGTTGTTCATCTATTTGGGGCGGTTCTGCACCAAGTACACCTTACTGCACAAATAAAGAAGGCAAAGGGCCAGCTTGGGCAAACTCTTTGTTTGAAGATAATGCGGAATACGGTTTAGGTATGGCTATAGCTGTTAAGAAAATTAGAGAAAAATTGGCTATGCTCATGGAAGAAGCTTTAACTTTAGATATTTCTTCTGAATTAAAAGAAGCCTTCCAGGCTTGGCTCGCCGGTAAAGATAATGCTAAAGCTTCCAAAGAAGCAACAGCAAAAATCTTACCCTTACTGGACAAAGAAGAACATCCAGTAATTAAAGAAATAGCTGCCAGAAAAGATTACTTAATTAAAAAGTCTCAGTGGATTATCGGTGGCGACGGCTGGGCTTACGATATTGGTTACGGCGGCCTGGATCATGTTCTGGCTTCCGGTGAGGATGTAAATATACTGGTCTTTGACACAGAAGTTTACTCTAATACAGGTGGCCAGTCTTCTAAAGCTACTCCTGCCGCTGCTGTGGCTAAATTTGCCGCTGCCGGAAAACGGATTAAGAAAAAGGATCTAGGCATGATTGCTACTACTTATGGTTATATTTATGTGGCCCAAATCGCTATGGGAGCTAATATGAATCAGGCTCTCAAAGCAATTGCCGAAGCAGAAGCATATCCTGGACCTTCTCTGATTATTGCTTATGCACCTTGTATTAACCATGGTATCAAAGCAGGCATGAGTTCGGCTATGGAAGAAATGAAGAAAGCCGTAGAATGTGGCTACTGGCATTTATGGAGATACAATCCTTTACTCAAAGAACAAGGCAAAAATCCCTTTATCTTGGATTCCAAAGAGCCTACCGGTAACTTTAGAGAATTTTTATTGGGCGAAGTGCGTTATGCTTCCCTTGCCCAGACTTTCCCAGAAGTTGCAGAAGAACTCTTTGAAATTGCCGAAAAGAATGCTAAAGAAAGATATGAAACTTATAAACGAATGGCTGAAAATTATTAATCAGTTTAAGAGAACCTGGACTTTAAAGTCCGGGTTCTTTTTTAGTATATATTTGGTAATGATTAGAAGAGGAAAAATTGAGTAATACTATTAGCAAAAAATGAAATGGATGTGTATTATGATTATACCCAACTTTAAAAGACTGCCTAAACATATTGGTTTTATTCCCGATGGCAACAGAAGATGGGCCCAGAGTAAAGGTTTACCCAAAGAGGCCGGTTACAATTACGGTATTGACCCCGGTTTTGAACTGTATAAAATATGTTTAGAACTGGGCATCAATGAAATTACTTTTTATGGCTTTACCGTAGATAATACTAAACGCCCGCCGGAGCAGAGAAAAGCTTTTCAAAAGGCCTGTGTAGATGCAGTTATGAAATTAGCCAACCGGGATGCAGAACTGTTGGTTATAGGAAATACTGATTCTCCTATGTTTCCAAAGGAATTGCTTCCTTTTACCAAACGGGTTAAATTTGGCCAGGGTTTAATAAAAGTGAATTTTTTAGTTAATTACGGTTGGCATTGGGACTTAAATTATACGCTGAGAAAAAAGGGCTTTACAGGTGATTGGAGTCATGATAGTTTAATTAAAAGCATTGCTTCTTCAGACATTTCCAGGATTGACTTAATCGTTCGCTGGGGTGGAAGAAGGAGGTTAAGCGGCTTTCTTCCCGTACAATCTATTTACGCAGATTTTTATGTAGTTGACGAGTTATGGCCGGATTTTCGACCGGAACAGTTTTTTAGAGCGTTAGAGTGGTATCAGGAGCAGGATGTGACTCTAGGAGGATGAAAAAAGTGGGCGAGTCCAATACTTATGGAACACTCAAGGTGTCAGTGGGTGTGTGAGCGTGTCATTGCTAGACCCGAAGGTCGTAATACCAGCCACTAAAAACTAGCCACTAATTTACTAGAGAGAGGAGTGTAGTAAATGATTACCGGACAGGAGATGTTGAATTATAAAACTTGGGCAGTGGTGGGGGATGTGCTTAATGAGACAAAATTTGCTTATAAAATCTTCAACAGATTAAAGCAGGAAGGATATAATGTTTTTCCTGTCAATCCCCGTTCGCAAAAAGAAGAAGTATATAAGTCTTTAGGTGAAATAGATAAAAAAGTAGACGTAATTGATTTAGTTATTAACCCTAAAGTAGGGCTTAATGTAGTAAAAGAGGCAAAAGAATTAGGTATAGATAAAATTTTCATTCAACCTGGGGCGGAAAGTGAAGAAATTCTAGCTTATTGCAGAGATAATCAGCTAAAATTTTTCCAGGGTTGTGTCCTGGTAGAGCTAAATAAAAGGAAAGAGATAACAGTATAGGGTAAAACTTTTTTCAAGAGAAGGATTATAACCACCTTGTGTAGAAGATAATCTATACTTTATCTGCTACAGAGGTGATTTTTTTTGAAGAAGAAAGAACCTGTTTTGGCTTTTGTAATCGGATGGCTCACGGGGCCCTTTACATTTGTTTACCTGGGAACTAAAAAACCATTGCGAGCTTTAATTGAGCTTTTACTAATATTAGCCATTATCTATTTGGCTTATTCTATGACGACTTCTCTCTTATATTTGGTAGTTTTACTCTTTGTTTTGGGCTATGCTTTAGCTGGATATTTTGCCTGTAAAAAGCAAAACATGGGATTAGATAAAAAGATTAAAGGTTGATGGACATGTATAGTGTTAACCAAAAATTTGTCAATGTAATCAGGTTGTCCATTCCTTTAGGCATTGCTCTTTTACCCGGATTTTTCTTGGAAATTTTGGCACCTGTCAGATACTTTTCTTTTCTTTTTTTAATTGTTGGAGTAGTGGGTAACTTATTTTTTCCGGAGAAAGTTCTTATTAAGAAAAAAAAGATTAGCCTTAAACCGGTTTTATCCACAAAATTTAAAGAGTATGATATGGCTGATTTAGAGGTTTCTGCTGACTGGCGGGCTAGGTATCTAATTTTGCACCTGGACAGGAAATATCGTTTGGATGTGACTACAATGTCTAAAGACCTTTATTATCAGTTGAAGCCTTATATTAAAATTAAGGAAATAAGAAAACCTGAACCCTAAGCTTTTCAGTTTAGGGTCTTTTCTTAAAAAAAGAGTCTAGGCAAAAGCCCAGACCCAATAGAGTGGAGGAGATAAGAGGAGTTGTTCAGTAAATATTATGGTCAAAATTTAGGTGCCTTATACAAAAATTTATTAAAAAAAGTAAAAGTATAGAGGAAAACTGTTATTTTTGGTCAAAGTTTGCTAAAATTTGAGATGAACCATTAGGAACCTGTATAAGGTTAAGAGTATAGGATAAATTAATAACAACAATCATATTGGAACAAAATTACAGTTCTTGCTTAGTGATGCAAAAAAAGAGGAGGTAGGAAAAATGGCAGAAGCAAATCCAGTTACACCTACTAATTTTATCCATAATATTATTAATGAAGATTTAGAGCAAAACAAAAATAATAAGAGGGTTCATACTCGCTTTCCACCTGAGCCTAACGGTTACCTACATATAGGACACGCTAAATCAATTTGCTTAAATTTTGGGATAGCCCAATTGTATGGCGGTTTATGCAATTTAAGATTTGATGATACCAACCCTACTAAGGAAGAAGTAGAATATGTGGAGTCTATTAAAGAAGATGTAAAATGGTTGGGTTTTGATTGGGGCGATCGCCTTTTTTATGCATCGGATTATTTTGAGCAGTTATACGAGTTTGCTATTAAGTTAATTAAAGATGGTAAAGCCTATGTTTGTGATTTAAGCCCGGAAGAAATCAGAGAGTACCGAGGTACTTTAACAGAACCCGGTAAAAACAGTCCTTACCGTGATCGTTCCGTAGAGGAAAACCTGGATCTATTTCAGCGAATGAGAGCCGGAGAGTTTCCAGAGGGGTCCCGGGTATTACGGGCAAAAATAGACATGGCTTCTCCCAACTTAAACATGCGGGATCCGGTTCTTTATAGAATAGTAAAAGCTACACACCACCGGACAGGTGATAAATGGTGTATTTATCCCATGTACGACTATGCTCATCCTATTTCCGATGCTTTAGAAGGAATTACCCATTCAATTTGTACCTTGGAATTTGAAGACCATCGCCCCTTATATGACTGGATACTTGATGCTTTGGGTTTTGATGTGAATAATCGACCACGACAAATTGAGTTTGCCCGTTTAAATTTAACCAATACGGTAATGAGCAAACGTAAACTCAGACGTTTGGTAGAAGAGGGTCATGTGGCCGGATGGGATGACCCCCGTATGCCCACTATTTCCGGTTTGCGCCGAAGAGGTTATACCCCGGAAGCTATTCGCGACTTTTGTGAGCGGATAGGAGTGGCTAAAAGCAATAGTTTAGTAGATTATTCCCTCTTGGAACATTGTATCCGTCAAGATCTGAATACCCGGGCTCATCGGGTTATGGCTGTTTTGCGTCCTTTAAAAGTAGTTTTGGAAAACTATCCGGAAGATAAGGTTGAGTGGTTAGAAGCGGAGAACAATCCGGAAAATCCGGAAATGGGCACCAGAAAAGTACCGTTTTCTAAAGTTCTGTATATCGAACAAGAAGACTTTATGGAAAACCCCTCCAAGAAATTTTTCCGTTTAGCCCCAGGGAAAGAAGTTCGTTTAAAACATGCCTATATTATTAAATGTGAAGAAGTTGTTAAAGATCCGGAAACGGGAGAAATAATAGAGCTCAGGTGTACTTATGATCCGGAAACGAAAAGCGGTGCTGATAATAGCGGCAGGAAAGTAAAAGGTACTCTTCACTGGGTTTCTGCTCAACACGCTATACCGGCGGAAGTACGTTTATATGAGCCTCTCTTGTTAGAAGAAAATCAAGAGGAAGAAAATGAAGAAACAGATTTTATTGAAAAATTAAATCCCAATTCTTTAATTACCTTGACTTCTTCTTTGGTGGAACCAAGTTTAGCTGAGGCAAAAACAGGGGAAAAATATCAGTTCTTAAGACAAGGGTATTTTTGCGTAGATCCTGATACTGCAAAAGGAAAATTGGTCTTTAACCGTATTGTTTCCTTAAAAGATACCTGGGCAAAGATTAGCAAAAAGTAGAATTAGGGGAAAAGGTGAAAGCGAAAAGATAAAGTTGAAAGCTGAAGAAGCAAAGTATAATGAAAAAAGGCTACTGAGGAACTCAGTGGCCTTTTTTGCAAGAATTTAAACATTTACTTTACTTGAATCAACAGCATCTTGAAATTCTTTACTGCCTCTAATCCATGGGGGATGTTTTTGGGCATAACCACCACTTGTCCGGCGGTAGCGGTAATAGTTTCTTCACCAATAGTGATTTCCGCTTCCCCATCCACCATATAGACCATGGCGTCGTTAGGAGAAGTGTGGGGACTGATTCCTTCACCGGCAGCTAAAGAAAAAAGAGTAATACTTACATGGGGATTTTGGGCAAAGGTGAGGCTAACTACTTGTCCCTCTTTATAGTCAACTAAATCCGCTAAGTTAAGGGCTTTACTAAATTGGATGTTTTTAATTGAATGGTTTTCCATGATTATACCTCCATAGTTAATTTTTGTTATTGTTTATTTATAATATATACCATATTATTCACAAAGTCAGTGACAAAAATCACTTTATTTTATTTACCCCCAAATTTTGCTAAGGGCTTTAGAATATTTATAAGGAAAAACAATCCAAGAAAGGGGAGTCTATGTTGAAGAAAAAAATTGCTTTACTTTTAGTTGGTTTATTAATCATTAACCTTTTGGGGGTAAGTGCCGCTTGGGCCAAAGAAGGGGAAAAAGTTAAAAACCTGCCTCCCGGTTTGGCAAAAAAAATTCAGGGTGTTTGTTCTCTGACAGAGGAGGAAATTAAAAAGTTACCACCCGGTATAGCGAAAAAAATCAAAAATTTTTCCCTTGAAGATCTAGAGGAAATAGAAGATTTACCTCCGGGAATAGCCAAAAAGTTTAGAGAAGTTTTACCAAAAGGTTTAGCTAAAGACGGAAAAGAATTACCTCCTCCCTTCAGAGTAATGCAGTTGTGGCAGTGTGAATTGGTAGGAGAAATTGTTTATATCACTACATTAGGTGATTACCAGTGGGTTGTTATTAAAGGAGAAGATTGTTTACGAACCGGGTACCTGGATGCTGAAAATAAAGGAGAGTATGCTGTAGGGGATCTGGTTAAGGCAAAATTAATGTTTAACAGGATAATAGAAATGGAACTAATTGATGAAATTTCCGATGATAAGGATGATAAAGTGGAGAATCTCACTTATACATTACAAGTAACTCCTAATAGAGTAAAAGCAGGGGAAAAAGTGGATTTTCAACTGCAAGTGGCAAACAAAACAGGGAAGGATATTACCAAGCAATTTGCTTCCGGACAAAGATATGATTTTATTGTGAAAAAAGACGGTAAAAAAGTTTGGCAGTGGAGTGATGATTACAGCTTCATCCAAGTAATTCAAAACGTAAATATAAAAGATGGGCAAACATTGTATTACACTGAATCCTGGAAACCGGAGGAAGTAGGCCTTTATACAGTGGAGGCCTATTTTATGGGCGAAAGCACAGAAGAGCCTGTTGCTGTGAAGAGATTTAGGGTAGTTGAAGCTGATTCAACTAAATAATTTCAAAAAACCACTACCGGTAGTTACTCTACTAAAGTAGAGAAACTACCGGTATTTTTTCGTTCTCTAGCTACTCCTAGCCATTATTTGATATAATATTGTAGACCTTTTTTAAGGTAAAAAAGGAGGACTGAAGATTGTCGATATTAGAGAATTTGAATCCTGAACAACGTGAGGCTGTTCAATGTACGGAAGGGCCTTTGTTAATATTAGCCGGGGCCGGTAGTGGTAA
>Ga0134091_1000955_pt1 | contig 24418 bp, 19 predicted proteins | sample 2_5taG_FD_94451 | JGI IMG/M metagenome (GOLD analysis project Ga0134091, IMG submission 94451) | Switchgrass degrading microbial communities from high solid loading bioreactors in New Hampshire, USA - 2_5_20_6_A2 metaG | ecosystem: Engineered > Bioreactor > Semi-continuous > Anaerobic >...
AGGATATTTTGTTTGGCATTATTACACCCCTAAAACTATTATTTTATAAGTAACATTATACTATATTTTAGAGGTTAATTCAACCAAAATCGAGGAAGAGCCCGGATGTGCCCGAAATATGCAGTATGTGCTAAACTTGAGTTATCCATTTGGATGTTGTCCTCCTCTTTCATGACTTTGGCTTGCGAAACCTTTGTCATTATATCAGAGGAGGACTTTTATATCATACTCATAAGCACTCCTTTTTGAATTCTCCCACGCATAGCGTGGGGTTTAATGTGATTAATTAAGTTATTATTATAATTTCAACAGCTTTCCAATATCATACTCCTTCTTAAATTCTATATCACTATATTTAGTGTCTAGAAATTTATTTACAATAATCCTATTGTCACTAATTAATTTTTCCTTTTCAATGTCATTTTTACAACTATTGATTAAATCATATAATAGTACCGTTTTTATTTTATTCCCTTCATAAGCAATTGACTTTGCTATTGAAAAAGTACATGTATCAATCGATACCTTATCCTTGTTTTTTGAGATATAAATATTAAAAATGATTGAATACTCTGACATTTTATCGTAAGGCTCTTTATTAACCCCGGCCTTTCCTGAAAAATTACCCAGAGAGTACGTTTTAATAATATTTTGGCTTATCTGACTTATATCGGATTTATGAACCACATGTTCATGGTTGCCTATAATTACATGGACTCCGTGCTTTATTAAAAAATCACACAATTTCTGCGTTCTCTTCGTTGGCTGGTCATTATATTGTCCGCCCACGTGCATACACATAATAATAAGGTCAGCACCCTTGTCCTTGCTTTCCTTCAATTCCCTAAGCAACTGTTTCTTACACCGACTGTCGTTTTCTTTTCGCTCATATACCGGTCTTTTAAACTGTTGAGTGTACAGTATAGAACCTAGTTTTCTATAAATTTTTGAATAGAGTTTGGCTTTATTATTGTAGCACTTTCTAGTGAACCAATTACTGAGCTCTTGCTCCTGAAATAAATTAACCATATATTTTTCATTTTTTGAAAGATAATTATGATTGGAAAATGCATTAGTACCATATGTATAGGATAAAAAAGCAATCTTAATTCCATGAATGTCTTCTATAAAGCAACTTTTCGAATCCTTATCCGCATAAGTCCCAATATGCTTTAAGTTGCATTTGTCCAGTGATCTTATTGTATTAATTAATCCCTTGACACCGCGATCTAAGCAGTGGTTATTAGCCGTAGACACTAAATCTATTCCGGCATTCTTCAGTGCCATTGCAAATTCAATAGGTGAATTAAAACTCCACTTTCTATCCGAATACCCACATTCCTTTCCCGCAATTTGTGTTTCCAAATTTGCTACAACATAATCAGAATTACTAAAATATTCAGCACAATCAGAAAATACACCATTAAAGTCAAACTCATCTTCACCAATCTTATGTTCTATAATTTGATCAGCTTCACACATTACATCCCTACAAAAGTCAATTTAATCTGCTCACGTCCCATATCTATATAAATTCACCATCTTCCATTTTATTTTGCTTTATTTTTTAAAAAAACGCTTAACCTTTCGTTTGGCACGAAAAACATACTTACCAAATGTTTTATTAATTTTATTTATATCTATTTTGTAAAACCATCTCAAGCTTTTATGAACCTGATCGATAGAATAATTTTCCCGAAACGCCTTTTGAATAGGTACATAATTTGATATTCTAACAAAAGTCCTTTTTTTAAAATCATTCATCATATTGGGAAACTCTTCATCTGAATATTCAAACCCATATTCCCGGGGATCCTCTTTATTAGCAATAATCCCCAAAATAGTACGATAGCACTTTTCACAATGGCAGCAGTTAGTTCCCCCCGTTGATTTCCAGCAAACACGAAGTTGTACTTTTTGACCTGTATCCCTTACATAATTACTTATTCTCTTAATTTTCCCCTGACGATTGTATTCATATCCATCATGTACAACCCTACACCCACAAAACCTTACAAAGTTATCGATTGACGGATCTGATGCACATGTAACTTTGCCCTTTTCTGCAATTGTAAATGAAGACGCAATATATACTTTTTTGATTTGATACTTATATGCATATGGTGCCATATGACCAATCAATCCTATTCCATGTTGAAACCCATGCCACCAATTATCTCCCGTAACTTTTTTTACATATTCCCCCAATAAGGTCTCGTCCAGAAATCTACGGAATGATGATTTTACAACAAGATAATCTAATCCAAAATTATTCGCTGTTTGAATAGTATGTCCCTCAACTAGTTTCCAACCGTCTGTATCTTCAAACTTTACATCTGACCCCCATAGTGTGACCAAAATTGGTTTTTCATCAATATGAGAAATCAATGTTTGATGAGCGTCAACACCGCCACTAAAAAATGCTGCACAGTTATTACCCTCTTTTTGAGTATTTCCTACTAATCTCTTAACTGTAACTCTACCCCGAAAATCTAACTGCGGATACATTTGGATATACCCTTGCTTAAACTCATCAATTGCTTCGTAAAAATCTTTATCGATTTCGTCAATAACTATTTCTGCATCAAACAACCATGCGACCGGCAAAACATTGCACAGGAACGGTATTACTGCAATATTTTTAGGTACCTCATTAATGCTTTTTGAATATTCAACAAAAAAGGGTTCTGTTTTATTAAAATATTTTTCCCATTCTCCCTTAACTGTATAATAGCAATCCAAACGATTTTTATTAACTTTGACATCATCAATTATTATTTTATTCATAATCCCGTCTCCTATATTAAGAATTGGCTTTCTTGATTTTTTTGGTTAAGATCTTAAGAAGATGTTTTCTTTCATTCTTGTTAAGAACTATGAATATATTTACAAAGAACCCTAACAGTGCGGTTAATCCACCTTCTAAAGCAAGCATAAACCATGAATCTATTACAAAAAACTGCTTCACACCATAACCTATCAGTACGGAAAGAACAACACTTAGGGCAGAATAAGCCACTTCGGGATAAAAGGTATGCCATTTAAGCTTTAAGTATTTCGCTCCAAACGGCACAGCAAAACAAACATTCCGTGTAAGATTAACAAAGGAACTAACACCTGCTACTGCATATATACCCAATCCGGTCGTCTTAAGCAATACAAAAACAACTATTGTACTCGCTACTCCAGACAACAATATTAACATAGAATATACTTTCAATTTATTAACAACAGTAAAAATACTATATAGACATTGAATTCCACTGGTGAAAATCAAACTTATACAGGTCAAAACAGACAGCACCTGTAATATCCTTGCATCCTGTGACGGAACCCATAATTGATAAAATTCCTTACCGAATATAATCATTATAGACAGCGGAATGGTCAATAATACACCAGTAATCTTCATTCCCTTTTTTAGTTCATTTTTTACTCCAATCAAATCGCCCTTCGCATAGTTTATAGTAAGCGTCGGAGTAAAAACAGCTGTAATTGTACCCCCTAAATGTGTTATTACATTGGGCAATGTTTTTGCAAGGGCTAACATCCCCATTTCTGTTGAGCCAATAAACAGATTGGAAATTAACAAATCTAATCCACTTAACAATAGTTGACCAGCTTTAATAACCGTATTCCAGATACCGGAACTAATTAATTCCCATAATGAAGCAATATCAAAGTCCTTCCTCTTAATATGTACCTCTGGTAACAGCTTTTTCTTATAATATAGGGAATATAGCGTTGTAAATATTGTTGCAATAAGTGCAGCAACACCCATATAATAAACCGAAGGTTGAAGTATCACAAATAATCCGATTATCACTATAACACGATAAAGTTGCGACTGCATTGTTCTTAAGGACTGCAAATATAATTTATTAGTAACAAATGTTGCAGTTGACCAACTGGAAAAAGCCGTACTAAGCAAAAAGTTAACAAATATAAAAGCAAACAACAACTTAACATCCCATAATAAATTAGGCGGTATATCAATAATTCTTTCTAGATATACAACGCAGAATATTGAAGGAATCAACATAACAAGAGCAAGAAAAAAATTTCCTAACGTCACCGTAGTATAGTATCTATTAGCTCCCTCTATATCATTCTGATGTACCTTTATCGTAATAAACCTTCCTGCCATAGAATTAAGTGCTAATGTAGCTAAGGAAGCATAGCTCACAAAATTATTTGCCAAAGTTACAAAACCATTTGCTTCAACCCCTAGACTTTTAACTATGTATGGAGATAGACAAAAATTAATAATTAAGTTAACTCCGAACACCACTATACTACTAATTAAATTTATGATCAATTCTCTATTTTTTGATAATGCTTTCTTTTTCATACTTTTACCTCACACTCTACATATATTCGACTTAATGTTCCTGTTTTCTCTTTTATACCTTATCGGCTTGTAATATATCAATCAAAGGTTTAAATTTATCTTTAAGATTTATCTTCTCAGGTACAATATCTTTTAGTTGCTTTATTTTTTCTTCCAATTTTTCAGTTGACATTTCACCATCATATAAATAAATAAAATTACAATTACTTAACCAATCTTTGTATGTACACTCAATTTTATGATTTGAGTTTTTAAAAACAATACATGGTGTTGATGTTATGGCACAAAAAATCATACCATGTAGTCTATCTGTTATAACTATCTCCGCTCTGCGAATAATCGACCACATTTTTTGTAACTCGAATTCTCTTTCTTCAATAGATACATCCTTATTTAATAGTGTATCTGTTTTTATAATAGTTGAAAAATGTTTTATCAAAACCTCATTTATCTTTTCGCAATTCTCTAGACTCAATGATTTTTCACGATCATTTCTAAAACATGTAACCGCACCATTACGTGAGCTATCAACAGTTTTATCCAATGTTAATACAATATCTGGAGTCAATAAAATCTTTCTATTTCCAATAACTTTCATTCTATTATAGGATTCACTTTCTCTAGCAACAATAAAAAGGTTCTTATGCCTTCTGTATACTCTTTTTGATTTTAATAACTCTGCTTTACCTGTAAAAGTATCACTAAAGTCAAATGTCTGCGGAAACGACACTATTTTATATTTTTTAAAGTACTTAATAATGAATCTTCTCATATATTCCTCATATACATACATATCACCTAGATTTCCGCCACCATGTATAAAAATAATATCGCCATAGTTCATAGAATTCCTTATTTTTTTCGCCATTCTATAAACATCCTTATATGGTACCTCAATCATATTGTAATCGTCTAAATTATCCTGTATAAATTTCCTTTCAGCGTAGGCAATTGCATGATCACCCAGATTCTTGTGGGTAGGTGTCTGCATTAAAATAGCCTTTTTAGTTTTAGATAGTGAAATATACTTATCAGGAAAATCACAACCTTCCATTAAACTTTTTATAGGCTGAATAAAACCTAATCTATAGCTCGTTTTTATGAAACGTAGAAATTCATAAATAAATTTTATCATTCTCTCACAATTCCTCCTGTTCCTTCGCTCATATATTTGTATTCCCAACTATTTAGAGAAGCAATTAATAACTATTAATCTACAAAAAAATCTTAACTAGATATTTGAACATCTAACAAATCAAGAATTTCATTATCTATATTAATATCAAATTTTCTTGCAAAGAACTTATTTGAAGTTATAATCTCTTCAAAGTCTTTCTTAAGTAATGTTTCAGGGTGTCTCCCCTCTAATACTATATACCTTAAGTTATCATTAATTATTTTATCTTTAAGACGAGAATTTAATAAAATAGTCTGAAAAAACATTTCGTCTGGAATCCTAGTATGCTTAAAAAATCTTATAACACTTTTATTCTCAGATATATATTTTAAAATGTATTCAATACAAACTAAATTCAGGCACCACCATTGTGATCCCTTATATGCTATCATCCCCTTATACATAGTTCTTTTCCTAATAATCATGTTCAAAACCCTATGAACGATTCTTCCTAAGATATTAGGGTTTTCAAATACATAATATCTTTCATATCTGTATTTTAACCAATGCCATTTTTCGTCAAATTTATCATACTCCATAAAGCTATACTCTATATTTTTGCTTAAAAATGCACTGAATTCATCCAGTTTTCTTATCGGATAGTCGTCACCACTCAACAAAATATAATAGTCATAAATACTGGTTTCTTTTGCATATTTTATTAGCCTTAAGGTAGCTTCAATAATACTGTATCCTCCCCAGTTAACCTTAACTCTATTATTTAAGTAATGTATATTATCACTGTCTATATAAAATTCTTGTAAATTGCGTTTTCTGTCTATATGAACAAAAACATCACCTTTCAATGATTTAATTAGTCTCTTAACCTGTTGTGGATTTTTATGAGCAAGTATTAAATATGCAATTTTCACATTATTTCCTCCCCAACCAATCTTCAATTATTATTTATATCTTTAATAATCAACTCTCCATCATCACTTATTGTATCAGAATATAAAACATATCCAAGCATGATAAATGTAATGGTTGAAAGTTTGAAAACCTCTTGGTATTCTACAGGCATACTTCCAATAAGCCACGTAATAAATAAAATCCACCCTAAATGCCTATATTCTGTCCTTCTTATTTTTCTTATACCTTTATATACACAAAAAACAACCAAGAAAAATAAAAGTAACCCTATAATACCGCCTGACACGAATATTTTCAGATAAGTATTATCAAAAAAGCCAAAATATCTAGCCATTTGGAAGCCTCCCCCTAACATAATAGCCAGAAAACTTCCATATTGTACATAGTCAAACATCTGCAAAATTCGAATATCCCATACTTCCAACCTCGTATCTAACCCTCTGCATAGATAAAATCCCAATATTCATATTCTATCCCCCAAAAAATTATTATTCCTACTAGCAGTGATAATACTATCATTATCCTTTTTATCTGAATATAAAGTGTATCCAAGCAAAATAAATGTAATGGTAGAAAGTTTAAAAATTTCTTGATATTCTACAAGCATACTTCCTATAAGCCACGTAACAAATAAAACCCATGCCAAATGCCTATATTCAACCCTTTTTATTCTTCTTATACCCTTGTATATACTATTAATCACCATAAAAAATATAAGCAATCCGATAATTCCCCCAGATACAAATATTTTTAAATAAGTGTTATCAAAAAAGCCAAAGCTTCTCGCCATTTGAAAACCTCCCCCTAGCACAACAGCAAAAAAACCTTCATATTCTACATAGTCAAACATCTGTGATATTCGAATGCCCCATATATCAAACCTTGAATACAAAGCTGAAACACTAATATCCCGATTTATATTTGATTGTATAAACATAAATAACAAAACAGCTACTATACTTGATACAATAAGAAAAATTGCATTGTTTTTGCCCCTCTTCGAGAATTTCCAATAAAATATTATCGCTATGACAAACACATATAATAATATAGACGTTCTAGACTGCGTATTTACAATTACATAAATTGATGTCAAAATAGATATTATATTTATTGCCATTTTTATTCTTTTACCCTTAAGTAAATCTGATAATAAGATAATTGAACTATTCAAAACAACAAAAGTCAATCCTAACGTATTTGGATTACCAAATGTTCCAATAGCTCTCTGACCAGTTGAAAACGAAAAACTATTTAGATATCTGTTTGCTGTATCTTCTGACCTATATATATTAAAACTCCATTCTCTGAACAATACATTATTAAACTGCAAAAAACTAACAATTGATTCGAATAATAAGAAAATTAATAAAATGTATAATAAAGATTTAGGTGAAATTTTCTTACTAAAAAAACTTCCAATGATAATAGCTAAAAAAGGGTAAAAGAGTCTCAACGAAGACCTTAAAGTTAATAATATACTTGTCCCATTAATTATTGAAAAGAATATACTCATTACTAACATATACATACCAAAGATAAGGAAATACCTAGTCTGGATATTCATTTTTACCTTCAACATTGCATATACAGCAACAAAGCCCACAATAATCTGTGGAATATATGTGTATATACCACTAAGCGATCCCGGATATAAAATCACTATATTTAGTAATATAAAAAGTCCTATTGCATATTTCTCAATAACCATTGCATGGCTGTTATGATTTTCCATTCGTTTCCCTTCTCACTATTCCCTTTTGCAAAGAAATAAAGTGTATACTAATTCCTTTTTCATTGACTATAAATTATAGTATAACATAACCTTAAACTCTATGCATTAAACTCATTATAGCCAAACCTACCCTAAATCCAAATATTCTACTAGCTGAAATGAAAACTTTATGTTTGAATTTAGTCGTGTATTTAAAAATATCCTTATTATGCTCCAATGCGTCAATAATATTTTTCTTTCCATTAGTATCAAAATGTTCGTAATTACTTAACGACGCAAATAAAGACCTAAGCATTCTTTGAAACATAACATTCCTTAACTTAGCATCTATATAATTATATTTTTTGTCATTTATATTCTTTGACACCAAATCAATAACATCCAACGTTCTCTTAGATTTTGTATTAGTAGTTATTGAACCCTGCCTGCCTATTCGGTGATTATACCAATAATAGTCCAAAATCGCAAATGATCTGGCATGTAGAAAAAACTTAGAGGTCCAATCAAGATCCTCGTGAAGATAGCCAACTGCAAAACTTAAATTGTTTTCTTCAACAAATGATCGTTTTATAACATATCTCTGTGCCGGCCATAAATTATTAGAGTGGTTAAACATCCAATTCACAACATCTGCTTTATTCGCATTTTTCAAAGTATCAATTGGCATGTTTTTATCCATGTACTTTGGAGCTGAATCTTCGTATACTTCTTTCATTAATGTAATCAAAACATCTGGATTCCCAGACTTCTTAAGTTGATGATAAAATTTTTCTAGAGCCTCAGGCTCAATATAATCATCACTGTCAATAAATACAATATATTCACCTTTAGCCTTTGCCATTCCCACGTTTCTAGCATCAGACAATCCACCATTATCTTTATGTATAACACTGATCATATCATTAGATAATGCATAGTCATCACATATTGATCCAGAACTATCCGTAGAACCATCATTAACTAGTATTAATTCATAGCTACTAAATTTCTGATTTAATATACTTTCAACACACCTGTTTAAATATTTCTCTACATTATATACTGGAACAATTATACTAAACATAACCATACATTTCCCTCACTACAATGAAATAATTTGATTTTCTTTTGATTAAATGAAAATCATTTATAAATTTGATACGCACTCTTCATAAACTTTACTGTACTCTTTCTCTAATACATTCCAATCAAATTTATCACACAGTTCTATACAATTTGTAGTTAATATTCTATAGTTCTTTATAACATCTAAAACTCTCTTAGCAATATCTTCTGGACTGAAGCAATCCACACTGTAACCAACTACGCCATCTTCAAATTGTCCATCAAATCCCTGGCCTTTTGTGTAAATAACTGGCAGTCCTTGGCTTATTGCTTCAGCATAAACCAAACCAAAAGTTTCATGTATCGAAGGCATAACAAATACATCATTTCGTCTATATACTTCTATTAGCTCGTCTTTTTGCATCGGTTGAACAATATTTATATACGGTACTTCTTTAATTTCATTATATATCGAATAATCTTTTATTTTACCCACTATAGTATAATCTACACTATATCCCTGATCTCTAAGAATATTAATTGCTTTCACTGTCGTTATAATATTCTTGTTTTTGTTTATATCGCCAATATAAAGCAGTCTTATTTTTTTATCCTTTGGTATATCCTTTAAACTACTTTTATTATTAAACCAAAATTTATCAATCCCATTTGGTATTATGACAGTTTTATCAAGCAGTTCATTTTTATATTTAGATGCATAATTTTCTAAAACAACATCTCTATATGAACTTGATAAAAAAACTATCCTTTCTGCCTTTCTTAAAATCTTTATACCAAGACTTCTCAAATGTATCATATACTTAAAAAAAGTATTTACGTCAGTATTTCTTACGGCTACAATATATGGGATACCGTAATCCTGTTTAATTCTCATTGCAATATATCCATTAGAAAACAACGAATGTGCATGAATTAAAGAATATTCATTCATCTTGTATTTTTTTTTAATATCGCTATAAATTTTTTTATGTTTTAAATAGAAAACCACTCTATCAAACTCTTTATAATTTGAACTAACCAAAGTATAGGCTCCTAAATCATTCTGAGATTTCTTATAAGAAGAAGAAACCGGAACAAAAACATCAATATCCAAGCCATTACTTATTTGCTTATCATACAAGTTCTTATAAAAAGTTCTCTTGCTGAAATATGAATTAATATGTAAGATTTTCATATTCTAAATCTCCCTCAAAAGATTGCACTACTTATAATCTCCAATAACTATATCCTCTTTTTAAAACTTCCGTTTTATCGAAAATGCTTTTGACATCTATAAGTACTTTTTCTCTATTATCAAATTGACCAAACAATCTATCTATCTGCTCCCAACTCAAATTCTTAAATTCATTATGAGCTACCGCAAATACAAGACAATCAGCATCCTTAATATCGTTTAAATCAACTAAATCTATACCATATTCATGCTTTGCATCTTCTTTATTAGCTTGTGGATCCACAACTAAGGATTCTATTCCATACTCATTTAACCTCTTAATAATATCTACAATCTTAGAATTTCTAGTATCTGGACAGTTTTCTTTAAAAGTAACACCTAAAATAATTACTTTTGATTTTTTTACTACTTTATTGGCAAGTATCAGCTTCTTAATAATTGCGTCTGCAACAAATTCTCCCATTCCATCATTAATTTTTCTGCCTGATAGAATGATCTGACTATGATATCCAAGCTTCTCTGCCTGATAAATAAAATAATAAGGATCTACACCAATACAATGGCCTCCCACCATGCCTGGATAAAAACCTAAAGCATTCCACTTTGTATTCATTGCGTCTATAACTTCTTTTGTATCAATACCCATGCGATCAAAAACCATCGCTAATTCATTCATAAACGCAATGTTAATATCCCTTTGACTGTTTTCTACAACTTTTGCCGCTTCTGCAACTCTAATTGAACTAGCTCTATGTATTCCAGCTTCAATTACAAGTTCATAAATCTTTGCAATTTCCTCTAAACTTTCTTCATCTATACCAGAAACTATTTTCTTAATTGTCTCCAATCTATGAATTTTATCCCCAGGATTAATCCTTTCAGGTGAATATCCAACTTTAAAATCTACTCCACATTTTAGACCTGATTCTCTTTCAAGTATTGGAATACATATGTCTTCTGTTACTCCCGGATATACTGTTGATTCATATACAACAATCGATCCCTTAGTGAGGTTCCGTCCTACAATAGCACTGGCACCTTCCACTGGTATCAAATCTGGGGTTTTATCAGAATTAATAGGAGTAGGCACAGCAACTATATGAAACTTTGCTTCCTTTAATCTACTTTCATCATTTGTAAATTCCACTGTCGTTTGTTTAATAGCTTCATTACCAACCTCATTAGTTGGGTCAATCCCCTTCTTATATGTTTCAATCTTCTTTTTATTTAAATCATAACCAATAACATTTACTTTTTTAGCAAAAACAACAGCTAAAGGCATACCAACATATCCAAGTCCAACAATTGAAATCTTCTCTTCTTTTTTTATAATTTTCTCATATAAACTCATTATCAATTCTCTCCTTTTCGTAATCACAATATATACCAAACCAAAACTTCCCATTTATATCAACTTCCAAAAAGAATCTAAACTGAAATTAATATTAAATATCTCTTTTTATTTTCAACGTTTAATAATCCGTCCTACATAATATATCCACAATTCTCTTACTTGCAAACCCATCCCCATAAGGATTATTTGCTTGGCTCATCTTCTCATATTCTGCTTTATCTTCAAGCAACAGCTTGAAATTGTTATAAATTACCTCTTCATTCGTTCCAACCAACTTTAGAGTACCTGCAGCTATACCCTCAGGTCTCTCAGTTGTATCTCTCATAACTAAAACAGGCTTACCCAAACTCGGAGCTTCCTCCTGTATACCACCACTGTCTGTCAATATCAAATAAGACCTTGCAAGAAAATTATGAAAATCTAACACATCCAAAGGTTCAATAATTCTAATCCTGTCACATCCTCCAAAAATCTCTTTGGCAGCCTCCCTTACCACCGGATTCATATGAATAGGATATATAACTTTTATATCTTTATGTTCATCTACAATTCTCTTAATAGCCCTGAACATATTCCTCATAGGTTCACCAAGATTTTCTCTTCTGTGAGCAGTTATCATGATAAGCCTGCTATCTGAAGCCCACTCAAGCTGTTCATGAGCATAATCTTCTCGAACAGTAGTTTTGAGTGCATCAATAGCAGTATTACCTGTTACATAAATCGTATCAGGATCCTTTCCCTCTCTAATAAGGTTCTGCTTCGAAACTTCCGTTGGTGCAAAATTATATCTTGCGATTATTCCAACTGCTTCACGGTTAAATTCCTCAGGGTATGGAGAATAAATGTTATATGTCCTTAGTCCTGCCTCAACATGTCCTACTGGAATTTGCATATAAAAACATGCTAATGCTGTTACAAAGGTTGTAGATGTATCTCCATGAACCAGTACAACATCCGGTTTTACCTCTTCTAAAACAACTCTTGTTTTTTCTAGTATATTTATAGTAATATCAAACAATGTTTGCTTTTGTTTCATAATTGACAAATCATAATCAGGTATCACATTAAAAGCTTCCAGTACCTGATCCAACATTTCTCTATGTTGTCCTGTAACACTTACTATTGTGTGTAATTCTTCTCGAGTCTTTAGTTCCTTTACTAATGGGCACATCTTAATGGCTTCTGGTCTTGTACCAAATACCACCATTACTTTTTTTCTCATTTATAACCTACCTGCTTTATTTGAAATAATCTCCTACTAACTTACTATTTCCATTATAACCATCTTCAACTACATATCCATTATCAAAATATTACTCCTTACTTCACAGTCTCCAATAGCTATATCCTTTCTTTTCAATTTCTGATTTATCTAAAATGCTTTTAACATCAATAACTACTTTTTCACAATTATCAAAATCTCCAAATAATGAATCTATTTTATCTAAACTCAAATTCCTAAACTCATCATGAGCCACTGCGAAAACTAGGCAATCTGCATCGTTAACATCCTCTAATTCAATTAAATCCACATTATATTCACGCTTTGCATCCTCTTTATCAGCTTTTGGATCAACAACTAACGGCTCTATCCCATACTCATTTAACCTTTTAATAATATCAGCAACCTTAGAATTTCTCGTATCCGGACAATTTTCCTTAAATGTAATACCTAAAATAACTACTTTGGATTTTTTAACTACTTTATTGGCAAGTATCAGCTTCTTAATAATTGCATCTGCTACAAACTCACCCATTCCATCATTGATTTTTCTGCCTGAAAGAATAATCTGACTGTGATATCCAAGCTTTTCTGCCTCATAAATAAAATAATAAGGATCTACACCAATACAATGGCCTCCTACCAGACCTGGGTAAAAGCCTAAAGCATTCCACTTTGTATTCATTGCCTCTACTACTTCCTTGGTATCAATACCCATACGATCAAAAACCATCGCCAATTCATTCATAAATGCAATGTTAATATCCCGTTGACTGTTTTCTACAACTTTTGCCGCTTCGGCAACTTTAATTGAACTAGCTCTGTGTACTCCTGCTTCAATCACAAGTTCATATACTTTTGCAATTTCATCTAGACTTTCTTCATCTATGCCAGAAACTATTTTTTTAATTGTCTCTAATCTATGAATTTTGTCTCCAGGATTAATACGTTCCGGTGAATACCCTACTTTAAAATCCACTCCACATTTCAAACCAGATTCTCTTTCTAGTATGGGAATACATATATCTTCTGTTACACCCGGGTAAACCGTTGATTCATAAACAACAATTGAACCTTTAGTCAAATTCCTACCAACAATAGCACTGGCTCCTTCCACCGGTGTCAGATCCGGAGTCTTATCGGAATTAATAGGAGTGGGCACAGCAACAATATGAAACTTAGCTTCCTTCAATCTCACTTCATCAGACGTAAACTCTACTGTAGTTTGTTTAATAGCCTCATTTCCAACCTCATTTGTTGGATCAATTCCACTCTTATACAATTCAATCTTCTTTTTATTTAAATCATAGCCAATAACATTAACCTTTTTAGCCAAAGCAACAGCTAAAGGCATTCCCACATATCCAAGTCCAACAATTGAAATTTTCTCTTCTTTTTTTAAAATTTTCTCATATAAATTCATTTTCTTATTTCTCTCCTTATATTATACGTTTTCAATTATATCAATTAATTTATCAGTCAATTTCTTAAAATCAAAATCATAGGCAGCTTGTCTCGCATTTTCTCCCATTAATTTATTCATTTCTTCATCTTCACAAGCTTTTATAATTGCTTTAGCAATTTCTTCAGGATTTTGTACCGGTGCACATATTCCACAGTTATACCTATTGCAAATACTATACCCTGTTGAATATGTCTGCACAATACATTTACCTGCTGCTAAATACTCAAAAAACTTATTCTGACTTTGTCCATATTTATCAAGTGATGTACTTGAATTATGTAGTATGTTAACATAAGCCTTTTTTAATATATATGGAATATACTTCTTTTCTACCCGTCCTTTAAATATTACATTTCTTATCCCTTCGTTTTCACATCGTTGTTTAAGCATTTCACTCTCATCACCAGAACCATATATTAAAAACCTAATCTGATTAGATCCCTGATTCTGTATAATTTTTGCTGCATCAAGCAACAATCCAACATTATTAACTTTTCTGATTGAACCAGCGTAAACGATATTTTTATAATCTTCGTTATCTAAGTCTGAATCTATTACCTGGTTTTCTTCGCTATTTCTATCAAAAGAATCTATTACTACACCATTACTTATATGATTAACTTTATTGAGATCAATCGTTTTCTCCCATCCCTGGTCAACAATATATTCTCTGCCACCTTCCCATGTCATAATTATAGAATCCGCTTTTTTGTATATCCATTTTTCACCTTGATATAATATTTTAGCAACTAAACTATTACGTTTTAAAGCACCATAAGCAACTATACTTTCAGGCCACAGATCCCTAACTTCACATATACATGGAATCTTAAATTTCTTAGCATTTTTAATACCTGCTACCAAAGTAAGCGGATGAACACTTGAAGCAAGAATTACATCTGGTTTCCCATTTAGTTTGGCATATTCCTTTGCCACAGGAAATAGCTTTCTATAAAATGATATCATATTATAAATTCGCTTTTTACCATTTCCCTTATAATTGGGCGTATTAACAAATACAAAAGAAATTCCATCTTGTAAATCAGTAATATATTTTTTCCCTTTGGTGTCAATATTTTCGTCCGAAAAATGATTTGTTGATGCACAAAAAATGGTAGGATTATAACCATTTCTCACTAAATTTTCTGCAAACCAGTAATGTCTACCAGCACGGTCCTTATACATATTCGTTGCGTAATGATTCCATATCCATAAATTCTTTTTCATTTCAGTACTCTCCTTGCTGGAACTCCAACATAGATTCCCGCTTCTGTTATATCTCTGATTACTACGGCACCTGCACCTATTTTGCAACCACCAGTAATACTTATATTATTAATGACTGTACTCCCTATACCTATCCATGAACCTTTACCAATACTAACTGTACCCGCCAGATTAACTCCCGGAGAAATATGGACAAAATTCTCCAAAATGTTATCGTGATCTATTGTAGCTCCAGTATTTATAATACATCCCTTGCCTATGCTTGTACAACAATTAATCACAACTCCTGCCATTATTACCGTACCTGAGCCTAACTTCACTTGCTCTCCAATAACAGCTTTAGGATGTATAAGAATCGGTATACTTGCACCTTCCAATTCTAGTCTCTCTTGAATTTTCTCTCTGGTTTCATTGTTACCTATAGCAACAAATATATCGAATTCATTTATATATTTAAAAGCATCATCTGTCTTACCAATCACATTCATTCCCAACGATAACTTGATACCTTCATCGTCATCTAAAAATGCAATACTCTGCCACTTTCCCATTTTTATCGCAATGTCTGCAATAACTTTTCCATGACCACTGGCCCCAATTATAAGCAGTTTACCTTTCATAATTCAACTCTTTCCTTATTACTTCCTCTAAAAGGCTCCATTGTTACCGAGGTATTAGAACTAATTCCTTCCCTGAAAATTACTTTCTTTATTGTTAAAAAAATTATTTTCCAATCTAAAATAAAGCTAATATTATCGACATATTCTACATCAAGGTTAAACTTTTCTTCCCAGCTAATAGTATTCCTGCCGCTTACTTGTGCCAATCCAGATAAGCCAGGTCTTACCTCTTGGCGTCTTCTTTGATGCTCATCATATAGCGGCAGATATTCAACAAGTAATGGTCTTGGCCCAACAATGCTCATATCCCCTTTAAGAATATTAACCAATTCCGGCAATTCGTCCAAACTTGTGCTTCTCAAAAACTTCCCAAACTTTGTAAGTCTTACACTATCCGGCAGCAGTTCACCGTTCTCATCTCTTTCATCCGTCATGGACCTAAACTTATATAGGGTAAAAATCTTTTCATTCAGCCCCGGTCTTTCCTGCTTGAAAATTACCGGACTTCCAAGCTTAATCCTCACCAATACCGCAACAACCAAAAACACAGGACTAAGCACAATAATTGCAATCAAAGACAATACAAAATCCATAGGTCTTTTAAAATACCTTCTATATAAGCCGCCTTTTTTCAGCGGCTGCAAGGCCGATTCTATATTTTGCTTAACCTCAGTTTGCATTCTACTTCCACAACCCCTTAATAATTCCACATACTCTATTTAAATCATCATCGGTCATCTTCGTATCACTCGGCAGACAAACACCGTTTTCAAATATGCTTCTTGCCACATCGCCGCCAATGAAGTCATACCCTTCATAAAACGGCTGCATATGCATCGGTTTCCAGATAGGTCTAGACTCTATATTTTCTTTCTCAAGAGCCTCTATGATATCAATGGGTTTAATCTTACCGCTCAAAGTTAAACAGCTTAGCCAATAATTCGGTTTATCCCACTCGTTTTCGGGCATAAACTTAACATCCTCAAGTTCCCCAAGCTCCCTCTTGTAAAACTCAAAGATGTATTTCTTTTTCGCAATTCTCTTGTCCAGTACCTTCAGCTGTCCCCGTCCGATACCGGCTACAATATTGCTCATTCTGTAGTTGTAGCCCAATTCGCTGTGCTGGTAGTGTCTTGCCTTATCCCTTGCCTGGGTGGCCCAGAACCTTACCTTTGCTATTCTCTCCTCATTGTCGGAAACCAGCATACCCCCGCCGGAGGTGGTGATAATTTTGTTTCCGTTAAAGGAAAAGATGCCATAATCACCAAAAGTACCGGTGTACTTTCCTTTATAAGTAGTACCCAAGCTTTCGGCAGCATCTTCAATCAAAGGTACATTATGCCTCCTGCAAATTTCAACTATTCTATCTAAATCCGCAGAAATGCCATATAAATGAACAACCAGAACAGCCTTTACCTTCGGATACTTTTTAAAGGCCGCTTCTAAGGCATCGGGATCCATATTCCACGTTTTGTAGTCACTGTCTATAAAAACCGGAGTTGCATTCTGATAGATAACAGGATTAACGGTAGCGGAAAAGGTAAGACTCTGACAGAATACAATATCGTCCTTTTCGACTCCTACAGCCTTTAGAGCCATATGAATGGCTGCCGTACCTGAAGACAAAGCGGCAGCATGTTTTGCTCCGACTTTTTCAGAAAGCTCTCTTTCGAACCCGTCTACATTAGCTCCCAAAGGTGCAATCCAATTGGTTTCAAATGCTTCATCTATATATTTTCTTTCGTAACCTTCATCGCTCATATGGGGTGATGAAAGGTAAATTTTAGCCCCCATTTTACATGACTTCCTTCCTCACAAAATATATTATTTACATAATAACTTTCATTTTTTCCTCAAATACCAGTGAAATTTATATAATTGACATTTTTTATATTGTTTATTAATGTTAATTATTTAAATCTTTTCCAAATTAATTAAATAACTATAGACTATTATACATCCACAAACTCCACACTGTCAATTAAAAAGCCCTTGAATTTCTATCATATAAATATGCATTGAAATAGCATTCTTGATACCATTTTATTTTACCCCACATTTAATATTAACCTATTGAATATGTCCTGTCAAGTCAGTAAAATAATTATAGACACAAAATATTAAATTAATATTAAATTATTTAAATTCCATTTACTTATACCGAAAGATTTATTATAATTGAAACAATCTCCTTAGATTGTTACTTTATTATGTATAATTGTATAATAAAAAAAGTGTAGTAGGATACAAACTTTTTAACGTTTTCGTATATTTATAATAGACACAATTGAATCATTGTAGTTCGGTGGAGATAATATTTTTAGATTATATAAAAACTGTTCACAAAATACCGTTTTTATGGTATTATATTATTATATGCTAGTACAATTTTATGATCAATCAAGAAACAGGAAATCAGTATATTATTGTCGGACAGACGTTTGCAACAATTGCTACCTTAATAAACTGTTTTATTCGACACTTCACCAACACATAATATTAAACTGCTAACAACCGTTTTTTTTGCAAATACTTCGAAACGATGAGCTAATTGTGTTGCTATACATCCTTATAGAAAGGGTGATGTACGTGCTTGGAAGATCTTTTAATAATAGAAAACTCGGTTTTTTTAGCGTATTGTTGTTTTCCCTGTTTCTCTGTATTGGATTGACCTTTTTAACTTATAAGCTTTTTTCATGGTATGAAGAAAATGCCCTTAGTGAAGTATCGTTAGTTTTATTCGCTTCACTGTTTTCGGGTATTTTATATATTGCTATTTTAGTTGTTTTACTTAAACTTCTGAAAAACATTTCGGAACAGCAGCTAAATGCACGGGAACTCAAGAATTTTAAGAATTTTACAGACGTTATACACCGTGCCGAGACTGAAATCGAGGTTTATGAAAGTCTTTATACTTTTGTAAACAACATGCATTTGGTAAGCCACGTGACGCTGTTTTACCGCAAGGATATATCTCCGAAAGAGATTTCATGGCTTAGGTTAACAAACGAGAGAATGCCTCTTTGTACCATGGAACCGAGAAACTGTCCTTTGTTTAGATTCGGACGCGAATGCTGTGTAAAGAATATTGCTGCTGATATTACCTGTGCATATCAGCTACCGGAGCATAAATACGGCAGCTATATTTGTCTGCCTATAACCGAAGGTCCCGTTACATTAGGTATTTTACAGCTTTACTCAAAGGCTAAGTACTTTTTTGATGAGAACACTATATCAAAGCTAAAATCTTATATAGAAGTGGCAAGGCCGATTATAAGCAGCAGAAGGGCAATGCATCAGCTGAACAAGGAAGCTTCTACCGACCAGCTCACCAAGCTTTACAACAGAAGCTTTTTGGATTCATATCTTCAAAACCAGATTGAGGTGGCAAGCCTTTCCAAGCAGCCATTGAGCCTTATCATGCTGGATATTGATGATTTCAAAAAGGTCAACGATACTTACGGACACCAAGCCGGTGATGCTGTACTGGTGGTGTTCTCGCAGGTTATCTTAAGATGTGTGAGACGGACTGATTTGGTTACCCGTTACGGAGGAGAGGAATTTATTGCGGTTCTTCCGGCAACCAATACGGAAAGGGCTGTTTCCATAGCAGAGCGTATTAGGGAAACCATTGCAATGGAAACCATGCCTAAAATAAACAATGTCCAGCTTCCCAATATCACATGCAGCATTGGAGTATCAACCTATCCGCTGTTTGCAGATGATAAAGAGAAGCTTATCAAGACTGCGGATATCGCACTGTACAAGGCTAAGGCCGCAGGTAAAAACCGTGTTATACTGTATTCAAACGGAATGGGGCTATAATTAAGCCCCTTTATTTATTATAGAGGAATAAGTAACAATTCCCCCGGTTATTGTTGCTTGTACGTTCAGATCTTTATCAAGTATTGCCACGTCCGCATCTTTTCCTTCTGAAATACTGCCTGTTCTGTCAAATATGCCTATTACCTTCGCCGGATTTTCTGAAGCCATTTTTATTGCGTCCTTAAGATCAATACCTATTCTATAAACCGCATTTTTCACTCCGTCAATCATCGTTAGGGTACTGCCCGCCAAAACGTTGTCGTCAAAAACCGCCGCACCGTCCTTTACCGTTATCTCTTTTCCTGCAAACTTAAGCTTTAAATTCCCAGGCTCAAGACCTGCCACGGCAATTGAATCCGTTATAAGGACGGTTTTGTCGCAGGTTTTGCATTTTACAGCCGTCCTAATCACTGCCGGATGCACATGAATGCCGTCGGGAATGATTTCAGCGGTCACTCTTTCATTATCCAGTGCAGCTCCGACAAGCCCGGGTTTTCTGTGATGCATGCCGGTCATGGCATTAAACAGGTGGGTAACATGGCTAAAGCCGTTATTAAAAGCAGCCTCACAAGCGTTAAAGTCAGCACCGGAATGGCCCGCTGCAAGGGTAATGCCCTCTTTCAAAAGTTCCCTTGTTTCCTCCGCACCTATTAGCTCCGGGGCAATGGTCATAAGCCGTATATTATTTTTCGATTTTTTTATAAATTCCTTAATCAGCCTTAAATCGGGTGCCGTAATATATTCCTTCGGATGGGCTCCACGGTATTCGGGGTTTATAAACGGTCCCTCCATATTAATGCCGGCTATTCTTGCCCCCGGCACTCCGTTTTCAATAGCATGGCTGATGTTTATAAGAGCTTTCTCAATTCTTTCAACACAGTCAGTCATAGTGGTTGCCAAAAATGAGGTAACCCCTTTTGATGCATAAAACACCGATAACCGCTTGAGTTCGCTGTAACCTGCATCGATGAAATCGATGCCTATTGCACCGTGAGTGTGAATATCTATAAGCCCGGGCACAACCCAAAAGTTCTCCGCATCTATAACCTCACAATCTTCCTTGGGAAGTGGGACATTTTCATCAATTTTCTTTATCTTTCCCCTTTGAATCAGTACATCCTTTTTGCTAAAGCCAATCCCGCTCTCCAAAACAAATCCGTTTTTAATCAGGTACAAATTTCTTCGCCCCTTCGCTATATTTTTAGGTACCGCAGATAGTATATTACATTGAGAATATGCATTCAATAAGGATCCGTGTTTCATTTTTCTTCGAGTATATCTTAATATCCTTCTGCGTATAATACACTTGTATCTGTTTTTACAAAATAAAAAATTTTGTTTTAAAAAAAGGCTGTAAAATTTACATCTTTTATGGTATTATAGTACTGTAAAATTTGTGTTTTTTTCCAAGCCATAATTAATCTGTTTCAAATACCTTGTTTTTAAGATTCATGTTCCAATAGTTTAATGGCAAATATTTCTAATTGAGTTTTACAGCGTATTTTTTGCATTTTTTAATTAAGAATCAATTTTATGTTTATACTAAAATAAATATAAAAAGAAGAGGTATGAGATGATGAACACTACAGCTAAAATTGACGAGGTTTTAAGGGTTATCAATGCAGAACATCCTGATCCGTTCAATGTACTGGGTATGCACCAACTGGAGTCTCAAGATGCGATGGTTGTAAGGGCTTATTTCCCCAATGCTCAAACCATTGACGTTGTGCCGTTATCCGGTGGGCAGAGATATAAAATGGACAGGATTCATGAGAACGGTTTTTTTGAAGTTGTAATGGACGACAGGAAGGACTTTTTCAAGTACGTGCTTGAAATCACCGACGACGTGGGCAATAACTTTAAAATTTACGATCCTTACTGTTTTATGCCGGTGCTGTCGGACTTTGATCTTCACCTGTTCGGTGAAGGCAACAACCACAAGATTTATGAAAAGCTGGGTGCACATCCGATGACCGTTGACGGAATCGAAGGTACATTCTTTGCTGTTTGGGCACCCTGTGCAAAACGTGTGAGTGTTGTAGGCAATTTTAACCAGTGGGACGGACGCAGGCACCAAATGAGATCCCGGGGGCCTTCCGGTGTATGGGAACTGTTTATTCCGGGTATAGGTCAGGGTGAAATTTATAAATACGAGATAAAAACTCCTCATAATGAAATATATGTTAAAGCCGATCCCTATGCTTTCTATTCCGAGCTGAGGCCCAATACCGCTTCTATTGTGTATGATCTTAACGGATATGAATGGAACGACAAAGACTGGATGTATGAAAGAGATCACAGCAATTCCTTTGAAAAACCCATGTCTATTTATGAAGTTCATCTCGGTTCCTGGAAAAGAGTTTCCAATGATGAAAACGGTTTCCATACATACAGGGAACTGGCCGATATGCTGGTGGAGTATGTTAAAGATATGGGATATACTCACATTGAGCTGCTTCCGATTGCGGAGCATCCCTTTGACGGTTCCTGGGGATACCAGATAACCGGTTATTATGCCGCAACCAGCCGGTACGGAGAACCGAAGGACTTCATGTACTTTGTAGATAAATGCCATCAGAACGGTATTGGAGTTATAATGGACTGGGTTCCGGCACATTTTCCCAAGGATGGACACGGATTGGCAAGATTTGACGGAACTGCCCTATATGAGCACTATGATCCCAGGCAGGGCGAACATCCCGATTGGGGAACTCACATATTCAACTACGGAAGAAACGAAGTTAAAAACTTTTTAATCAGCAATGCCCTGTTCTGGTTTGAAAAATACCATATTGACGGTCTTCGGGTTGATGCCGTCGCCTCCATGCTTTATCTTGATTACGGGAAAAAGGACGGAGAATGGATTCCCAACCGGTGGGGCGGAAAGGAAAATGTTGATGCTATAGAATTTATGCAGCAATTGAATTCGACGGTGTACAAGTATCATCCCGGGGTAATGATGATAGCCGAGGAATCCACTTCCTGGGCCCTTGTAACCAAACCTCCCTATACGGGCGGTCTGGGATTTGCCTATAAGTGGAACATGGGCTGGATGAACGACTTTTTGCGTTATATGAGCATGGATTCGATATATAGAAAATATCATCAAAATCTTATAACCTTTTCTTTGATGTATGCTTTTTCGGAAAACTTTATTCTGGTGCTGTCCCATGACGAGGTTGTCCACGGCAAATGCTCCATGATCAATAAAATGCCGGGAGACTACTGGCAGAAATTTGCCGGGCTTCGGGCAAGCTACGGTTATTTGTACGGTCATCCCGGAAAGAAGCTTTTGTTCATGGGCGGTGAGTTTGGACAGTTTATTGAGTGGAATTACAAGCAGAGCCTTGACTGGTTCTTGCTGGATTATGATATGCATAAGAAAATGCAGGACTATGTAAGGGATTTGAACAAGCTCTATAAAAGTGAAAAAGCCTTGTATGAGGTGGATTTCCATTTTGATGGCTTTGAATGGATCGACTGTAACGACACGGAGCACAGCATAATTTCCTTTATGAGAAAGGGCAAGGACTGGCGCGATTCCCTCATATTTGTGTGCAATTTCACTCCGGTTCCTCATGAGGACTACCGCATAGGCTCACCCTTTGACACCGTATATGATGAGATATTCAACAGCGACTGGGAAAAATACGGCGGCAGCAATGTCGGAAACTTCAATGAGATCAAAGCCGAAAAAGAACCCATGCACAACAAGCCCTATTCTATGAGGCTTCGCATACCTCCTCTTGCAACCATTGTTCTAAAGCCGAGGTTAAAGAAATAGAACATATAGAATGGGGGAAGGTTCTCTGTTTTAGAGTAGAGAACCTTCCCCTGTTTGATTTATTCATTCCTTATTTCCAATCATTTGGAATTTCATCGTAATTGGACAATTTAGTACAGCCTCTGAAACAATAATCATGGCGTGTTATATTTGGACGCAACCACAAAGCCGGTGCCGGTCCTGTCAAATTTTCACACGAGCGGCAAATCCATTGAATTTAATCCTCCGTCGCCGTCCAAATCAGCGTTCGTTATGTCATCGATAGTCAGTTTTTTGAGCAGTACCCTTTTCATTATTGTCAGGTCGACCGAGTCAATTGAACCATCTGCATTTACATCACCGTATAATAGTAATAATAACAATACTGACCGTTTTTTTATTTGTATTTGAAACTCTCAGGAATCTCAGCCTAAAAAATATTTATGGCGCTTCGCTATTTTGTGTGGGTAAACACACTAATTAGTTAATTAATTCCGCTAAATTTTCATTTATTACTGGAAAAATTGTATGTTAACTTTCCAGCCAAAAGATATATCATAGCAATAA
>Ga0134091_1000979_pt1 | contig 23879 bp, 19 predicted proteins | sample 2_5taG_FD_94451 | JGI IMG/M metagenome (GOLD analysis project Ga0134091, IMG submission 94451) | Switchgrass degrading microbial communities from high solid loading bioreactors in New Hampshire, USA - 2_5_20_6_A2 metaG | ecosystem: Engineered > Bioreactor > Semi-continuous > Anaerobic >...
ACTTGTGTTTGGCTTAAACAGCGGCGCTTATGTTTCCGAGATCATGAGGGGCGGCATTTTGTCGGTCGATCCGGGCCAGATGGAGGCAGGAAGAGCCCTTGGCCTTTCTTATGGCATAACAATGATGAAGATAGTTGTCCCGCAGGCAGTCAAGAATATTCTGCCTACTTTGGGCAATGAATTTATAGCTCTTATCAAGGAAACTTCGGTTGTCAGCTTTGTCGGTGCTGCTGATTTGTATGTGGCTTTCAGCTATATCGGATCCAACAGTTATGAGTTCATGGTTCCTTACCTGGTTATGGCTCTTATATATATAGTGCTGGTAATGATTATCGCTTTCTTTGTCAAAATAATGGAAAGGAGCCTTAGAAAAAGTGACAGAAGCATTTGAGCAAAATGTGATAGAAGTAATTGATCTGAAAAAGAGTTTTGGCGATCTGGAAGTATTAAAGGGCATCTCTACCACTATAAAAGCTGGAGAGAAGGTCGCCATCATTGGTCCTTCCGGAAGCGGGAAAAGCACTTTTTTAAGATGCCTGAACTGTATGGAGGATCCTACCAGCGGCTCGGTTATTTTTGAAGGCGTCGATATTGCTGACATGAGGGTTAATATAAATATCCACCGCCGTCATATGGGAATGGTGTTTCAGCAGTTCAACCTGTTCAATAACAAGACCGTGCTCGAAAATATCATGCTAGCGCCGGTGTGTATAGCGCTGCAGGACCTTAGGATCAAAAAGATAAAGAACTTCTTTATAAGGATCAGGAATTTATTTGCCAGGAAGAAGAAGGCTTTATACGATATAAATACTTCAAAGGCACAGATAAAAGCCGAGGCAAGGGAGAATGCCATGAGGCTTCTGAAAAGAATAGGCCTTGAGGATAAAGCCAATAACTATCCTTCAACCCTTTCAGGCGGCCAGAAGCAGAGAGTCGCGATAATCCGCGCTTTGGCTATGAACCCTAAAGTAATACTCTTTGATGAACCTACATCAGCCCTTGATCCTGAAATGGTCGGGGAAGTGCTTGACCTTATCAAACAGCTTGCGAAAGAAGGCATGACAATGGTAATAGTTACACACGAAATGGGTTTTGCGAGGGAAGTCGCCACAAGGGTAATATTTATGGATGAAGGAAGGATTATTGAGGAAAACACTCCGGAAGAACTCTTTACGAATCCAAAACATGAAAGAACCAGGGAATTTCTTTCGAAAGTTTTGTAATGTATCAATAATTTGATATAGATTTAGGAATCCCCTCTTGATTAATAATCTGCATTTACCCCTTAATTTTAAAGGGTATTTTTGTTTTGAACCAACGTCATGAAAGTATCCCGGTTATTGGACTTTAGGTACGGGTAAGATTTATAATAGTCTTTACAGGGCAAATTAGAGAAAACGTATGTTTTTTATGATATTATATTTGGGCAATAATATAACAGTTATTTTTAAAGGCAGGCAAAACCCATGGTTGAAAAAAACAAGGTTATTGTGGTCGGCGGGGGAGCGGCCGGAATAATGTCGGCCATTACGGCAGCAAGATGTGGGGCGGAAGTCACAATACTTGAGAAAAACCCCCGGATAGGAAAAAAAATACTGGCTACTGGAAACGGAAGGTGTAATTTCACAAATATTTATACTGACCTGGAGCATTACAACGGTAAGAATCCGGGATTTGCAAAAAGCGCATTGTCCCAGTTCACGGCACAGGATGCCATAGGATTTTTCGAGAAACTGGGCGTTGCCCATAAGGTGGAAAACGCAGGAAAGGTCTTTCCCATGTCCGACCAGGCCTCAAGTTTCCTTGATGTCTTTTTGTATGAGCTGGACAGGCTGAAAATAAAGACGATCTGCAATGCATTTGTCAGAAAAATCAGAAGCGGGAAAAAAGGTTTTGTTCTTGAACTTGAAGACGGAACAGCCTATAGCTCTGACAGAGTCATAATTTCAACGGGAGGCAAGGCCATGCCGTCAAGCGGTTCCGACGGTAACGGCTATGAACTGGCAAAAAGCCTTGGGCACAGGATTACCGATGTTTTTCCCTCGCTTGTGCAGATCATGCTTGAAGGTTCTTTCTTCAAGAGGATTGAAGGTGTGAAGATATCAGGAACTGCAGAGGTGTTGTACAGAAATACCGTGGTGGCAAAGGACAGCGGGGATATTTTGTTTGCCAACTACGGTGTCTCCGGCCCCCCGGTTCTGCAGGTCAGCAGAAAGGCTGGGGAATTGCTGAATGAAGGGAAGGAGGCATATTTAAAGATAACCGTCATTGACAATATCCCAGAAAAAGAATTAAGGAACATGATTGAGAGAAGATTCAGGACAAGCCCTGAAAAAACGGTGGAATTCAGCCTGGTCGGTCTTATAAACAAAAGACTGATACCCGTTATGCTGACAGAAGCAGGGATAAAGGACCTCAAACAGCCTTCCGGAAGCCTTTCGGATAAAGACAGGGAAAGAATAGTGAATATTCTTAAGGACTGGAGATTTAAAATAAGGGGAACAAAGGGATGGACCAGCGCCCAGGCAACTGCAGGCGGGGTCGATACCGATGATGTAAACCCGGATACCATGGAATCCAGGATAGTGAAAGGTCTGTATTTTGCAGGCGAGATACTTGACATTGACGGACAGTGCGGAGGTTTTAACCTTCAGTGGGCATGGTCGTCAGGTTTTGTTGCAGGAAAGAATGCAGCCATGTAAAATCAGGAGGAAGCAATGCTCAGGATAACAAACATAAGACTTGCTGTTACCGAAGCCAGGGATGAAAAATCTGAAAACGCTGCCCTTAAAGATCTTGTTGTTTCAAAGCTAAGGATTAAGAAACACGAGCTTAAGGGCATGAGAATATCCAGAAAATCCGTGGACGCAAGAAAAAAAGACAATATATTCTATGTTTATACCGTCGATGTAAAACTTTCCGACGAAGGGAAGATCCTCAAGAAAGGCCATAAGGATGTCGCTCCGGCCCCGGATTTGTCATATAAATGGCCTGAAACCGGCACCAGCAGGCTTAAAGAAAGGCCTGTCATTGTCGGGATGGGGCCGGCCGGCCTTTTTGCCGGACTGTTCCTGTCCAGAAAAGGATACATGCCGCTTATCCTCGAAAGAGGTGACGATGTCGACACGCGTGCCATCAAAATAAAAAGCTTCTGGGAAAGCGGCCGGCTTGACCCTGAAAGCAATGTACAGTTCGGGGAAGGCGGTGCGGGAACTTTTTCTGACGGGAAACTCAATACCTTGATCAATGACAGAAGGTGCCATACCGTTCTTGAAGAGTTTGTCAGGGCAGGAGCCCCTTCGGACATACTATTTAAAAACAAGCCCCACATAGGTACCGATTATTTGAGGACAACAGTCAAAAATCTGAGGAAGGAAATCATTGCCAATGGCGGTGAAGTAAGATTCAATGCGAAGGTGACCGATTTTGTGATCAAAAACGGTAAAATATCCGCAGTAATGGTGAACGATTCCGAGGAAATCCCGTGCGAAGTTATGCTTCTGGCCATAGGCCACAGCGCAAGGGACACTTTCGAAAAACTATATGACCGGGGAGTTAATTTCAGTCCCAAAGCCTTTTCAATCGGGGTGAGGATAGAACATCACCAGAAAGCGATTGATTTTGCCCAGTATGGCAAATTCGCGGGATTTCCCGGGCTTGGACCTTCTGATTACAAGCTTTCGTACCATTCAAAAAACGGGAGGTCGGCGTACACCTTCTGCATGTGCCCGGGAGGATACGTAGTTGCTGCAGCATCCGAAAAGGGTTTTGTGGTGACCAACGGGATGAGCGAGTACTCAAGGGACGGCGAGAATGCGAATTCTGCCCTCCTGGTAGGGGTCACGCCGGATGATTTTGGGAGCGGACATCCCCTTGCCGGTATAGAGTTCCAGAGAAAATTTGAACGGTTGGCATTTTTGGCGGGAGGAGAGGACTATAAAGCTCCTGTCCAGCTTACGGGTGATTTCCTTTCGGACAGGCCCAGCACCGGATGGGGCAGTGTAAAACCTACCTACAGGCCAGGCACGGTATTCGCTGAGCTGAAAGAGATATTTCCCCATTATGTCACAGAAACCTTAAGGGAGGCAATCCTGTATTTTGATACCAGGATAAAAGGATTTGCCATGCCCGACAGCATTCTGACGGGTGTTGAAACAAGAAGCTCCTCACCTGTAAGGATCAACAGAAACGAGGATTTTGTGTCAAACATTGAAGGCCTGTATCCGGTGGGGGAAGGAGCGGGATATGCGGGCGGCATTATGTCATCGGCCGTTGATGGGATAAGGGCAGCCGAAAAAATCATTGAAAAATATTCCCCGTTATAAATCACGCTTTATTACTGGGTTTATCGGGGAATGAAAAATATTTAACAAAATCAAAAAATATGCTATTCTATTTTAAGATGGTTATATATGGATGAAGGGTCATGGTAATTCAGATATTTTTACTCACATCACTGCCAGAAGGAGAAAAGCAATGAAAAAGGCTGCTATAGTTTTTAATCCATGTGCCGGACTAAAACGCGCTAACAGGTATATTAATGATATAAGTCAACTGTTCAGGCAATATGGTTATGAAAATGACGTATATATCACGGAAAAAAGCGGCGATGGCAGGGAACTGACAAAGGAATATGCCAAAGAGGCCGATATAATCGTTTGTATCGGCGGGGACGGAACCCTGAATGAAGTTATATCGGGAATGCTTGAAACTGGTGTGAAAAGACCGATAGGTTATATCCCTGCGGGAAGCACCAATGATTTTGCAAACAGCCTGAAGCTTTCAAGGGATATTATGAAGGCTGCAAAAGACATTATGGAGGGGAAACCCCAGGCCTTTGATGTGGGATGGTTCAATGGCAGGTATTTCACATACATAGCTTCCTGCGGTATCTTTACAAAAGCTTCCTATTCCACTCCCCAGCCCAAAAAAAATGCAATCGGGCACCTTGCGTATGTTCTTGAAGGTTTAAAGGAAATACCATATATCCATCCGGTACACCTCAGGGTGGAAGCCAACGGGAAGATTTATGAAGATGATTATCTCTTTGCCGGGATTTGCAATTCAACTTCTGTTGGCGGTATACTGACGCTGGATGTCAGAAAGGTTGATATGAGGGACGGGATGTTTGAGCTCATACTTGTCAGGAATCCGGCCAATATCGCCCAATTGGGACAGATTATCATTGCCCTGAAAAACCAGGATTATAACAATGAGATGATAAATTTCTGTTCAGCCGAAAGCTTCCTTATCCACTCTTCAGAGAGCATTGACTGGACTCTGGACGGTGAATATAAAAAAGGAAGCGACATCATTGAAATCAGGAACCTGAACAAAGCAGTAGAGATTATTGTAAATGAAAGGTAATCAGATGCAGTATGAAGATAAAAAACAGCAAGATAAAAAAATACAGACATTTATTTCTTATAGCTTACTTACCCATTTATCTGGCAGCTTTTTTCCTTGCCGAAAAATATATTACAACCGATTACTGGGTATCATATATACCTTTTGACGATGTCATCCCTTTCATTGACTGGTTTGTCATATTCTATTGTCTCTGGTATCCCTTCATGATTGTGACCGGTCTGTATTTGCTGCTTAAAGACATACCGGCCTTTGAAAGGTATATGTGGTTTATCATCATAGGCTTTACCATAGGTATCGCAATATGCATACTGTTCCCCAACGGGCAGGATTTAAGGCCGGCTGAGTTTGAAAGGGAGAACATCTTTACAGATTTGGTCAGCAGGCTTTATGAAGTCGACACAAATACCAACGTTCTGCCCAGTATGCATGTAATCGGAACAGTTGCGGTGGCATTCGCCGTGTTTGACAGTAAATACCTTAAAAATGTGTTTGTAAGAACAGTGACAGTCATACTGACTGTACTTATCTGCGCTTCCACTGTGTTCATCAAGCAGCATTCAATTCTTGATGTTTTCGCAGGTCTGGCCATCAGTATAATTGTCTGGCTTATTGTCTACAGAAGCAGGCTTTTCAGGAAGGACAATCCCGCTTAGCCTGATTCTTGGTGACTTTATCACAGATTTCACCTCTTCATTGTTTTATAGTATATTCAGTGATCTTTTTCAGCAAAGATACTGTTTATGCTATATTACGGTTTTCTGTGCGAATTCCGGCAGTATCTTTTAATATTTCAGCAAGAGGTGCGAATCTGAGAATGGCTAAGAAATCAGCTAAAGTCTCTGCCAAGGAATGCGTGGCATGCGGCTGCTGCGCAAAAGTCTGTCCCAGGGGCGCGATCAGTATATTCCGGGGAATTTATGCTGTTGTTGACACTTCCAGATGTACAGGATGCGGGCTTTGCGCAAAAGAATGCCCTGCTTCGGTCATTGAACTGGTTCCCCTGGAGGTGGTTTCATGAAATCCAGGTGGTATGATTATTTATGGATAGCGTCACTGCTATATCTGAGCCTGGGATTTTTCAATATCCTGTTTGCGTGGCTGGGATTGATTTGTTTTGCAACGCCGCTGGCAATCTCAATTATTTCAGGAACCAAGGCATACTGCAATAAATATTGCGGAAGAGGACAGCTTTTTACGTTGCTGGGCAAAAAGCTCGGTCTTTCAAGAAACAGACCCATGCCTGCCTGGCTTAAATCAAGATGGTTCAGATATTTATTCCTGGCGTTTTTCATGACCATGTTCGGACTGATGATATTTAATACCGTCCTGGTTTTCAAGGATGTGAAATCACTTTCCGAGGCTGTAACCTTATTGTGGACATTCAAGATACCCTGGCAATGGGCACATCATGTGAATTCTTTCCCGTCTTGGGTCGCGCAGTTCGCTTTCGGATTTTACAGCATCATGCTGACTTCAACCTTACTGGGGCTGGTTACAATGATATTGTTCAAGCCAAGGTCCTGGTGCGTTTACTGCCCCATGGGAACAATGACTCAGCTTGTATGCATGGCGAGAACGCGGTTTGCATTCAGATCTGGATATCATGTCTCAGATGACCTGCTAAATAAAAGCGGACGCAAGGATTCCCCCTGAAGAACAGCCGAAAGCTGCGGAGGAGATGACCGCCCAGGTTGAGTATATGGAAACAGTCCGCCGGACTGCAGAGAGCAGACCTCGACGCCGGGGACATGGCGGAGCTTGACGAAGCCATGTCCTCTTTTTTAGGCAATTGGTCAGATTGGCGTTGGTGCTTTGAGGCTGTTCGGAACGGGGAACCTTGCGGCCGCATGATTTTTCAGTCTGCAACATCATGCGTCTGCATTGCAGCAGGATGATTTGAACACAAGTCAAAACAGCCGCTTATGTTCACAATAATTTCCTGATGATAAAGTTATCATTCAGCAGCGCCCAGTTCTGGGGATACGGGTAACCCAGCGCCCAATAGCTAATTCCCCCTAAGCCGTATTCTTTCACCAAGTTGAATTTTGCCTGGGCGCTTCTTGCGTCTTCAAACCAAACCTCATGCCTGCGACCCTGCTCATCAACATATCTGAAGAAAGGCGACTGGGAAACAGGGTCGAACCGGATGACGGCTCCATACCTGATTGCCCGCATGATGGCTTCCTGGTTGCTGAAGGTTTCAGCTTCCATACCACGCATATGGGGTACAATCCAGTCACGGGCATAAATCTGGAATCCGAAGAAGATTTTGTTTCTCGGTATCTGTGTAACGGCATAATAAAGTACACGCCTGATTTCGTTGATTGGTGAAATGGGCTGTGGCGGTCCGGTACGCCAGCCCCACTCGTATGTCATCAGGATAACGAAATCGACAATCCGACCGTGGGCCGCATAATCGTGGGCTTCATACAACAGGCCTGTCTGTTCGCCGCTGTTTTTGGGAGCGAGTGGCGTTGAAACAAAATAACCTTCCCTGTGAAGGCGGTTTACTGCCTGCCGGAGGAAGTTGTTGTATGCTTCCCTGTCGGCAGGAAGGACATTCTCAAAATCGATGTTCAATCCCAAATATCCCTTTTGCCGCATTTTTCCGACTATATTATCAAGCAACCGCTGAACTGTCTGAGGATTGTTCAGCACCACGCTGGCAAGGTTTTCTCCCCTTGATGTGGCGGTGAAATTGGTAATGGCCATCATTGGGGCAGTTCCTGTCTCATAGGCAGCCTGAATTGCCGGAGTATCATCTATGGGCTGCAGGCTTCCGTCTTCTCTTATGAGGTATGCAAAGGGACTTAAGTATGTAAGGTACCTTCCGACACTTCTGACTATGGGTGCAGCCTGCTGGCCGAGCAAATAAATGTATGCATTTACGTCTATAACCGGTCTTGGCCTTTGGGGAAGACGGATTGCCTGCCCCGGATAAATGATGTCGGTAATCTGAAGGTTATTGGCGGATAAAAGGTCCGCTAAAGGAACGGAATACCTTTGTGACACAGACCATAACGTATCGCCGGGTCCGACTGTATGAAACGTGCTTACCGACGGGATGACCAGTGCCTGCCCCGGAACAAGCCGGCCTGGATCAGAAATTTCATTGACCTGTACAATCGGATCTATGGGTACACGGTATCTGTTGGAGATGGTCCACAGGTTTTCTCCCGGATTTACAACATGGATAAACATTAAATAAAGCCCCCTTTTTACTAACAATATATGAGGGACTTGCAAAAATGACAGTCTTAAGCTTGATTCATGTCTTTTGTTTGCATATAATGTATATGAATTGAAGTATGGCAGTACGGACATAAATGTTCTTATGTGCAGTACGGCAGTATGGGAGGAATTTGAACAATGCCTGTCACTGAATTTTTATCACGCAATGCCCGTCTTTATGGGAATGAAAAATGTCTTACCGAAATTAATCTGGATCTCCAGGAAAGCCACAATGTCATCTGGCGTGAATATGAACTCATAGAAAACAATCCGGCCGGCGAATACAGGCTGGACATGACATGGCGGGTTTTTGACGAAAAAGCAAACAGATTTGCCAATCTGCTAATAAAACGCGGCATAAAAAAAGGCGATAAAGTAGCCATCCTTCTGATGAACTGTCTGGAATGGCTTCCTGTTTATTTCGGGATACTGAAAGCCGGAGCCGTGGCCGTTCCTCTGAATTTCAGGTACACGGCCAAAGAGATTAAATATTGTCTGAAACTTGCAGATGCCAAAGCTTTGATTTTCGGTCCGGAATTTATAGGACGCATAGAAATGATTTATGACTGCATACAGCATATCAGGCCGTTGTTCTTTGCCGGTGAAAACAGACCTTCCTTTGCCGAGAGTTATGACAGGCTTACGGCAAACTGTTCCAGTGAGGATCCCGGCATTGAGATAACCGATGACGATGACGCGGCGATTTACTTTTCTTCAGGCACAACCGGATTTCCAAAAGCCATTTTACATACACACAGAAGTCTTGTGCACGCATGCATAACAGAAGCCATGCACCATGGACAGACAAGGGAAGACAATTTTCTCTGCATTCCCCCTCTTTATCATACCGGCGCCAAGATGCACTGGTTCGGAAGTCTCTATTCAGGAAGCAAAGCCGTGCTTCTGAGGGGCATAAAGCCTGAATGGATACTAAGAACCATATCTGAAGAAAAAATAACCATTGTCTGGCTGCTGGTGCCCTGGGCCCAGGATATACTTGATGCCATTGAAAGAGGAGATGTCAATCTCAATGATTATGAGCTTTCACAATGGAGGCTCATGCACATCGGGGCCCAGCCCGTGCCGCCGAGCCTCATAAAGCGCTGGAAAAAATATTTTCCGCATCATCAGTATGATACCAATTACGGATTAAGTGAATCTGCAGGCCCCGGATGTGTGCACCTGGGAGTTGAAAACATACATAAGGTGGGCGCCATCGGAGTTCCCGGATATAGCTGGGAAGTAAAGATTGTCGATGAAAACGGCAATCCCGTTCCTAAAGGTGAAGTGGGAGAGCTGATAGTAAAAGGCCCCGCTGTTATGAAATGTTACTATAAGGATCCGAAAGCCACTGCTGAAGTGCTGAAGGATGGCTGGCTGTATACCGGGGATATGGGAATGATGGATGAAGATGGCTTTATCTACCTGGTGGACAGAAAGAAAGATGTAATAATCAGCGGAGGGGAAAATGTATATCCCGTACAGGTGGAAGATTTCCTGCGAAGCCATGACGCAATAAAGGATGCCGCCGTAATAGGCCTTCCTGACAAAAGGCTCGGCGAAATAGTCGCGGCAATTATTGAACTTAAACCGGGATACACATGTACTGAAGAAGATATAAAGAATTTCTGCATGAAACTGCCCAAGTACAAAAGACCGAGAAAGATAATATTTGATGATGTTCCCAGAAATCCGACAGGCAAAATTGAAAAACCCAGGCTGAGGGAGAAGTATGGAGCAGCATGCCTGGTTGCTGCCCAGGTGGAAATAAAATAGCATGAACGGGACAGGCAACGACCCGCATCAAAAGACCGCAGGAATTCCCGGCCAGCAGCGAAGGCAGGATTCTTTTTATTGGCTTGACAAATAATAAGAAAATGGCAATAATTTTCTTAAGCCCTGAGCATAAAGCTTAGGGCTTAAGTTTATGCATAACGTATGGTGTAAGCATATGAAAATACTGTTTGTGGAAGATGACAGGATAATTGCTTCAGGACTATGCTACTCCCTTGAGCAGGAAGGCTACGAAGTGACCCATTGCGTTAATTTTGAATCTGCAAAGACAGCCATTGAACAGACCAAATATGATCTTGCCATTCTGGATCTGTCCCTTCCTGACGGAAGCGGCTATGATATATGCAGACTCCTTAAGAAAAAAAGCGATATACCGGTTATTTTCCTAACTGCCATAGATGACGAGGTAAATGTGGTCATGGGACTTGATATGGGTGCTGATGACTATATCACCAAGCCTTTCAGGATAAGGGAGCTTTTGTCCCGGATAAAATCGGTAATGAGGAGATACGGAAAAGCCGAGCCATCAAAGACAGTTACTGACTTTGCCGGCCTTAGGATAGATCTGGCCAGGGCAAAGGTGTATAAAAACGGTACTGAAATTAATCTGACATCCCTGGAATACCGTCTCCTTTTAATTTTTGCCAACAATGAAGGGAAGGTCCTTACCAGGAACCAGATCCTGGAGAAACTCTGGGATGTTGCGGGGGATTTTGTCAACGACAATACGCTTACTGTTTATATCAAGCGTTTAAGAGAAAAAATTGAGGATGACCCGCAATCTCCTGAAATTATAAAAACCGTCAGAGGAATAGGCTATATTGGGGGCAACTGATACTTTGATACGCAACAGGGAACTAAGGATCTATTTCATATCTTTATTTGCAATCCTGGCGGCATGCACTGTGGCATGTTACCTTATAAACACTTCTGCAGGAGTAATTTCTTTGGCGGCATCAATTCTGGTGGTTGCCATATCATCAATTTTCACTTTCTGGAGGTACCGGCAATTAGCCCGGCTCTCCCTATATCTGAACAGGATTGCAAACGGGGAGTATTCAATTGACATAAGGGATAATGCCGAAGGTGAGTTAAGTATACTGAAAAATGAAATTTACAAGGTAACAGTGACCTTAAGGGAGCAGGCCAGCCTTCTTGAGAAGGACAAGATTTTCCTTGCAAATGCCATTTCGGATATTTCACACCAGCTTAAAACCCCTATTACATCCATGTATGTTATGGTTGACCTTATCAATAACGAGGATCTGCCTGCAGAAAAACGCAACGAATTTATCCGCAATATCCGTTCCCAGCTTGAAAGGCTGCAGTGGCTGGTCACATCCCTCCTGAAACTTTCAAGGATTGACGCGGGAGCGGTAAAATTCAGAAAAGACAGGATAAAAGTGAAGGAACTGGTCGAAAAATCTCTGGAGCATCTTCTGATACCCATGGAAATCAAGAACCAGACATTGGAGATTCTCGGTGATGAAAACACTGAATTTATCGGGGATTTCAACTGGACATGCGAGGCAGTTTCAAATATAGTAAAAAATTGCATAGAACATACACCGGAAGGCGGAAAAATCGGGATCAGGTTTTCGGAAACTTCCCTGTACACCATAATAGAGATATATGACAATGGCGAAGGAATAAGAAAAAAAGATCTGCCTTACATTTTCAACCGTTTCTACAAAGGTTCCAATTCACATAAAGACAGCATAGGAATCGGTCTTGCCATGTCCAAAAGCATAATTGAAGGACAGGACGGCACAATAGATGTCAGGAGCGAATTGGGAGAAGGAACAGTCTTTTCCCTGAAATTCCATAAGGGAGTATTGTGACAAAACTGTCACCGTAATTGTCACTTAGCTGTTATACAAAGCAGGTATAATATCCCCATGCTGATAAAAAATCACTAAAGACGAAGGAGAATTGTTATGGAGATATTGAGAGTGGAAGGATTGTCAAAGATTTACGGCAAAGGTGAAACTGCCGTCAAGGCCTTGGATAATGTTTCTTTTTCTGTAAATAAAGGTGAGTTTATTGCAGTTGTAGGTCCTTCGGGCTCAGGTAAATCAACTCTTCTCCATATCCTGGGCGGAGTGGATACCCCGACATCCGGAAAAGTTTATGTTGAGAACACGGATGTTTATTCACTGGATGAAGCCCGGCTCGCAATATTCAGGAGAAGACAAATCGGGCTCATTTATCAGTTTTACAATCTCATTCCGGTCCTGACTGTCAGGGAGAATATAATGCTTCCTCTTTTGCTTGACGGCCGGAAACCCGACAAAAAGCATTTTGATGATATTGTAAATAAACTTGGGCTGCAGGACCGGCTGGATTATCTGCCAAACCAGCTTTCGGGAGGCCAGCAGCAGAGAGTTTCAATAGGCCGGGCTGTTATTACCAATCCTGCCCTCATGCTGGCAGACGAGCCCACGGGAAACCTGGACAGCAAAAACAGCAGTGAAATAATCAGCCTTCTTAAGATGTTCAACAAGACATTAAATCAGACACTGATAATAATAACCCATGATGAAAGAATCGCGCTGCAGGCTGACAGGATACTGACAATTGAAGACGGGCGGATCACGAAGGATGAGGTGATTCGCGGATGAACATAGTAAACAGGGTTACAATCAGGCAGCTTATTCTGAACAGGAAAAGGACCCTTGTTACCATCATAGGTGTGATAATTTCGGCTGCAATGGTTACGGCAGTCGCCACGTTAGCCGCTTCGTTCATGGACCTTTTCAGAAGGCAGGTAATTGCTGAAAACGGTGAATGGCATGTTTTGTACAGGAACGTAAACGAGGAGCAGGTTCGGGCAATCAAGAATGACAAACTGACAAAGAATGCCATTTTAAGCAGGGATGTGGGATATTCCATCCTTGAAGGCAGCCAGAACAAAAACAGGCCTTATATATTTATAAAGGCTTATGACAAGGAAGGCCTGAAAAATTACCCCATTGAACTCAAGGAAGGGCGTTTCCCCGAGAGATCGGATGAAATAGTTATTTCTGAGGCAATTTTGTCTAATGCAAAGGTTGAATATAAAATCGGGGATGTATTAAAGCTTGAGATCGGACAGAGATATCCCAGGCTTGAAAATTACGGTCCAGGACCTTTGGATCAGACATGGTCATTGATTACGGATGAAAACGGAGTCCAGGAGTATCTTACCAGTGAGTACTCCAAGGAATATACAATTGTAGGGATTATCAAAAGACCGTCCTGGGAACCGTACTGGGCGCCGGGATATACGGTGATAACTTATATAGATGAGAACGGGTTATCGGAAAGCGACAGGGTCAATGCAGCCGTCTCGGTAAAAAAAGTAAATGGCAAAATTTTCGATTATGCCCGGAGTTTTGCAGAAGAACATGGCATAAAAGAAGTATCATTCAATAATGAGCTTCTGAGATATTACGGCATAATAGAAAATGATGAGATGAGAGCGGTCCTATACAATTTCTCGGCGATTATTATCGGCATCATAATGGTCGGCTCGGTATCGCTCATATATAACGCCTTTGCCATATCGGTTTCTGAAAGATCGAGACATTTGGGAATGCTGTCCAGCGTGGGCGCAACCAAAAAGCAGAAGAGAAATTCGGTTTTGTTCGAAGGGTTTGTTATTGGAATAATCAGTATTCCGATTGGCATTATATCGGGAATCGCAGGAATAGGGGTTACTTTCTATTTTGTAAATCCGTTGCTCAGAAATGCTTTTGAGATTTCCGAAAGTCTGAAGCTTGTTGTTATGCCTTCCTCAATAATAATTTCAGCACTTGTATCAGTAATTACCATAATGATTTCAACGTATATCCCGGCCAGAAGGGCATCAAACATCTCGGCAATAGATGCCATAAGGCAGACGCAAGATATTAGGATTACAAGAAAGCAGGTCAGGACATCCCCTCTCACAAGAAAGATCTTCGGGATAGAAGGGGATATAGGTCTTAAGAACCTGAAACGAAACAGAAAGAGATATAAGATTACTGTTTTTTCACTTGTCGTCAGCATGGTATTGTTTTTGTCAGTCTCATTTTTCACCCGGTTCCTGGAAAAAACTCTAAGGATGACTCAGGCAGGCATCAATTTCGATATCGAGGTTTATCTTAATGTTCAGGACCGGAAAGAAAAGGATGAAATGATACAGAATCTAAGAAGCATGGACGGAATAGATGAAATGGCAGTTTATGATACCCTTTACTTATACAGTTGGGTTGACAGGAATTTGGTTTCAGACCAGGTGACATATAATCCGGCAAGCCTCAGGGACGGAAAACTTTATTACAACGTGTATCTGCATTCCATGGAAGATGAAGCATTAAGACAATTTGCCGGTGAAATCGGAGTTGATTTCGAGCTGATTAAAAATCCCGAAAATCCGGGAGCAATAGTGATTGATCTTGTAAGTTACAGGGATTATGAATCAGGCAAATTTGTTGAAATGCGCTCACTGAATGCCAAAGCCGGGGATAAAGTTGTTCTCGGTTATAATATATGGGAACAGGATAAAGAAAAAGAGATTGAACTTGCCGAAATAGAATTAGCAGCAGTTACTGACAGGGCTCCTCTGGGGCTGGGGCCTTTACAAGAGAAAGCGAGCTTTCATGTGATTGTTTCACGGGATACATTGAACAGGATCTTGGAAACTGTACCAGACCACGGATTGAATCCCGAAACGAAACTTTACCTTTTAAGCAGTGACCCGTTAAAACTCCAGGAAACCATGGAGGAATATCAAAACAAGATCGGCCAGGAAAAATTCTTTATATTCAATATCCATAAGCAAAGGCAGCGGGAAGAGCAGATGATTCTTTTCATGAAGGTTTTTGTCTATGGATTTATAACCCTGATTACAGCAATATGTATAGCCAACATTTTCAACACCATATCCACCAGCATTGCTCTCAGGAAAAGAGAGTTTGCAATGCTGAAATCGGTGGGAATGACGCCAAAGAGCTTCAATAAAATGATCAATTACGAGAGTATTTTCTATGGTATTAAGGCTTTATTGTATGGGTTACCGGTGAGTTTCGGGGTTATGTACCTGATGCACCGTTCGCTTGTGGGGAAATTCAGTTTCGGACTGAATATCCCATGGTTCGATGTGGGACTTACCATTGCGGCGGTGTTCATAATAGTGGGTATGGCAATGCTGTATTCCGGGGCCAAGGTTCATAAAGAAAACATTATCGATGCATTGAAGCGGGAGATCATTTAATAGGATTTATAAGTGTCGGCCGAAGGTTCATCCCCCCTGAAGAACAGTCTAAGGCTCGGAGGAAATGATAACTCACAGTAAGTTTATGGTAACAGATTCCGGACTTCAGAGGCATTGAATTAAAAACAAAACATGATGTTCAGATCTTTCTGCTGTCCTCATCTCAGGAAGCTGTAGATGCTCAGGCTTGCTCTCGCAAGGTCGCTGGGCGATCACGCGTCCATGCGTGCGCCAGCTAAAATCGCGTCCTGCGATTTTCCCTCGCCCGGGCTGCGCTTCTCGCATACAACTTCTGCTGCTCCTGCGGATTACATTCAGATCTGAACATCATGGTATTATATGCAACACCGTATGATAAGCGGACGCAAGAATTTCCCTGAAGAACAGCCGAAAGCTGCGGAGGAGATGACCGCCCAAGTTGAGTATATGGGAACAGTCCGCCGGACTACAGTGAGCAGACCTCGACACCGGGGACATGGCGAAGCCTGACGGAGCCATGTCCTCATTTTTAGGTAATTGGTCAGGTTGACCTTGGTGCTTTGATGCTGTTCGGAACGGGGAACCTTGCGGCCGCATCAGCTTTAAGTTCAAAATATCGTGATACAAAAAAGGGACGCAGAACCTGTCATAGTCCCTGAAAACGGGTCCCTGCGTCCCCATGCTGCTGAGGAATATATAAATTTGGATTTGTTATTCCGCTGCTTTTTCGGCCTGCTCAGATTCCGGTGTTTCATCTATATTATCCGGAGCCGCTATGGAATAAATCACGGTATCAAGCGGAGTGAGAATCTCAATATTCTTGTTTTTTGCAAATTCAAGCTCAGACACTTCCATACTGTCGCCTATGGTTTTGCCTTCCAGATCGATTTCTATTTTGTCAACCAGATCTCGCGGGTAAGCCTTGTAGTCAATTTCAAAAAGTGACTGGTGCACAACCCCTGTCACCTTGTCTTTGTTGAGAAGAATAATGTGGGCAACGTTTGTTATTTTTTCATTTTCTGAAAGAGGCATAAAGGACAGATGCTCTGCCTTGCGTCCTACCGGCGCAAAGGAAATCTCCTTGAGCAGCGCCGATTGTTTTTTGTCACCTATAATTAGATCTACTTTGGCTCCTATTGTGTGGGACCTTAAAAAACGCTCCACGTCATTCTGCCTGAATTGGATGTTCATGGCTTCATTATGACTGTTGCCATACAAAACACCGGGAATAAATCCAATTCTCCTGAGCTGTTTGGCCTTTAATTGTGGATCTCGTTTTTCCGCTTTTAATACACTCATCCCGACACTCCTTTCTAATTATAGATTCACCCATTATATATAGCACAATACCCGAAGAAATACAAAACTAAGACCTAAGCCGGAATTGCGCACAATAACAGGAGAATTCAAAAAATTAAAAATCTGAATGTAATTCTATCCAAAAATTATCGGACTTTATCCAATAGCAATGAAATTTTATTCAAAATTGCCTTGAAACAATAAGATTATAACCTTGATGTTCCTAAAATAATAAAAATGAAACACTCTGAAAGCAAAATTGAAATAAAAAAGGGAACTTTTTAACTGATTGTTCGTCTTATTAAGTGAACAGAAAAAAACAAACTGATTTATGGAGGTATGAAGAATGAAGAAGAGTAAACTACTTTTTGCCGTAATAGCAGTTATGATTTTAAGCCTTGCAACTGCTGCTTTTGCCAGCACAACAATTAAGATGTACCTTAACGGGGAAGAAATTGAGACAGACGTAAACCCTATACGTTCCAACAATAGAGTCCTGGCTCCTGTAAGAGCTATTGCCGAAGCTCTGGGATTGGAAGTTACCTGGAAGAACAATTCTGTATATATTGAAGCAAAGGCAGAGGCAGAAAATGTCGAATCAGACATGCGTATCAGGCTGCTTGAACAGGCCCTGGCACCGAAAGATGCCCTTTCGGCAGTTACAACCTGGGCAGAAGCCGTCAAGACCAGAAATGGCGCGTTGGAGTTTGCTGTAATGTCACCTGAGCTAAGGGAAGAGAAATATTCATATTTTGCTGAATTAAACTGGGTTACCGGAACTTCAAGTCCATGGGTTGAAAGCTTCAGGATAAATGAAATTTATAAATCTGATGAATTATACAGATATGAAGTCATATTGGACTATGCAGATTCAACCGGTTCAGTTTATACCGAAAAACAGTTTGTAACAGTTGAAAAGTTCGAAGACAACTGGTTTGTTTCTTCAATCGAGAGACTTGATGTGAAAGGAAAAATCACAAAAGTGACTCTCGATGACCAGGGCAAAATTTCAAGCGTTTATGTTGAAGACCCCTCCAAGGATCCCGTGGGAAGATATAAGGAAGCGACCGTGTATATTAATGAGAAAACAAAAATATACAAGGGATACACAAATGCCGAGCTTGACGCAGGTGCGCTGACCGAGGGCAAGGAAATAGAAGTTACCTTTACTGATGACATCATGATCATGATTTATCCACCCCAGGCAACGGCAAGAGTCATAAGAGTCATGGATTAACAATTAGTTGGCAAAGTCAATTAAAAACCGGTCCTGAAGAAGTCCAGGACCGGTTTTGTTTATGCGGAAAACTTTCCGGAAAACATGTCATAAATGTGAAGTTGGAATATCCTGCAAAAATCATATAATATATTTCTTAGGTAAACATGGGTAAAAAAAATACTGTAGCCGGAAGAAGGAGGTAATGCCATGTCATTTTTGGAACTTGCGGCAAGAAGATATTCCGTCAGAAATTTTGATTCGAGAGAAGTTGAAAACGACAAGATGCTGAAAGTGCTTGAAGCGGCAAGAATAGCGCCGTCCGCCTGCAATTACCAGCCATATCATTTTATTGTAATAACCGACAATGAAACGAGAAAAAGGATTAATGAATGCTATCCAAGGGAATGGTTTAAAAAGGCCCCTGTTGTAATAGTCGCATGCGGTGATCATTGCATGTCGTGGAAGAGGGCGGACCGGAAGGATCACTGTGATGTGGATGTTGCCATCGCTGTTGACCATATGACACTGGCCGCTGCCGAGCTTGGGCTTGGAACCTGCTGGGTTTGTGCCTTTGACGCCAAAAAGTGTCATGAGATTCTAAGTCTTCCGAAAAATCTTGAACCCGTAGTGCTGCTGCCCGTGGGTTATCCCGCTGAAGGTGCTGCCGTACCGGACAAACACAGGAAAGACCTGGATGAAATAGTCAGTTGGAATGCTTTCGGCAACAAAATATAGAAATATATGCGGAACAGGTTGTTTAGTTTGAAATCACCTTATGCAGAAATGAAATACATTGTAATTTTTTATTGATAAAACATAAGTTTTATGATAATATGATTAAAAAATAAATAATTGAAAACCGTTGACTGAGGGTAGTAGCAATAATCTATTTATCCAAAGAGAGCCGCAGATGGTGGGATTGCGGTGATAAATGTTATTGTGAATGGGCTCAGGAGGGCGATGCAGAAATCCCAGGAGAGTATGCAAGCCGGGGACTTCACCCGTTATCAGGGAAGCATGTATGATGGTACATGAAAAATGAGGGGCGTATTGTATAATACGCAAAATAGGTGGCACCGCAGAGATTTCAAGTCTTTGTCCTATACAGGATAAAGGCTTTTTTTATTACCTTTTTATCACAAAAATTTTTAATAAGGAGATGAGGACCATGAAGAAAGTGCCTTATAAAATCTATCTGACAGAAAGTGAGCTTCCCAGGCATTGGTATAATCTCAAAGCAGTCATGAAAAACAAGCCGGAACCCATGCTGGATCCTGCCACCCTGAAACCTGTTCCGAAAGAAGCCCTGAAGCGGATTTTCTGTTCAGAGCTGGTTGAACAGGAATTTAACTCAACTGATAAATATATTGAGATACCTGAAGGAATAAGGGATTTTTACAGAATGACACGTCCATCTCCATTAGTCCGTGCATATTGCCTTGAAAAAGAGCTGGGCACACCCGCTGAGATTTATTACAAATTTGAGGGAACAAATACCTCCGGCTCCCACAAGCTGAACTCAGCCGCAGCACAAGTATACTACGCAAAGGAACAGGGGATTACCAGGCTTACCACTGAAACAGGCGCCGGTCAATGGGGAACTGCCCTTGCAATGGCATGCGCTTTTTACAAAATAGACCTGACAGTATTTATGGTTAAGGTATCCGCCCAGCAGAAACCATACAGGAAAGCGGTTATTGAAACATATGGCGGCAAAGTTATCCCGTCACCTTCCGACACCACCGAAATAGGAAGAAAAATACTTGCGGAAAATCCCAATACCGGAGGTTCTTTGGGATGCGCCATTTCTGAGGCTCTGGAAGTTGCAATGCAGGATGAGAACTGCCGGTATGTGCTGGGCAGCGTCATGGATCATGTTATCCTGCACCAGACCATTATAGGGGAAGAAACCCGCATAGCCTGTGCAAAATACGATATCCAGCCCGATATTATGATAGGCTGCGTCGGCGGCGGCTCCAATTTCGGGGGGCTTATAGCTCCGTTCATGGGCGATAAGATCGCGGGAAGGAACAATATACGTTTCATTGGCGTAGAACCTGCTTCCTGCCCCACATTTACCAGGGGAAAATTCGCTTATGACTTCGGAGATACAGGAAAGACCACTCCGCTGATCAAAATGTACACATTAGGCTCAGGTTTCATGCCTTCGCCTAACCATGCCGGAGGACTGCGCTATCACGGCATGAGCCCGATATTGTCCCAGCTCTATCATGACGGGTATTTTGAGGTCAGGGCCGTTGAGCAGACAAAAGTATTCGAGGCTGCCACCACATTTGCGCGCTGTGAAGGCATACTGCCCGCACCGGAATCCTCACATGCCATCAGGGTAGCAATTGATGAGGCTCTGAAATGCAGAGAAACCGGGGAAAAGAAAACCATTATCATGGGGCTTTCAGGTACTGGCTATTTCGACCTTTCGGCATACATGAGCTACAATGATGGCACAATGACCGACTACATCCCTACTGATGATGATCTGCAGAAGGGCTTTGAAACCATACCGAAGGTCTGAAACTGACGGCTATGGCGAAGTCCATACAATTGGCCTGTGCATGTTATTTTGAATGACAATGAGACTGACTGCCGATCTGTTTTTTATTAAAATTATGCTATTGACTATTGGGGTTATATATTGTAAACTTGTGGGTAACCTAATATCTTCAGAAAGGCAATGAAAAGGAGAGTAGGCAGCAGGAAGCCTGACAGAGAGCCCGGCCGGTGGAAAAGGGCAGGGGGAATGTTGCTGAACATGGCCTTGGAGCTGCGTACCGACTGCATTTTATGCACAGGCTACGACGGGAGCGCCCGTGAAAGCGCAAGAGTATCGATCATATGATCCGTACTCTGTGAGGCTCATATCCGTGAGGTGTGGGCGAAACAAGGTGGTACCACGAAGCAGAGCTTTCGTCCTTGATGTTTTCATCAAGGACTTTTTTATTGCTGTTAACAGCATTAGAAAGGAAGCAGGAGAATGGCCAGTAATCCTATAATCAAGATTGAAAACCTGAATAAGACATTCGGCAGCGGGGATGGTGCCGTAACCGCCCTGGACAATATAAATCTGTCCATTTACCCGGGTGAGATTTTCGGAATAATAGGTCTTTCCGGGGCAGGAAAAAGCACCCTCGTAAGATGTATGAACCTACTGGAAAGACCTACTGCCGGAAAAGTAATATTTGACGGACTGGATATTACTTCCCTTTCTTATAAGGAATTAAGAAAGGTGAGGCAATCCATAGGGATGATTTTCCAGGGCTTCAACCTCCTGATGCAGAGGACCGCTCTTGACAATGTCTGTTTTCCTCTCGAAATTGCGGGGATTCCCAAAAAAGAGGCAAAGCAAAGAGCCCGGGAACTTCTGAAAACTGTAGGTCTTGGAGATAAGGAGAAGGCTTACCCGTCCCAGCTTTCGGGAGGCCAGAAACAGCGTGTGGCTATAGCGCGGGCCCTTGCAACCAATCCAAAAGTCCTGTTATGCGATGAGGCAACCAGCGCCCTTGACCCTACTACTACCCAGTCCATCCTTGAGCTGATAAAAGAGCTCAATCATAAGACTGGCGTGACAGTTATAATCATTACCCATGAAATGAAAGTGATTGAGCAGATTTGCAATCGTGTTGCCATTATTGACAAGAGCCGCATTGAAGAGATTGGAATGGTCCAGGAAGTATTCCGCCATCCCAAAACCCAGGCTGCCAGAAAACTGATTTTTACAAACGGGGATTTCAACGAGGATTTTGCCGGAAAAGGAAAATACCTTCGCCTTGTGTTTGACGGGAGCCAGACAGACCGTCCTGTTATAGCCAACATGGTGCTGAAATGCGGTGAACCGGTAAGCATCGCCTTTGCAAAGACAAAAATGATAGGTGGAAAAATGTATGGACACATGCTGCTGGAACTTCCTGAAAATTCCGAAACCGTGGCCAGAATAAAGGCTTACCTGGATTCAGAAAACATTGTCTACGAGGAGGAACACTACAATGCTTAATGAGATAATAAATGAAATATTCAGTGCTGAGATGCTTTCCCTGGTATGGCAGGGTCTCCTCGAAACTTTGTACATGTCTCTGACTTCCACCATTGCGGCTTATGCCATAGGACTTCCTGTCGGGATGCTTCTGGCAGTTACGGATAAGGACGGGGTTAAGCCCAACAGAAGTATCAATACGACAGTGGGAACCATAGTCAATTTCCTGCGTTCAGTTCCGTTCCTTATTCTTCTGGTAGCCGTAATGCCCCTTACAAGGCTGATTGTCGGTACTACCATAGGTGCAAAGGCAACCATTGTTGGTCTGGTAATCGCATCGGCTCCATATGTTGCAAGAATGGTGGAGAGTTCCGCAAAGGAGGTAGACCGGGGCGTGATAGAAGCGTCCCTGTCCATGGGTGCGTCCACCATGCAGATTGTGCGCAAGGTAATTCTTCCTGAAGCAATGCCTTCCCTGATTTATGGCGCTGCCATATCAAGCACAACCATCCTGGGTTATACCGCCATGGCAGGTGCCGTGGGAGGCGGAGGTCTTGGAGCCATAGCCATTAACTATGGCTACCACAGGAAAGAAACCCTGATCATGTGGATGATGGTGGTAATTCTGGTCCTGATTGTTCAGGTTTTTCAGGAAATCGGAAGTTACATTGCCAAGAAGTGTGACAAACGTATTAAATAACTTTAATTCCATTGTCCAACTTGAATAATTAATTTATTATAAAATTCTAAGAAAAGGAGAGTTGCTATGAAAAAAATATTATCGATAATATTGATAACAGTATTGATGGTGGCAGCGTTCGCAGGCTGCTCATCCAAAACATCCGGCAAAAATGAGAAAAGGACGCTTGTGGTAGGTGCAAGTGTAACTCCGCATGCTGAAATTCTGCAGGTCTGCAAGGAAATTCTGGCTGAAAAGGGGATCGATCTTAAAATAGTTGAATTTACTGATTATGTACAACCCAACCTTAATGTTGAGAATGGAGAGCTTGATGCCAACTACTTCCAGCACAAGCCCTACCTTGATCAGTTCAATATTGATCACGGGACAAATCTTGTATCTGTTGCCGCAATCCACTATGAGCCTTTTGGAATTTATCCGGGTAAAACCAAATCCCTCGAGGAACTTCCTGACGGCGCAGTAATAACTGTACCCAACGATGGTACCAATGAGGCCCGTGCCCTCTTCTTGCTGGAAGACCTGGGATTAATCAAGCTTAAAGAGGGAGTGGATTTTACTGCAACAATTCTGGACATTGCAGAAAATCCCAAAAACCTGGTAATCAAGGAACTTGAGGCGGCTCAGCTCACTTTGTCCAGACAGGATGTTGATATGGCAATAATCAATGGTAACTATGCACTTCAGGATGGCCTTAATGCCAATGTAGACGCTCTTGCCCTGGAGGATAAGGATTCGGAAGCTGCCCAGACCTATGCCAATATAGTCTGCGTCAAAAAAGGAAATGAGAACGATCCCGCAATACAGGAACTTGTCAAGGCCCTTAAGAGTGACAAGGTAAAAGCCTTTATCGAGGAGAAATATAAGGGCGCGGTGGTTCCGCTGTTCTAAGAATATTACCGGCGCGGAAGTCTTTAGAAATATCATGGCCTTGAGAAAATAGGGTTCTATAATAAATGTTGGGGTGCCGAAGAAAATTTCGGTACTCCAACATTTTTTTAAAAAAACAGAGCATGGAGTTGAAATCTCAGGTAAAATGAAATTGCGAGTCCCATTTTGAAAGGAG
>Ga0134091_1000995_pt1 | contig 23640 bp, 19 predicted proteins | sample 2_5taG_FD_94451 | JGI IMG/M metagenome (GOLD analysis project Ga0134091, IMG submission 94451) | Switchgrass degrading microbial communities from high solid loading bioreactors in New Hampshire, USA - 2_5_20_6_A2 metaG | ecosystem: Engineered > Bioreactor > Semi-continuous > Anaerobic >...
GGATAAAACTCCTCGAAGCTGCCTGCAACCCTTGATTTTATGCGGTTTTCTCGGTCTCTAAATTCCTAATCGTTCCACTCCGTTCCTAAAGGTTCTTTTTGACTGATAGAACTCAAAATCGTGTGCCGCAAGGCGTGTGGGTTCGACTCCCACCTCTGGCACCATTCAAGAAAAAATAGAGGCTTTGAGCCTCTTTTTTTATTTGTATTTACTGATTATTATCTGTTTTAAGGTTTTTATATTATAATATTATACTGTTTCAGCTTGCGATATATGGTGGTACGGGATATATTCATTTCTTCCGCTACCCGGCTGATGTTTCCGCCGTATTGATCAATCAAACGTAATATTTCCTCTTTTTCGATTTGTTGTCTCATTTGCTTGTTGTGTTGGCGATACCACTTGACACTAGCCTCAGTAATCCTGAGGTTCTGAGGCTTATTCCGTGCTGAATAATTTTGGACGACTTCGGGTGGCAGATGGTCAACGGTAATGATTCCGCCATTGCTTATATTTAACACTCTTTCTACCACGTTCTGCAGTTCCCTGACGTTTCCGGGCCAATCATATTTGATGAGGTATTCCATGACCTCAGGTTGGACCCGGGGAACCGCCATCCCCAGCTTGCTGCTCATTTCTTCCAAAAAGTGGTTGAACTGCAGAGGTATATCCTCCGGGCGTTCACGCAAAGCGGGCAGTTTGATGGTGATCACATTCAAACGGTAATAAAGATCCTGGCGAAAGTTGCCTTTTTCCACCTCGGCTTTAAGATCCTTATTGGTAGCACAAATGATACGAACGTCAACGGGAATGACTTTATCATCGCCGATACGGGTGATCTTTTTTTCCTGAACAGCCCGCAGCAGTGATACCTGTTTGCCCAGAGGCATTTCTCCTATTTCATCTAAAAATAAGGTACCGCCGGAAGCCATTTCAAACTTTCCGGTTCTTCCTCCCCGGCGGGCTCCTGTAAAAGCACCATCCGCATAGCCAAATAACTCACTGCCTAACAACTCACGGGGAATGGCCCCGCAATTCACGGCTACGAAGGGACCATGCTTGCGGGGACTAGCATTATGGATGGCCTGGGCAAACAGTTCCTTGCCGGTGCCGCTCTCTCCCTGCAGTAGAATGTTGCTGAGTTTATCGGCGGCCAGTTTAGCGGTTTGTACAGCTTCCAGCATTTGGGGACTGCGGCCGATCACATCACTAAAGTAAAAGCTGGCATGGGCACCGCTTAAACGGTTGACCAGATTGCGGATCCGCTTGGCTGGATTAAAGATTATCACCAGGCCGTTTACCTGCCCATTCTCATCATGAATGGACTTGGCAGAAGCAACACATTGGGTTATACCTACTGCTCCATGGACAGGTGTTTCCACGTCTAAAACGTCCTGCCCCTTATTCAAGGGACCGAGTATACTGGCCAGTTCCGGGAAGAACCGTTCAAAAGTCTTGCCTAATACTTCAGATTTGACACGGCCAAATATCCCTTCCGCAACCTGATTGATGCTTATTATCTTCCCGGTCTTATCAAGGAGAACCACTCCTTCAGACATGGTCATAAAAATGTTGCGCATCCGTTCATTCATGATCTTCAGCTGAGTATTCTGACGTTGGATCCGCATCTGATACATGATGGCAGCTGCAGCAGAAACCACCATCCCCAGAGTATGCTTATGGGTTTCCTGGTAAGGTCCGGACATGTTAAGAACCCCGATAAGCTGTCCTTCTTGATTGAGTATGGGGGCCGCTGAGCAGGTCCAGGTGTGATGAAGCTGGCAATAATGCTCACAGCTGTTTACCTGCAGGGGAATCCTTTCTATTAAAACAGTTCCAATAGCATTGGTCCCTACCTGTTCTTCCGTCCAGACTGCACCTTTAAAAAAATTGATCGACCGGGCTCTTTGGACGGCGTCCTCATCCCCCAGTATCTCCAGAATAATACCATGCTCATCGGTCAGCATCACTAAGAATCCCGATCCAGTCACATAGCTGTTGAGCTTTTGCATAAAGGGCAGAGCAATGTCGATAAGATCAGAGCGTCTTTTCCTGGCTTTGGCGAACTCCTCTTTATCTAATACCTGATGGCATACTCCATCATAGGGATTCACCTGATTGGCATAGCATCGCCTCCAGGAAGCTGCAATTATGGGATTAATGTCATCCGTCATTATTTCTCCGCTCTTTACAAAATGCTCCCATACCCGATGAGTTTCTCCGGTTCGCATACAGTCCTGCACGCACCCATCATCCCCTTTTTGCTTCAACCGCACCATTATATCCCAGCTTCCTTGGAAAATTCGTATTCTGTCTTTAGTGTAACACATCTGTTACAGACAGTGAATTCCCTTTATTTACTGGTTATACTGACGCATATTCTGAGCCAAAGTGACCTTGCGGCAGTGGTCGCAGAGTTCATCGAACTCATATCCGCTTGATTCCCGCATATAGGCAATCTGTTCCCGGGTAGCGAAGTTTTTGCCGCAGCGCTTGCAGGCAACCAGTTCAAAGCTTCTGTTCCATATAATACGGGTTGTAGCGTCCTCTTCCATCTTTATTGCCTGGGTAGGACAGATCTGAGCGCAGGAAGCACATCCTATACATTCGTCTGCTGCCTCATCATAGGGGGTGGCTATGCGCTTTTCGATACCCCGGAACATACTCCAGATTGCGGTTTTTCCCATTTTTTCGCAGGCATGGATGCATAGTCCGCACAGGATGCAATTAGCCGGTTCCGTTTCTACTGCTGGCATGGACGGGGCGCCATACTGTTCTACCAACTCTTTCATCCAAGGATTTTGACTGGCCCGCCTGGCCAGCAGCATCACTATATTGCGCCGCAGCCGTTGGATCCTCTCCGACTCAGTGATTACCTCTACAAAAGAGTGGATCGGATAAGTACAGGAAGCCACTAAACGGCTGTCTTTCCTGCCAGGTTCTTTTAGTTCCACCAGGCACATCCGGCAGGCACCCTGGCCGCCGAAAGCGGGATGATAGCAGAAGTGCGGGATGTGAATATCATTCCTGAGACACAATTCCAGGATGGTTTCCCCCTCCCGGGCTTCCAGTTCCTGTCCATTTATCTTAACCTTCATGGTAATTCCTCCTAGCGAATCTTTATCGCATTGAACGCACATTGCCGGAAACACTCTCCACAGCGTATACACCGCGACTCGTCTATAACATGTGCTTCTTTCTTCTCTCCCTGGATAGCATCAACTGAGCACTGTTTTTTACAGAGTCCGCAGCCGGTACATACTTCTGCATCGATATAGAAGGTGGTTAATTCCCGGCATACCCCGGCAGGGCATTTATGCTGTTCTATATGGGCCAAATACTCATCGCGGAAGTAGCGCAGAGTTGATAAAACCGGATTGGCTGCTGTACGGCCTAGCGCACAGAGCGCGGCTTCCTGCATAGTGATGCTGATCTCCTCCAACATCTTCACATCCTCCAGTTGCCCCTGTCCCTTACAGATACGGGTCAATATATCCAGCAGGGCTCGTATGCCTTCCCGGCAGGGGGTGCATTTCCCGCAGGATTCTCCAGCCAGGAAGTTTACGTAGTAGCGCGCTACCTCTACCATGCAGGTATGATCATCCATCACGATCAATCCACCTGAACCCATCATAGAACCAGCTTGGGTCAGGCTGTCAAAATCGATAGGAAGATCCAGCAGTTCTTCCGGAATGCATCCGCCAGAAGGTCCTCCGGTCTGAACTGCCTTGAATTTTCTCTTTTTTAGTACTCCGCCGCCGATCTCATAGATGATTTCCCGCAGAGTAGTACCCATAGGCACTTCCACCAAACCAGTATTTACCACTTTGCCCACCAGAGAGAATACCTTGGTGCCTTTACTGCCGGCAGTGCCCAGGGAGGCGAAAGCTTCAGCCCCATGCAAAATGATGACCGGGACGTTGGCCCAAGTCTCCACGTTGTTGATCACCGTGGGTTGCCCCCAGAGGCCTTTTTCACTGGGGAAAATGTATTTATCCTTAGGTTCTCCGGTGCGCCCTTCTATTGAAGCTATCAGTGCAGTTTCTTCTCCGCAAACAAAGGCTCCTCCGCCTCTTACTATTTCAATATCAAAGGAAAAGCCGCTGCCCAGGATGTTGGAGCCTAGATATCCATGACTCCGCGCATCTTCTATGGCTCTGCCCAGATACTGCACTGCCAGATCATATTCATCCCGAACATATATATATCCCTGGGAAGCACCTACGGCATAAGCTCCCAGTATCATACCCTCTATTACGGTGTGAGGATCACCTTCCATGATGCTTCGGTCCATAAACGCACCAGGATCGCCTTCGTCTCCGTTACAGATAATGTATTTGGGCTCCCCGGGCGCATTTTTACATGACTGCCATTTGATGCCGGTGGGGAATCCTCCCCCTCCGCGTCCTCTCAGTCCTGCAGCCTTTACCGTATCGATGACCTCCTGACCTGACATGTTACGTAGCGCCAAGGCCAGAGCCTGGTAGCCTTCTCTTTCGATATAGTCTTCGATTCGTCCGGGGTCGATCTCACCAATATTGCGCAGTGCTACCTTGTGCTGTTTGCGATAAAAATCGGTTTGGTGATGGGAACTCAGGTGTTCTTTAGTTACTGGATCCCGGTACAGCAACCTTTTTACCAACGAACCCTCTACAAGGGTTTTTTCTACTATTTCGTCAACATCTTTAGGGGTCACACTGCAGTAAGTAATATCCCGGGGCATTATTCTGACCAGGGGGCCTTTCTCGCACCAACCGTTACAACCCGTAGATTTCAAAATGGGCTGCACTTCCCATTCCGGGTGATCCTTGATTTTCTCAGTAAAAGCTTCATACACCTTACGCCCGCCATTAGCAGTGCATCCGGTACCGCAGCATACTAAAATGGTTTGCTGGTCATAGTTATTTCCCTTCATTTTCGCTGACATGGCACTGCCCTCCACATTCCTTGATGATCTCTTCCAGATCACCTGGTTTTACTTTTCCATACACTTTGCCGTTAACAACCACCACCGGGGCTAACGCGCAAGCCCCCAGACAGTTCACCGTCTCGATGGAAAACTGGCCGTCCTCAGTGGTCTGACCTGCCCTTATTCCCAAATGCTTATGCAACTGATCCAGCAGGGTCTCGGAGCCTTTAATGTGACAGGCAGTCCCGTCGCATACTCTGAAAACAAATCGGCCTTTGGGAGTCAGGCTAAAGGCTTTATAGAAAGAAGCCATGGCATAGATTTTGCTCACCGGCACCCCTACATGCCTTGAAATCATGGTGATAGCTAGTCTTGGCACATAATTATACTGTTTTTGCAGATCCTGCATAATGGCTAATATATACTGAGGCCGACCAGGGTAGGAGCCTATTAGGCTTTCATAATTGCTGGCTTCATTGTATTCCTGCGGGTTTATCTGCATAAAATCAACGCCTCCTCAAAAAAAAGAAGTCTTTCCGGGGAGCACTTCGGCACCAGAAAGACTTCTTCTAACTGCATTTGCTCCTCTGAACATTCAGGTGCGTATTAAGCTAAACCTAACTGCTGCAGTTTTTCCTGGGTAGGTATGCCCTGTTCATCCCATCCCCGCAGCTTGTAATATTCAGGCAGCATTTTATCCAGTTCGACTACCCGTCCTTTATGAGGCCCGTCAGGCATCGGTTCTTTCAGCAGCCGCGGCGGCAAGGTATCATCCTTTTTGCTAAAGCCGGCTTTAAGATTGAAAAGGCGCTCCATATTCCAAATTCGCTCTCCCGCCAGCAGGTATTCTTCATCACTGATATTCAAACCGGTAGCTGTACGAATTTGTGCGGCTATTTCCGGAAGTCCGATAGCAAAAGTAGTGAAGAGACATAGGCCGGAAGCGTCACATAGGGCAGTCAAGTCCTGGAAAATCTTCAAAAGAGCAGCCTTGCCTTCAGTAGCGTCAGGATCGACTTTTTCCGGTAAACCTAATACTTCTGGTGAAGTCATGTACCCGCGTACATGGCAGCCGCCACGGTTAGAGGTGGCATAATTCAATCCAATCCCCTGCTGTCCGCGAGGATCATAGGCAGGTAGCTCCTGCTTCTTAACGGTCATAGAATATTCAGGATGACCGTATTTTTCAGCTAGGCGGTAGGAACCTTCCGCCAGTTCGTCGCCAAAGCCTTCCCGATAGGCGGTCTTTCTGATTAGATCCACCAGCATGGCGCCGTCTCCCCAGCGTAAATCGGCTACGGAGCGGGGAATGATGCCCCTTTGCACCAATTCGGTGGCGCAGGATACGGTGCCTCCCATAGTGATGGGGTCTAAGCCTAATTCATTGCAAAGGAAGTTGGCCCTGCAGACGGCTTCAAAATCATCTATGGCTAAGTTGGAGCCAAATGTCCAGGTTGCCTCATATTCCGGACCTTCACCAGTGCTCTTGAAACGTCCCTGGGGAATATTGGTCACCCGACCGCAGCCTATCGAACAGCCAAAACAGCCTTTGTTTCTTACCAGGTATTTTTCGGCCTGGTACTCACCAGATATTTTTTCTGCCTGGGGGAATACTGCCGCCTCACTGAAGTTCTTTACCGGCAGTCCGCCATGTTCATTCAATATATTTACAAGTATGTTGGTGCCGTAGGCAGCTAATCCCGCACCGGTTACTGGATGCTCCCGCAGCTTTTGTCGGGCATCCTGGCAGGCTTGCATAAATGCAGCCGGATCGTCTACCTTGACGCTTCCGGTACCCCGTACCACGATCGCTTTTAAGTTTTTGGAACCCATTACTGCTCCTACTCCGGACCGTCCCGCGGCACGATGATACTCGTTCATTATACAGGCGAATTTGACCAGATTCTCTCCTGCAGGACCGATGCAGGCGACCTTGGCTTCCTCGTCGATCTCTTGTTTTAATATGTCGGTGGTCTCAAATACGTCTTTGCCCCATAGTCCCTCGGCTGAACGCAATTCGACCTTATCATTGTGGATATAAATGTAAACTGGTTTATCCGCACGCCCCTCAAGGATTATGCCGTCCCAACCAGCATATTTCAATTCCGGTCCCCAGGTTCCCCCAGAATTGGATGCTGCGATGGTTCCGTTCAAGGGACCTTTGGTCACTACATTGTAGCGTCCGGCAGAACCAGCAAAGGTTCCGGTAACCGGACCTGTCATGAATATCACCTTATTATCAGGGCTCAGAGGATCGATTTGGGGATCAACTTCTTCGACAAAATATTTGGTTCCCAGACCGCGAGCTCCTATATACTGGTGAGCCCATTCTTCATTCAAGGCTTCAGGCTGAATGCTGCCAGTGCTAAGATTTACCCGTAGTATTTTTCCTTGCCAGCCAAACATCATTATCTCCCCTCCTCTGCAAGACCCATAAATTTTTCAGCTGTAGAGCGTCGTTTGTTTAGATTAACAGTATTTGCTTCCCGGTAAGTGATCGCACCTGCTGTACAGTATTTTACGCATTGGGGATCTCCTCCGCACAGGTCACATTTGAGTATATTATCATTTTCAGCATCATAGAAAGTAGCCCCGAACGGACAAGCGATTGTACACATTTTACAGCGCAAACATATGGAGTGATTTACTTTCATAGCTCCATTTTCATCTTTACTGATAGCCCCCACCGGACAAACTGCCATACAGGCTGCCACGCTGCACTGCTGGCAAACCGCGGGGAAAGAAAAACTGTTCTTTTCAAAAGCCACTACCGATATACAAGAATGCAAAGGATTGAACTCTCCCGTATGGGTAAAAGAACAGATTAGTTCACAACTTCGGCACCCAGTACATTTTTCGGGTTCAACAAAAAGAACTTTGCTCATACCTCCCTGATTTCACCTACTCAGGCAAACCAGTTTTCACACTCCTTTTTGCTTAAATTTGAGAAACCCATATGTGGCTAATAAATGAAATACATCTGGATTCCTCTGCTTTTGTTAATAGCAAGATGTGTGCCACCGAACCTGCCGCTGCAGAAACGCGAAAGATGCCCGGCTTTACCGGGCATCTTGGGGGTTTATATTCTTATACAGTATTGTAACATCAATGTGCATTTTACTACACTATCTTTACATTTGGTTTACATTGATGTTGCATTTGGGTAGCATATCCATGCTCATGTTAAGCAAATCCACTAGACATAGATTACTGCACAGATCGGATTCTAACAAATGCCAATCAGACCCTCATTATCCGCAACGGACACCCAATGATGTCTAAGGTTTCCGGCACCGGATGCATGTTAGCAACAGTAATTGCCGCTTATTGTGCTGCCAATCCGGACAACCACCAAGGGGCTACCGCCACTGCTGTTTGCGTTATGGGGCTGACCGGAAAACTTACCTATGATAGACTAGTAAAAAAACAATGGAGGTACATCTTACTTCCGCACTTACCTGATTGATGCCATCAGCAAGCTGGACGCTGAAACCCTCAAAGGAGGCATGAAAATTGAAACTAGATAAATCTTCCTTGCTCCTATATGCAGTTACCAACCGCACCTGGCTAATAGGCTGTCCCCTTACAACGAGGATTGTGAGTTATGAAACTTAAAGGAGCTATTTTTGATTTAGACGGTACATTGCTGGACTCAATGCCTTTCTGGGAGAGCATAGGGAAAGAATATCTAAAGCAGAAAGGTTTTAATCCTCCGGAAAACCTAAACGAAATCCTGGCAGCAATGAATCTTGCCCAGTCGGCCCGGTATTTTAAAGAGGTATACTCTATTCCCGACAGCGAGGAGGAGATCATTAGAGAAATCATCGGACTAATAGAGAGCGGGTACCGGTACACATTGCCCCTCAAAGCCTCGGTCATTCCTTTTCTGGACAAATTATACCAGAACAAGGTAAGGATGTGCGTTGCTACAGCCACCGACTATGATCTGGCCAAAGCTGCGCTGGAAAGGCTGGGGGTTATGAAATATTTCAATTTCATCCTTTCATGTTCTCAATCCGGAGTAGGAAAAGATGAGCCTGAGTTCTTTTTCAAAGTACTGGAATTACTGAAAACGCCCCAGCATGAAACGATGGTATTTGAAGATGCTCTTCATGCCATAAAAAGCGCTAAAGCGGCCGGTCTAATGGTAACAGCCATATATGATAAAAGCGCCCACAGATATCAGGAAGAAATAAAAGCGATAGCGGATATTTACCTTTACTCTTTTGCAGATGGGATGATGTATTAAGAACATAGTAATGACTATTGCAGGATCAGACTGCAGCGGCGAAGCAGGGATTAAGGTCTACATCAATCAAAACCATAACTGTCCACAAAATATACGCCATTTAGTTCTTTGACCCCATCTTTAGATGGGATTTTATGTGATTTTTCTGCAGAAAGCAAAATAAATAATAAATAATTAACATATGAATGTTTTTGTAGTGGAATCATTGTCTAATTTCTAAGAATAATTTAAAATTAAGGAAAATATTTTAATGGATGGTTAACATGAAAAAAGAGCATTTCATCTTTCTAACTTTATTATTATGTGCCGCCATTATTATCGGTTCTACAATAGGATTAACAAGTAATTTAAAATACATAGTTAACCAAATGCCAGAAAAAAAAATTGAAGCTGCCCCACTAGAGCAGGAACAGGGGCCAAGCAATAAATCCCAAATTGAAAATGACATATCTTCAGAAAAAGCAGAGAATAATGAAATAATTAATAGAACTAGTGGACAAATTCTTTATTATATTGGTAACAATCTTACATTTAGCCAGGAAGAGAAGCAAGAAGTTACTGCTATGTTAGCTAGCTTGGGAGCCGAAAAAAAAGGTGACTATAGTCAGTTTATTCGTGAGTTTCAAAGGAAAAAAGGACTTACTCCTACGGGAACTTTGGATGATTTAACCCTTAATGCTATTATTAATGAAATAACCAAACAAAGAGCACAGCAAAGATTCAATGAATGTGCCTATATTTAACATTAAATATAATTCTGTTTGCAAAAAAGCATATTCGAGTGGGTAATAGTGAATACCAAACTTATGAATGTTTATTATTTTTGTAGCGAAATCAAATAAATATTACAAAAAAATATAAATATATATTATAATGGTATATAATATTAAATATATATATATAAATTAGTATAGTATAAAAAGCAGGAAAATTTTATTGTAGCACGAACTACAGAACATAAATGTATTTTATTGGCAGGAGCGAATATAGAAGTGATATTTAAGGGGAGAAAGGGGGGAACAATGTTACCCTCCTTTTTTTTGGAATTAACTATAGTACCCGGGCAATACCTCTGTATATCCTGCCGCGAGGGGTATCCAGGGTAACTACCATTCCATCTTCAAGAATACTAAGAGCCTCGCGAGCACCAACTATTACTGGTTTGTCAGCATTAAGTCCCATAATAGCAGCATTAGAAGTTAATCCTCCTTCTTCTGCCACCAAACCTGCAATTATGTCTAAATAAGGAGCTAGACTACTATCAGCGCTTCCCGTTACCAGGATATCACCTGGTTGTATTTTATGAATTTCTTCGTTATTCCTTACTATCCTTACCGGACCACTGGCAGGCCGGTTGCCTATTCCCATTCCCTGAACTAGTATTTGTCCGACTGTCTCCACTTTTAGCATATTGGTACCCCCCGATTTCCCAGCAGGTATACCGGCAGTAAGTACTATCAAGTCGCCATTATTGATATATCCATTTTCCAAAGCGGCATTTATGGATTCCTCTAACATTTCATCCGTACTTTCGATCTCTTTGATTAATACGGGATGAACTCCCCAAACCAAGGCTAGTTTTCTCATTATTCGGGGGTCGTGGGTTGCAGCTAAAATGCTAGCCTGGGGCCGGTACTTGGCCACCATTTTAGCAGTATAACCTGTTTGGGTAACGGTAATAATAGCTGTAGCTCCTAAGTTCATGGCTGCTGTACAAGTTGCATAACTTATGGCATCCGTAACTGAAGGAGTTAGCTGGGGACGCTTTTGTCGCAGAATGTCTTGATAAGGTAGAGCTTTTTCAACACGAGCAGCAATTTTAGACATAGTTTTGACAACTTCTACTGGATATCGGCCAGCTGCACTTTCCCCAGATAACATAATTGCATCGGCACCATCAAAAATGGCATTAGCCACATCGGAAACCTCAGCCCGGGTAGGGCGAGGGTTATTAATCATAGACTCCAGCATCTGGGTGGCTATAATAACATATTTCCCCATTTGGCAGCATTTATCAATAATTGTCTTTTGCAGTAGAGGTACTTCCTCTTCGGGTATTTCTACTCCCAGGTCACCCCGGGCGACCATAATACCGTCTGCTACCCGGATTATTTCGTCGAGGTTATCTACCCCTTCCTGGCTTTCTATCTTGGCAATAAGGTCAATATCGGCATCTCTTTGCTCCAAAATCCGCCTGATATCAAGAACATCTTGGGCAGTCCTTACAAAAGACGCAGCAATAAAGTCTACTTTATTGTCAATACCAAAATTTATATCTTCAATATCCTTCTGGCTTAAAAAAGGCAACGCAATTTTTACCCCCGGAACATTAACTCCTTTACGCTCACCTAATTCTCCTCCATTTATAACCCGGCATATTACGTCCGTTTCATTGCACTCTTCAACCTCCAGATGAATAAGCCCATCAGAAAGTAAAATAGTAGTTCCTGGTTTTACTTCCTGAGGCAGGTGAGGATAACTTATCATTACTTCATCTTCATTGCCATTTACTTCCCGGGTAGTAAGTACAAACTTTTGCCCACTTACCAAATTAATTTTACCTTTTTCAAGTTTCCCGGTTCTAATTTCCGGTCCTTTTGTATCCAGCATAATAGCTACCTGCTGTTCACAGGCTTGTGCGGCTTCTCTTATCGCAAGCATTCTCAGGCGGTGTTCTTGGTGCTCCCCGTGGGAGAAATTTAAACGGGCAACATTCATACCAGCTTTAATCATTTGTTTAAGAGTTTCTACATTATTACTGGCAGGCCCAATGGTACAAATTATTTTCGTTTTTCTCATCACTTCACCTCAACCTTTAAATGCTAGATAGATAAAACCCGCGCAACTTCAAAAAGCTCCAATTCCGGAGTTTTAGTTCCCTTAATGATCTCTGCCAGGGGTATAGGGTGAATTTTTCCTTCGCGATAAGCAATAACCAGGTTCCGCTTTCCACTAACAATACAATCTATCGCCGCCCTCCCCATGCAGGAAGCAAGTATACGATCCACAGCTGTTGGCGTACCTCCCCGCTGGGTATGACCTAGTATGCTAACCCGGGTGTCCTGCCCGGTTCGTTTTTCTATTTGCTCCTTAAGCTCCATAATGGGATAAACACCCTCAGCCACCACAATGATGCTATGGAGTTTTCCTCTATCCATACCCCGATTTATTTTCTCCACAACTTGATCCAGGTCTGGGGCTATTTCGGGAATAAGAATAGATTCAGCCCCTCCGGCAACTCCAGCATGAAGAGCAATTTCCCCACAGTCTCTTCCCATTACTTCTATTATAAAAATGCGGCCATGACTAGTAGCCGTATCTCGAATACGGTTTATGGCCTCCAGAGCTGTATTCACCGCACTATCAAAACCAATGGAAGTAGTATAAACGATGTCATTATCAATAGTAGCCGGGATGCCAATGACATTAATCCCCAGGCGGGAAAATTCATATCCCCCACGGAAGCTGCCGTTCCCACCAATGACTATCAGGTGTTCTATACCCATTTTAGATAAATTATCGAAAGCCTGTTTTCGACCCTCATCAGTGGTAAATCGTTCCGAACGAGAAGTACGTAAAATGGTACCCCCGCGATGAATAATATCGGCTACTGAGCCTAATGTCATAGGGTTAATATGTCCATCAATTAATCCTTCAAAGCCCTGGTACACCCCATATACTTCCATGCGCTGGTAAATTGCTGCTCTGACTACTGCCCGAATAGCTGCATTCATACCCGGCGCATCTCCACCACTCGTTAGCACTGCTGCCCTGGCCACTACATACCTCCGTTATTTTACTTTTCGGGCTTCCCCCCACTTCCGCTTTCAGATTTAACCATACCAAAGCGAGTGAGTATCTCAGCACTGCCCCTGATCTTCATAGCTGAAGTATGTTCCGTAAACTGCAGTACCATGACCTCGCCCTTATCCATTTTTTCCGTATGGCTAAACTTGGTGTCCTTACCGCGGGTAAGCCCTATAATAGTTACTCCGTTCTCTAAAGCTTTAACTATAATATAATCTTCTCCTATAAAGTTTCCGTTCATGCACTACCCTCCTTGCTAAAAAACCTTAGGCAAACCATATATTCCCTTGACCAAATATAGTGGAAAGTTGATTCTTCAGTTCAATATTCGGCCTAACATTAAATTCTTCATTAAGAACAATAACCCGCTTTCCTGGAAGGTGCAGGATTACTTCCATTTCTCCGGGAAAATCTTTTAAGATTCCTATCATAGCGTCCTTTTTATTATTATTATTTTCTGCAATGCGAATGTTTAATTCTTTCAAAACCGGAGGAATTGGCTGTACTTTATGTAGGGAAATTTTTAATTGTTCATCCCGGTTATCCAGAAAGCCTTCTATTACTACTACCTGATCTGGCTGGAGGTATTTACCATAGCGACGGTAGGCCGATGGGAAAACCATAACTTCCATTCTATTACTCAGATCTTCCAGAAAGAACTGAGCATAACTATCACCGCGCCGACTAACCTTGCGGGTTAGATTTACTATAATTCCCGCTACTCGGACATAAATATTACCCAGTTCAGTATTTAGCTCACCCAATTGATAAGTATATAGTAAAGGGATTATCTCCCGGTACTGATCAAGAGGATTAGCTGATACGTAAAATCCCAATACTTCTTTTTCCAGGTTTAGCAGGTCCCTGCTATTAAACTCACCTTTCACTCGAGGAACCGGCTCTTCCACCATGCTACTGGCATCACCAAAAAGGGATAGTTGCTGTTCTTGCTGATATTGTTTTACTTGCAGGGCCAGTTGCACACATTCGTCCATCATGTTTATGGCCTCTTTGCGGGTAATTCCCAAAGAATCGAAACACCCTGCCAGGATAAGGTTTTCCAGGATACGTTTATTAATATTGCTTAAATCAACACGCTGGCAAAAGTTAAATAATGAAGTAAATGGTTCATTTTGACGGGCTTGCACTACGTTTTTTACAGCATTAATCCCAACATTTTTAATAGCTCCTAATCCAAAGCGTATACTATTACCAGCTACGGTAAAATTCTCATAGCTTTCGTTAATATCAGGTGGCAAAACCTCGATTCCCATTCTTCTGCATTCCTTAAGGTAAAAAATTACTCGATCCTGATTGCCAATGACACTGGTTAAGAAAGCACACATATACTCAACCGGATAGTAAGCTTTTAGATAAGCGGTCTGATAGGTAATTAAAGCATAAGCAGCGGAATGGCTTTTGTTAAATCCATACCCGGCAAAGCTCTCCATAATATCAAATAACCTGGCAGCTACTTTTTCATCAATACCGCTACACTTAGCCGCACCGGCTATAAACTTATCCCTCTGGGCTGCTAGTTCTTCAGGTTTCTTTTTTCCCATAGCCCGGCGCAAAACATCAGCTTCCCCCATAGTAAAACCAGCTAAATCACTAGCTACACGCATTACCTGTTCCTGATATAACATAACTCCGTAGGTCTCTTTAAGTATGTCCTCCAGCAGGGGGTGGATATACTCTATTTCCTGACGACCATGTTTACGATTAATAAAATCCTCTACCATGCCACTCCCAAGTGGACCAGGTCGATATAGGGCAATAACTGCTATTAAGTCTTCAAATCGCTCGGGTTTCATTTCCGTTAATATACGCCTTAGTCCAGCACTTTCTAGCTGAAAAACACCAATAGTATCTCCGCTTGATAACAAATCATAAACTTTTTGATCGTCTAAAGGCAAATTATCGAGATTAATTTTTATCTTTTGCGTCTTTTCTATAATTTGTAGAGCCCGGTTAATTACCGTTAAGGTTCTAAGGCCCAATATATCCATTTTGAGAAGCCCTATATCTTCGACCGTCTCTTTAGTAAATTGAGTGATAACATGTCCTTCAGGAGTCTTTTGTAAAGGCAGAATGGAAGTTAGTGGTTGTTTGCCAATTACTACACCAGCTGCATGAATAGACGCATGTCGAGGCATACCTTCTACTGCCCTGGCTATGTCAATAATCTTCCTAGCCGTAGCATCACTTTGATAGGCGCTGCTCAATTCTGGGGCTATTTCCAAAGCCCTTTCTATAGTTACTCCCAGCTCTGCCGGTACCATTTTGGCTAACCGATCTACCTCACCATAAGGAATATTAAGCGCACGTCCCACATCACGAATAGCAGCCCGGGCGGCCATAGTACCGAAGGTTATAATCTGGGCAACATGGTCAGCACCATAGCGTTCAATAATATATTCAATGACCTTATCCCTTTGCTCAAAACAAAAATCAATATCAATATCTGGCATACTGACTCTCTCAGGATTAAGGAAACGCTCAAAAAGCAAATCATATTTTAAGGGGTCAATAGTAGTAATTCCCAGGACATAAGAAACTAAGCTGCCAGCTGCTGATCCCCTGCCCGGTCCTACCGGTACCCCATTATTTTTAGCCCAATTTACCAAATCCTGAACTATTAGAAAGTAGCCTGCAAATCCCATATTTTTTATTACGGTAAGTTCATGTTCCAATCTAGCTTTAATTTCCTGGGAAGGCTGGGGATATTTATGAGCAAATGCTTCGTGTACCAACTCATCTAGATATGACTCAGGAGTATAACCTGAAGGTATATCAAAATAAGGAAGATGAAATTCGCCAAACTTAAAACTAAGCTCACACTGTTGAGCTATCAGCCAGGTATTTTCTATTGCATCAGGTCTATCCGGAAAAAGAGACTTCATCTCAGTCGCACTTTTCATATAAAACTCACTTCCAGGAAAACGCATCCGATTAGTCTCGCTCACTACGTTTCCGGTTTGAATACATAGCAGCACATCATGTACCGCAACATCTTTCTTATGTAAGTAATGAATATCGTTGGTGACTACAAGCGGAATGCCTGTTCTATCGCTTATATCACAAAGGCCTTTATTTACCCTTTTTTCTTCTTCCATACCATGGTCTTGAAGTTCCAAATAGAAGTTGTCCGCCCCAAATATATCTCGGTATGATAGAGCTGTTTGTAGTGCCTGCTCCCATTTACCATCAATTATTAGACGAGGTATCTCACCCGCTACACATGCGGACAAAGCAATCAAGCCTTCACTGTATCGTTTAAGCAGTTCTTTATCTACCCGGGGTTTATAATAGAAACCTTCTAAAAAAGCACGGCTGACCATCTGAACCAGGTTTTGATAGCCCCTTTGGTTCTTGCATAGTAGTATCAGGTGGTAAGGTTTATCATCCAATCCCTTTTCCTTATCCAGGTAACTACGAGGAGCTACATAAACCTCACATCCTATTATGGGTTTTATCCCTTGTTTTATGGCTTCACGGTAAAAATCAATAGCTCCGTACAAAACTCCATGATCAGTTATAGCAACAGCAGGCATATTTAACTCTCGTGCCCGGGAAACCAGTTCTTTAACCCGACATGCTCCATCGAGGAGGCTATATTCGGTATGGTTGTGTAGATGTACAAAATTCTCACTCATATAATTCTCCTGACCTGGAAGCTCTAGCCTGCCTGACTAACATTACAGGGAGTGCCCTTAGTAATTTGGCGAAGCTGTTGATAGGTAATGGGCAGAACAGTATTACTGGTACCTGCTGCTGTGTATACAATATCATAACACTGTAAACTATCATCCAGGTATATGGGGATGTGGTGTTTTAAAGCAAATGGGCATACACCGCCAATATTAAAGCCGGTGATTTCCAAAACCTCTTCACTGTTGGCCATTCGTGCCCGACTACCTACTAGTTTTTTTACCGCCTTATTATCAATTTTTATATCTCCTGCGGCAACTATCATAAAAAACTGATTATTACTGGCCTTAAAAAGAATTGATTTAGCAATCTGGCCTACTTCTGTGCCCAAAGCCTTTGCCGCAAGATAGGCCGTACTAGTATCAGCATCCAACTCAATAATATTCAAGGGAAGTTTAGTTTCTTTTATAAATTCTCGCACCCGTTCAATTTCATTCATTACAAACCCTCACACAAAAATTTTTTCTATAAATTTAGCTAATCTATATTATAGCAAATCTATAATCCCCGCTCCCGCAGTCTTTTTCTCATCAAACCACCAACTTTGCCACAGATAGCATTGCTTAATGAATCCCATCCCTCCCTTTCTACCTGTTCCCGTATCCCCAGTTCCTCTGCTATTTCCAACTTTAGTTTTTCCCTCTCAGTAAGCGGTTTATTTTTCTTTTTAGCAGACATATATTTCAATCTCCTTCCATATTAAGTGGGATAAGATTGAGGACGGTTCTTCTAAGAACCGTCCTCAATTTTATCCCAACTTTATCTTATTCTTTTCCCTATCCCTGGTTTATATTCGTTTCTTAATAAAATCTATAAGATCAGGAATCTTTCCTCGCCAATCTGGATCATCTCCGGAACCCTTATCGATTAGCATATCCTCCACCAGAAATGTTTTCATGCCAATTCTACCTGCAGGTAAATCCTCACCGGTATCATTTCCTACCATCAGGCATTTCTCAGGTCGAACCCCAATTTTCTCAGCAATCTCCTCATAATACTCTGTGTGCGGTTTACAAAAATGCATTAATTCATAAGATGTTACCAATTCAAACTGATGATGCCCTAATCCGGCCCACTCTATTCGGTTTTGTAGAGCAGCATAGGGGAATACCGGATTAGTAGCTATGACTACTTTAATATTCTTCTTCATTATATAATCCATCATCTCCGGTATACCGGGAAAGGGTTGGCAGTATTTATGTAGCAACGGAAAGCATACGCTGTAGTAACGGTCAAAAAATTGGTTAAACTCTTCAGGAGGGTAAGGCCAATTCTGGTAGAAATGCAACATAAAAGCTTTTTCATTCGTGACAGCAGGATTTTTATCAGCTATCATCACTTCCGTAGAATCCCATACCTGCTTTACCAAACCTTTTCCTTCCCCGTACCCTAACATATTTGCTAACTCCGCCATTTTGCGAAAATAATGCTGAAGAAAAATCTCCATATCAATTTGTAATAAAGTACCATCAAGATCAAATAAAACTGCCTCAAACAAAGAAATATCTCTCCTTAGTTAGGTTGAAAACAATTTTATGGATTATTATAGGCTATTACTGAGATTAATAAAAGCATGAGTAATTTAAACTTGGAATACTAATTTTTTCTTTTAAAAAAAGAAGGAAGAATTGTAAATTTGTAGTAATTGTTTATTAGTAGTATTTATTAAGGAGTTGATGGCCTAGTGTTTTTTACCTTTTTGAATAAGGACGAACCCCGATTTCCTGATATATCACTAATAAGTGGATACTATCCGGATGAGGTTCTAACTTATTTTTATAACTCCCAAATGTTTATTTCTTTAAGCACCTTTTTAGAGATGAAAGAAATAGCAGCCAACAATACGGATGCAGGTGCCCCAATTAGAGAATGGGAAGTGTTTTTTTCCGAAATTGAACTGGAATCTGACCTGGATAATTTTATAAATAATGATTATCTTCATACTATTGGTCCTTATTATTACCCTATGACTAATACCTGTATCTACTTAACTAAAGAAATACCTTCTACAGATGAAATATTTAATGCTGAAGATTTATCCACCTTAAGAAGCCTGGAGCAAATTCCTGAACAGAACCCAGAGCTTTATACTTATTATAAAAGTAGAAAAAACAATAAAAAACCAGCCCGCAATGAATCTGAACTAATTAAAGACATTGATATGTGTCTTTTGGCCTTAAAAGAAGTAGAGAAGCTTAACCGACATATAAACTTTCTTAATAAGTATCTGGAAAAACGCTATAACTTGGTACAACAGGAAGAACTAAAACCCATGGAACCAGATAATATCCCGGAAAAGCCCGTAAAAGAAGAAGAAATAATCCCTAATAAAACTAATCTAATACCTTTTAGCCGTATTGTTAGCCGCAAAAAAAAGAGCAGCGAAAAAGAACCTGAAAGCCGTTATAATTATGAAATGAAGGTCTACATTATCCGTTACCGTGAATACGAGAAAGCCTGTGACCGTTATAAGAATGTGCTGGAAAATTGGTCCCGCTATCGTGAAAACTTAATGAAAAATTGTTTTCGGGATATCGAAATAGCAGAACAAAAATTAAAAAGCTGTCAAAAATGTTTAAAGGTTTACAATACTATTCTGGCTAAATCTTATGTTCATTCCAATTATCAGGATATTCAAACCTTAAAAACTTTCCGCAAGTACCTGGAAACTGGCAGAGCACAGAATCTACAGGAATGCATGAACCTTTTTGAAGAAGAATGCCATTGGTTAGAAATTAAAGCTAGTCAGGAACGTATTGAAAATACAATTTATTTCCTACAGGGGGCAAATGATAATTATCGTTTTGCCAGTAATAATATTGACCGCATAATAAAAAACACCCAGGAAAAAGTGCAAGGAACATAAAGTAATACTTGTTCGGTATTTCATACATAGTTGTGTCTTTCGGACATAGGGGTATGGTTATACTTAGTAAGGTGTTTTACAGTCAGGGCGCAGGAAGAAGCGATAAAGGAACATACCGGCAGCAAAACCTCCGACATGTGCCCAGAAGGCAATCTGTTCATATTGAACGCTAGTAAACAATCCGACAGTACCCGACCATAATTGCGAAATAATCCATAAGCCCAGGTAAATCCAAGCTGGGAGATTAATTAGAAAAAAAGGAGGTATATAGGTAAGAACCTTAGCATTGTGAAACATAAGAAAATAAGCTCCCATAACTCCAGCTACAGCACCGGAAGCACCTACTACAGGAATGGTAGAGGCAGGGTTAACCAAAAAATGACTTATTCCAGCGGCTATGCCGCATAGCAGAAAAAAGAATAAAAACCTGCCTTTACCCATACGATCCTCAACATTATCCCCAAACAACCATAATATCCACATATTACCTATAACGTGCATCCAACTGCCATGTAAAAATATTGAGGTTAGAAAAGGATAATACCCTGTCAAGAAGGTTTGATAATTATAATAGTTAGCCGGAATCATACCGAAGCTATAGATAAATTCTTCTAATTGCGCTCCTAATTTAGTCTCCAAGTAGAAAATATAAATATTAATAATAATCAGTAAAACCGTAATTACAGGGAAATGTTTGCTGGGGGTACTGTCACGAAGTGGAAACATAAAGTATACTCCTTATGGCATTTATAATAATTTTCCTTATTATAATATAGCTAATTATCTACAATTTATATAGCTTATTGTCTACATTTTATATAGCTTATCGTCTACAATTATTAATAATACGTTATTCTAAACATAATTTCGTGCCAGGTTCCTGTAAGATAGAATTATCAGATATTATATTTGACTACAGCAATTGCATTAATGAAATTTATTTTGAATAAAAAAACAATACTTTATATATCTTCATATGTAAAATAGCATATTTACTCATTTTTATGAGTAAAATGATGCAGAACCGCATCATTTGTAAAGTGTTTTCAAAAATAAACACTCTTTTATATAGAGTTAGTAAAGCCCATAATTCCTATTATTATCTTATAATTTTATTATTAAACACTTTACTAATTGTGGTTTTAAATTTAATTGTTAACAAAATATGGTTAGATAAAGTAAATCTTAAGGCATAAATAAATGCCAACTTCTGAACTGGGCATTCTTCGAGTATTTAAGATGATGCTTTATTGCATCATCATCTAATGTAGATTCGCATTGCAAATAAAAAAAATCTCATATAGAGGCAGGTATAAAATTTATAAATCCCGTTACAACGGGATTTATTTTTTGAATGAAACATTATAAGCCTGGCATGCTTATTGCTATTAAATTATGTAAGTTAACCAATAATTATGTAACCCCCTTAAATGTCATTATATATTCGCTACTGCTTCCATGATAGCCAAACAGGGAACCACCCTTTCCTGTGTTTTAGGCAACTCATAGACGGTTGTTTTGGATATCATGGAACGGTAGCACCATTTTTTTATTCTTTATCATGTTTCTCTACTTATCACACGTCAGAGATTAATAATTTTATCCATATTACTTGTTTTATAGATTTATTTAGCATTATACGGATGAAGGGAGGGAGACAAACTAACGCATTTATTTTGTAGATATGTTTTATAATTTTGTGTTTTTGGAGGGAGGTTAAAATGGTTTACGAGAATCTCATAGTAGAAAAAGAAAATGGCTTGGCCATTCTCTACGTAAATCGCCCTAAGGCTCTAAATGCCTTAAATAAAGACACTCTGCTGGAAATGAAAGACGCCATTACCAAAATCAATGAAGACCCCGAAATTATTGTTTTAATTATTACCGGGGCAGGCGATAAAGCCTTTGTAGCGGGTGCAGATATTGCCTTTATGCAAAATTTAACTGCAACAGAAGGAAGAGAGTTTGGAGCATTAGGCCAAGCGGTATTTCGTATGATAGAAGCAATGGAGAAGCCAGTTATTGCTGCCGTTAATGGTTTTGCTCTCGGTGGGGGCTGTGAACTGGCTATGTGCTGTGATTTCCGAATAGCTTCATCTAAAGCCAAGTTTGGACAACCTGAAGTTGGGTTAGGTATTACCCCGGGATTCGGTGGTACCCAGCGCCTTCCTCGCTTAATAGGTCCTGGTATGGCCAAACAACTGCTTTATACAGCAGATATTATCGATGCATCGGAAGCTATGCGCATAGGTTTGGTTAATAATGTTGTAGCACCTGAGGAGCTAATGGATCACGTTAAGGCTATCGCCCGCCGCATAATCAGCAAAGGTACCCTTGCAGTTCGTTTCTGCAAAGCAGCTGCCAATGAGGGTCTAGAAACTGACATTGATCGGGCAATGACTATTGAAGCTGACTTGTTTGGCCTCTGTTTTAGCACTCAGGATCAAAAAGAAGGAATGACCGCGTTTCTCGAAAAACGCGCTCCTAATTTTACAGGCAAATAAGTAAATTATGAATAATTATTATATACATTCTAAGGAGGTAAGGGATTGTGACCATTAATAAAATAGGAGTTTTAGGTGCAGGCACCATGGGTGCTGGCATAGCTCAAGTTTGTGCGGAAGCTGGATATACTGTAGTACTAACTGATATTGCGGAAGAATTCGTTTCCAAAGGATTGAATGGAATTATAAAGAATTGGGACAAAGCTGTTTCTAAAGGTAAAAAGACCGCTGAGGATGTCGAGAAATATAAAGGACTTATTTCAACTTCTATAGACAATAACGTCTTTGCAGACTGTGACATAGTAATAGAAGCAATAATTGAGAATATTGACATTAAGAAAAAAGTCATGAAAGAACTCGATGGTATATGCAAACCTGAAACTATATTTGCGACTAACACTTCAGCTTTGAGTATTACTGAGATTGCTGCCGCAACTAATCGCGCTGACAAAGTTGTAGGAATGCACTTCTTCAATCCTGTACCAGCTATGAAGTTAATAGAAGTTATTCCTGGTGCAGAAACCTCTCAGGCAATAGTTGATGAAATTGTAGATTTGAGTAAGAAAATAGGTAAAGAACCTGTTCCTATGAAAGAATCTCCCGGATTTATCGTTAATCGGGTATTGATTCCATACATTAATGAAGCAGCTATGCTTTACACCGAAGGTATAGCTTCAGCGGAAGAAATTGATAAAGCTATGAAATTAGGAGCTAATATGCCAATGGGTCCCCTGGCTCTGGCTGACTTAATCGGTATAGATGTATGTCTTATGATTATGACCTATTTCTGGAATGAATTTGGTGATTCCAAATATCGTCCAGCCCTTGCCTTTAAGAATAAAGTAAGAGCTGGTCACCTGGGCAGAAAGACTGGTAAAGGATTCTTCGATTATAACTAAATATTTTTTAATTAACAAAAAGCAAAGTAGAGAAAGGAAAGTGAGATAAATGAGTAGAGAAGTTGTTCTGGTTGGAGCTTGCCGCACACCCGTAGGTTCATTTGGCGGAACCTTAAAAGATACCTCTGCTGTAGAATTAGGTAAAGTAGTTATAGCTGAAGCTGTAAAGCGGGCTGGGATAAAAGGTGAACAGGTAGATGAAGTAATATTCGGCTGTGTACTTCAGGCTGCCCAAGGTCAGAACGTAGCCCGTCAGGCTATGATTAAAGCTGGCCTCCCTATTGAAACTACTGCATTAACCATTAATAAGGTTTGTGGTTCCGGTTTAAGAGCTGTCAGTCTGGCTGCTCAAATAATAAAAGCCGGCGATGCTGATATCATTGTTGCCGGCGGTACAGAGAATATGAGTATGGCACCATTTGCCTTAGAAAAAGCTCGCTATGGCTATCGCATGAACAATGGTACCTTAGTTGATGTCATGATAAAAGATGGTCTGTGGGAAGCCTTTAACGGTTATCACATGGGAATAACCGCAGAAAACGTTAACGAGCTTTATGGCATAACCCGGGAAGAACAGGATGAATTCGGATTCCGCAGCCAAGAAAGAGCAGCGGCAGCTATTGCATCGGGAAGATTTAAAGATGAAATAGTACCCGTAGTTATCCCCGGTAAAAAAGGAGATATAGTATTTGATA
>Ga0134091_1001038_pt1 | contig 23018 bp, 18 predicted proteins | sample 2_5taG_FD_94451 | JGI IMG/M metagenome (GOLD analysis project Ga0134091, IMG submission 94451) | Switchgrass degrading microbial communities from high solid loading bioreactors in New Hampshire, USA - 2_5_20_6_A2 metaG | ecosystem: Engineered > Bioreactor > Semi-continuous > Anaerobic >...
TGACCGAGCAGGAATGCCTGGAATTTTTCGGACCCGATGTGCCTTATGAATTGATCATACCCCATAACTGGAGGAAGGATGTCAGGAAAATCGGCCAGGTCCCTTCAGAGTTTGTGATAGAGGTTTCAGGAGGGCTTCTGGATTATCCTATAGATGTGGAAGTCAACAAAAGACTGCTGGATGACTCTTACGATCTCATCATTTCGGTGGGGCAGGTAGTCCCGCATGAAGTTGTGGGCATGGCCAATTACAACAAGAACATATTTGTGGGCTGCGGCGGGCACAGTATGATAAACCGCACTCATTTTCTGGGCGCAGTTTACGGCATGGAAAGAATTATGGGCCGGGATTTTTCTCCTGTCCGGAAAGTTTTTGATTATGCCGAGCAAAATTTCCTTAACCATATACCTTTAATATACGTGCTTACGGTCACCACTGTCGAAAAAGGAGAAGTAAACCTGAAAGGGCTTTTTATAGGGCGCGACCGGAAACTATTTGAAGAAGCCGTGGAATTAAGCCAGCAGAAAAATCTGATATTCCTGGACAAGCCTATAAAAAAAGCGGTGGTTTATCTGGACGAAAAGGAGTTCAGGAGCACCTGGCTCGGGAATAAAGCTATTTACAGAACCCGCATGGCCATTGCTGACAACGGGAAACTGCTCATACTTGCGCCCGGGGTCCGGAAGTTCGGGGAAGATGAGGAAATAGACGGGCTTATCAGAAAGTACGGATATAAGGGCAGGCTGAAAATATTGGAGGATTATAAGGCCAACAATGACCTTAAGGAAAATCTTTCGGCTGCAGCCCACCTGATTCATGGTTCATCCGACGGCAGATTTTCAATCACCTATGCGGTTGAAAAGCTGAGCCGTGAAGAAGTGGAAGGTGTGGGTTTCAATTATATGCCATACTCTGAAGCAATCAAAAAATATAATCCTGAAGACCTGAAGGACGGGTTCAATATACTTGATGACGGAGAGGAAATCTTTTATATCAGCAATCCCGCAATAGGTCTTTGGGCCGACAGAATAAGATATGAAAAGGAGGCATGAAAGTGTCAGGTTTTATTACCGATGATTTTCTCTTAAAAAACAAAACAGCGTCTTTTCTCTTTCATAATTACGCAAGCAAGGCCCCTATATTTGATTATCACTGCCACTTAAACCCAGGGGAAATATATGAGGACAAAAAATACAATGATATTACCGAACTGTGGCTGGGCGGCGATCATTACAAATGGCGCCTCATGCGTGCCAATGGCGTCGATGAAGAATATATAACAGGAAACGCCGGAAACTTTGAGAAATTCAAAAAATGGGCTGAGACTTTGTCAAGATGCATGGGAAATCCCCTGTATCACTGGTCCCATCTGGAACTTAAGCGTTATTTCGGAATAGATGAACTGTTGAATGCCGATACCGCTCCCAAAATCTGGGACAGATGCAACGAGATGCTGAAGGAAGAAGGGTTTTCTGCCCGTTCGTTTATTGTCAGGAGCAATGTAAAAGGTTTGTGTACAACCGATGATCCCTGCGATGATCTGATCTGTCACAGGAAAATCAAGGAAGACAGCTCATTCGATGTTCAGGTTTTGCCGACTTTCCGTCCTGACAAGGCACTCAATGTCGAAAGGGAAGAATTTGCCGGTTATATCAGGAAACTTTCCGAGGTTTCGGATATCGAGATCAACAGTTTTGATACCCTTGTTGAAGCACTGGAAAAAAGGGCAAGATATTTCAGGGAAGCTGGCTGCGTGCTTTCAGACCAGTCCTTCGGAAGCCCTGACTTTTCAAGGGGCACGCTTTACCAGGCAAAGGCAGCATTTGACAAAGCCCTGAGGGGAGAAGTCCCTGACGAAGATGAAACAAATGCATACAAGACTCAGTTGATGCTGGCCCTCGGCCGTATCTACAGCAAACTTGGGTTTGCAATGCAGCTTCATCTTGGGGTAATCCGTAACATAAACACAAGAATGGCAAAAAAACTGGGACCTGACACCGGTTTTGATTCAATAGGGAACGGCATTTCGGCCACTTCCCTGGCAGCGCTCCTGGACGGACTGGAGAAAACAGGGGAGCTTCCCAGGACCATTGTCTACTGCCTGAATGATAATGACAATGACAAGATCATGGCTGTTATAGGATCTTTCCAGACAGGCGGGATAAAAGGCAAAATGCAGCTCGGTTCCGCATGGTGGTTCAACGATCATCTGGACGGCATGGAAAAGCAACTGAAATCTTTCGCAAATACAGGCATACTTGCCAATTTTGTTGGGATGCTCACCGATTCCAGAAGTTTTCTGTCCTATACCAGGCATGAGTATTTCAGAAGAATACTGTGCAACCTGATAGGCGGCTGGGCGGAAGACGGACTGGTACCGAAGGATAACGCCCTGCTGGGCAAAATGGTTGAAGATATTTGTTTCAATAATATAGTCAACTATCTTGGAATTAAATAAAGGGGGAAACTTTATGAGCCTGGAATTGAGAAAAGACTGCAAATGGGCCCTGGTCATTCCTACAAGCATGGGCGTAAGAATAACGCCTGCCAACGGACAGCCGGTGCACTGCAGCGATACGTTCCATATGCATGTTACAAGCGCCGAATCCAATGTGGGAAGCATATCTTCATACCTGGGACTTCCTGTAAAAATTCTTACAAACTTTGTCAAGGGAAGCCCTATTTCCCAGATGATTAAAAGCAATCTGCTGAGCAGGAATATGGCATTTGAAGGCAGGGAAGTCGAGCAGGGAGGTCCATGGGGATACCGTCACCAGTTCAACATAGCCGACAGCGGTTATGGTCTCAGAGGGCCGAGAGTCCACAATGACCGTGCGGGTGAGGTAGGACGCCTTCTCAGCGTCAAGGATTTTGACCTTGACAGGATCTTCGGTCAGGAGGGCGCCCAGATTGTTCATATGTCCGGACTTATAGCCGCATTGTCTCCCCAGACCGGCGAATTTTGCCTGGCACTTGCACACATAGCCAAAAAATACGGGACCAGGATTTCATTCGACCTGAACTACAGGGCCAGCTTCTGGAAGGGGCGCGAAAAAGAACTGCGGGATATATTCACAGAAATAGCAGGAGTGGCTGATATCCTTGTGGGCAACGAAGAGGACTTCCAGCTCTGTCTGGGTATTGAGGGACCTGAGGCAGGCGGAAAGGACCTGAGTTCAAAAATTGAGAATTTCAGGGAGATGATCGCAAGGGTCAGGAAGTCCTTCCCGAATGCCACCGTTTTTGCCACCACACTTCGTGAAGTGCTGAATGCAAATGAGCATTTATGGGGAGCAATTATGCTTGCCGGCGATGAATGGCATGTGGTAGAGCCCCGGGAAATAAAGGTCCTTGACCGGATAGGCGGCGGGGACGGATTTGTGGGCGGAATGCTTTATGCCATTCTTAAAGGATGGGAGCCCGAAAAATGGATACAGTTCGGATGGGCAAGCGGAGTTCTGGCTACAACATTCCTGACCGACTATGCCCAGCCCCAGGATGAGGAACAAATCTGGAGCATCTGGCATGGGAATGCCAGAGTTAAAAGGTAGCTGCCCGTACACGCAGCGGGGGGTAAACAGATTAAGAGCCGGAGTGTCCTGAAGGCATTCCGGCTCCTGTTTTATATGTAAGTCATGCGCGGCTTTCTGACCACATTATAAACATTTAAGTGTAAAGTATTAACTTAACTGAAAATCTCCCATGTTAATATTTAAAAAGCTGATTCTGTTGAATGAATTGTTTATAGTCTTGAAAATTTCTTTATTTTTATGGTAAAAGTAATTAAATAATATCCCTTTTTTATCCGGAATTTATTATATATTTAAAATAATCTGATTTAAAATTTATTTAACCGGGAGATGGTTTATTGTTCAAAGTAGGAATAGGACAGGACAGCCACCGTTTTGTGGAGGGCGGAAGCAATAAAAAGCTTGTGCTTGGCGGTGTAGTTATTGAAAATTGTCCGGCCCTGGAAGGAAACAGCGATGCCGATGTGGTGCTCCACGCAATCACCAATGCCATATCAGGCATAAGCTGTGTGAATATTCTGGGAAAAATAGCTGATGACATGTGCCTGATGCAGGGGATAACCGACAGCAGGGCCTATGTGAAGGCCGCCCTTGACACATTGAAAGACTATAGAATTACCCATGTTTCGGTTTCAATAGAGGCTTTAAAACCCAAACTCGCGCCACACATAGAAAGCATCAGGGAAAGCATAGCGGGAATTTTGGGAATTGACAAAAACAGCGTTGGCATCACTGCCACAACCGGTGAAGGCCTGACAGAGTTTGGGCGGGGCAGGGGTATTTTCTGTACCGCCATTGTCACAGCCCAGCAGTGTAATTTTGCTTGAAAGTGACTAACAGGTAAAAATCATGATATAATTTCTATAATAAAGGTGGAAATTTTAAACGGCTCTTCGGAAAGCTGTTTTATTGGAGGGAAATACAGGTGAGCAAAAAAACATATTATATTACTACCCCTATTTATTATCCAAGCGGAAAACTGCACATAGGCCATTCCTACACAACCGTTGCCGCCGATGCCATGGCAAGGTACAAGAGACTCCAGGGTTATGATGTCATGTTTTTGACCGGCACAGATGAACATGGCCAGAAAATCCAGAGGGTCGCGGCCGAAAACGGCGTAACCCCCCAGGAATATGTTGATAAAATTGTTGACGGCATAAAGAAATTATGGGACCTGATGAAAATAAGCAATGACAAATTCATAAGAACAACAGACGACTACCATGTCAAAGCCGTTCAGAAAATTTTCAAGGCTCTCTATGACAAAGGCGACATTTACAAGAGCGAATATGAGGGATGGTATTGCACCCCATGTGAATCCTTCTGGACCGAAACCCAGCTGGTGGACGGAAAATGTCCCGACTGCGGAAGGCCGGTTGAGAAAACCCGTGAAGAGAGTTACTTCTTCAGGCTGTCCAAATACCAGGAGAGGCTTATTAAACATCTGGAAGAAAACCCTGATTTTATACAGCCTGCATCCAGAAGGAATGAAATGATAAACAATTTCCTGAAGCCGGGACTTGAAGACCTGTGCGTATCCAGAACTTCCTTCAACTGGGGAGTTCCCGTAACCTTTGATGAAAAACACGTCGTATATGTTTGGATAGACGCCCTTTCAAACTATATCACCGCCCTGGGATACGGTTCGGACAATGATGAGGATTTCAGGAAATTCTGGCCGGCCGACGTCCATCTCGTTGGAAAAGAGATTGTAAGGTTCCATACTATTATATGGCCGGCAATGCTGATGGCGCTTGATCTTCCGCTTCCCAAGCAGGTATTCGGCCATGGGTGGCTTGTCCTGGAAGGCGGAAAGATGTCAAAATCCAAAGGAAATGTGGTTGATCCTGTCATACTGGTTGAAAAGTACGGAGTTGACGCAATCCGCTATTTCCTGCTGAGGGAAGTGCCTTTCGGTTCGGACGGTGTCTTCTCCAATGAGGCCCTGATAAACAGAATCAACTCCGATCTGGCAAACGACCTCGGAAATCTTGTAAGCAGGACTGTCGCAATGATCAGCAAATATTTCGGCGGTGTCCTGCCAAAAGAGAGACAGTCAGGCGAATTTGATGAGGATCTGAAAAATACTTTGACATCCATAAAGGGCAAAACTGAGGAACTTCTCGACAAGCTCCAGTTCAGCACTGCACTTTCGGAAATCTGGAAGGCTATTTCAAGAACAAACAAGTACATCGATGAAACCATGCCCTGGGTACTTGCAAAAGAAGAGCAGAACAAACCCAGGCTTGCGCAGGTTCTATACAATCTGGCTGAAAGCATTAGGATTATCTCCATCATAATCCAGCCCTTCATGCCCGAAACTCCCCTGAAGATCTGGGAACAGCTTTCCATACCTGAAGAGCAGAGGACATGGGACAGTGCAGGCTCCTGGGGAGTTTGCGATCAGATTGGTCCGGTAAAAGCCGGGGAAGTCCTGTTTCCGCGCATTGACCTGGAAAAGGAGATGGAGAGCCTGGCAGACCTGAACAAGGCCAGGGAACCAGAAAAAGAAATGACAGAGAAAAAGGAGCAAAATGTCGAAGGAATTGAGCAAATTACAATAGATGACTTTGCAAAGCTGGACCTGAGGGTTGTAAAAGTCCTTTCCTGCGAAAAGGTCGAAAAGAGCGACAAACTGCTGAAACTCAAGGTTAAATGCGGCAATGAGGAAAGGCAGATAGTTTCCGGTATTGCCGGATACTATAAACCGGAAGAACTTGTCGGAAAAAAACTTGTTCTGGTAGCAAACTTAAAACCAGCCAAAATCCGCGGAATAGAAAGCCAGGGAATGATCCTCGCGGCCACCGACAAGGAAACCGGGAAACTGGTCCTGATTTCTCCTGACGGCGACATTAATGACGGCGCGAAGGTAAGTTGAGAAAGGAAGAGAATTTTGATAGATTCGCATGCCCATTATGACGATAAAAGTTTTGACGAAGACCGCCATGAAATTCTGCAAAAATGTCTTGATGAAGGTGTGACACACATTGTGAATGCGGGAACGGATGTGGAAAGTTCCCGTATTTCAGTTTCCCTGTCAGAAAGATATCCTTTTGTTTATGCGGCAGTTGGTGTGCACCCTCATGAAGCTTCCGGCTGGAATGATGAAACATTGTCAGAACTCAAAGAATTGACCGGCCGTAAAAAAGTAGTGGCCATTGGTGAGATAGGACTTGATTATCATTATGATTTCTCGCCGAGGGAAATTCAAAAGGAAGTATTTGCAAGGCAGATCGATTTTGCCCGCAGCCTTAAACTGCCGATTATCGTCCACAACAGGGAATCGCATCAGGACGTTCTTGATATTCTCAAAAGCGAAAAAGCCCATGAGGTCGGCGGCGTTCTTCACTGCTTTTCGGGTTCTGTGGAAACGGCGAAACAGGTGCTTGATCTCGGCTTTATGATTGGTATAGGGGGTCCGGTGACATTCAGGAAAGCAGTCAGGCCGGTAGAGGTTGTGCGGTACGTCCCTCTTGATATGATGCTTGTTGAAACCGACTGTCCCTATTTGTCCCCGGAGCCACTAAGGGGCAGAAGGAATTGGTCGGGTAATTTAAAATATATAATAGAGAAGATAGCTCAAATAAAGGGAATAGATTTCAAAGAGGCTGAAATGGCTACAACTGAAAATGCAAAGCGGCTTCTTAAGCTATAGAAGAATTTTATGTAGCCTGGCTGTCAGCTTTTCTTGTGGGGTGCAAATATAAATGAAGAAATTTGTAATTGTCATGGTCTCTGTTTTTATACTGTTTCTCTTCATCATGATGAACTATCTTCTCTGGGACAAGGAGAATTTGATGCAACAGAGAGACAATGACAGGATTGAACAGGACTGGCTCAGGGGTCAGAACCGGACCCTCCAGGCTACGGTGGATGAACTGGAGCAGGTTATCAAAAAACTTCAGAGTGAAAAAGATGAGCAGCAAAGCAGGATTATTGATCTTGAAAATAAACTGCGCGAGGCTTTGGAAAGGGAGAACAGCAGCCTGAAGGACATCCAGGAGAAGAATCAGGCCATCGCCTATTATAAGCGCTTTATGGAAGAAGAGGTAAGAAACATTGCCGTCAAATGGTTCAGCGACATAACCAGCAAAAGATATGAGGAGTCATTTGAATACCTGGATAAGGAGTTTACCCTGCAAGGAAAGAAATACGATAAAACCGCCTACATGGAATTTGTCAGGACTGTTGAATCAATCTATATATCGCAGGAAAAGGAGAATGACGTAAAAACCTTCGCAGTTTTGCAGGATGAAGGCTCTGCATACGAAATTTATGCACGAATAAAAGCTTCGATATCGATAAATAATGGTAATAATGAAAGTACAGGGAACATATTCCATAACGGAGTGAATACTCTGGAAATCATGTTCCGGTATGATCCGGACCTGGAAAGGTGGCTTATAAAGGCAGTTGAAGGTACCCTATAATTGGTAAGGCTTGACAATAAAAATAAAGATGGTTTAGAATATAGGAGCTTTGCAGATTGCCTTGCTGGAAATAAATAGGAGAGGAAGTTCGAATGGGTAAAATTTATATCAAGTATATCAAGCGGACCCTTCCCCTAAAACGATTGGCTGTACTGTTAGCCGTATCAGTTTTAGCAATCTCTGCAGGCTTTACGCTTTATTCTTCCATCAGCAAAGACATCCAGGTTATTGAAAACGGAAAGCTGTTAGCCGCAAGAACTATGGGAAAGAATGTTCGGCAGGCCCTGGAAAGAATGAATATAACACTTGGCAATGACGATTATATCAGCATGCCGCTGGATTCGGAGCTGGATGTGCACGATATTAATGTAATCACTATAAAAAGGGCTGTACCAGTAAACCTTACGGTTGACGGAGAAAACAGGACTGTTATGACATACCGGGATACGGTTGAAGAGGTTGTCAAAGATTTCGGAATTGCCTTGGGGCCCCTGGACAGGTATGAAGGGGTTAAGCCCAACGATCCGGTGGAAGAAGGAATGGAAATCCGGCTGGTACGTGTCAGGGAAGAGATAGTGTCGGAGAATGAATACATTCCTTATGAAACCATTGAAAGGCCGAACAATGTAATGAACATGGGGGAGACAAAAATTGTCACCCCGGGCGAATATGGCATATTGCAAAAGAATTACAGGATTGTTTATGAAGACGGAAAACCTGTATCGCGATCTTTCCTGAATGAAGAGATAATAAAGCAGGCTGTCAATCAGATAGTTGAGTTCGGTACGGTTCTGAATTTCAGAAACAGCAGGGGAGAGTTAATCCGCTATTCCAAGAAACTGAACATGAAGGCGACTGCATATACGTCTTCCTATGAAGATACGGGGAAAACACCCGACCATCCATATTTTGGAATAACATATACCGGAATGAGGGCAAGGGAAGGTATAATCGCTGTTGATCCAAAGGTAATTCCGCTGGGAACCAAAGTATACGTGGAAGTTCCCGGTCCTGCCCCTGATTATGGTTTTGCCATAGCCGCCGATATAGGCAGCGCTATAAAAGGAAACCTGATCGACTTATATTTCGATACAGCCAGCGAGGTAAAGGCGTGGGGAAAAAGAAATGTAGTTGTCTATATACTGAACGAGCAGAATGACAACCGCTGGAAAGAAAACACCAATGCCTGCAAAGAATGATGGTAAGGTAATACATTAATGATTAATACAAACGAAGTTCTCCAGAAGTATAATATAAGGCTCACGAAAACTTTGGGCCAGAATTTTCTGACTGACATCAATATCATTCGCAAAATTGTAAATGAAGGAAGTCTTGAATCCTCGGACCTGGTATTGGAGGTAGGTCCGGGCATTGGTTCAATGACACTGGAAATTGCCAAAAAAGCCGGCAGAGTATTGGCTGTAGAAATTGACAAGCGGCTAATACCGGCTCTTGAAGAAAATTTAAGCGGTTTTCCGAATGTCCTGATAATCAATGAAGATATCATGAAGCTGGATTTCGGTCCCTATATAAAGGACTGGAAAGGGTCTCTCAAGGTTATATCCAATCTTCCCTACTATATTACAACTCCAATTATAATGATGCTCCTTGAAAGCGAAACAGAGTGGGATACCCTTATCTTCATGGTACAGAAAGAAGTTGCCATGAGGATGGCGGCTGAGCCGGGAACTAAAGATTATGGTTCCCTGTCTGTGGCTGTAAAATATTATTCTGAACCCAAACTCTGCTTTACCGTATCCCGGAATTGCTTTATTCCCAAACCCGATGTGGATTCAGCGGTTGTCAGGCTCAAGAAACGGGAACTGCCGTATCTGAAAGGTATAAAAAAGGACTTCTTTTTCAAAGTAGTCAGGGCAGCCTTCAGTCAAAGAAGGAAAACACTTCTTAATTCCCTGGGAACACAGACATGGCTCGCAGGCGGGAAAGACGCCTTAAAAGAGATTCTGACATATTTGAACCTGAAAGATACAGTCAGAGCCGAGGAGCTGTCCCTGAAGGATTTCGCGCGTCTTGCCAGATCCCTTGAAGAATACGATACGTCCCAGTCTTAAACTGCAAAACCCTGAAAAACATACCCTAAAAAATCAGGCAATGTTATATCATTGGTCCTGGGTGCGTATAATTTTATGAGAAATTGTCTTTTCAGGGTGATGATATGCAATTGCCAGGCAGTTTTACAAGAAAGTATGCCATTATGGAGGAACTCGACAGCGGCTTCAGTTCCGGGAGTACCCCTGAAGCTTTCGTCCGCCTCGATTCATGGGAAGGAAGCATACAGGCATCTGTACACGTCAAGGGACTAAAGCAGGGCCCGTTCCAATACAAACTATACCTGATATTCGACAGAGAAGGCAAATTGATACCTTTACTTGCCGGAGCCATGAATGTGTCATACAGCGGAATGCAGAGCGGCCTGGAAATATCGGCCGACATTCTGAAAGAAAACGGTGTCAGACCTGATTCGGTCCGATATGCGGCAATTGTTGCCGAAGACCGTGACAGGAAATGGATACCCCTCTTTTCAAGTTTCGAAAAAAACTTCAAATGGGATGAAAGCATACGTCAGGTCCTGTTCAGAAAACCTTATGCGCCTTCAGTTGAAAGCAAACAACTGACAGAACCGGCCGCAGAAGCGGTCATGGATAAGAAAGCAGATGTGGCGGAAAGCAGTGTACCAGAGGAAAAGACAGCGCCAATTCAGACCGGTAATGTAACCGGAAATGAGAAACTTTCAGGATTGGACGGAAGTGTCCTGCCTGTAACCGGAAATGTTGCCGATAATGCTGTTACCCCGCTTACCGAAGGGAAAAAAGAAACAACATCCCTGCCTGAAGATAATACGGCTAACAAAGCCGTGCCTGTATCCGGCTCAAAGGAAAAGGGCATTGAGAAGCCGAAGGCTTTCCCCGCTGATAATTCTCTCTACAAATGTGATATCAATAAACTGGAGAATCTTTTACAAAACAGTTTTGAAAGCTATGTGCCCTTTAAGCGTTCCCATAAAGGATACTCATGGTACAGGGTTTCGGATCTTTCCAAGCTGAGCAATATAATGTATCTGTCGGGTGTAAACGTACCTGTGTTTGCCAATCCCAAAATTCTGGTAGGATTATTCAGATATAAGCATATCCTGGCAGGCCTGTACCGTGGCGAAAATGGCAGAAATTATTATGTTATAGGCGTACCTGCAAAGAATGAAAAAGACAACAGGCCCTTTGAATCAGCCTGCAGATGGGTACCCCTCAAAGACAGTGATGTGAGGGATATGGGCGGATACTGGATGGTTTATGTAAGTTTAAAAACCGGGGAGATAGTGGTATAGTCTATTTCCTGCCATGTATCTCCCTGTATTTTCCGGGACTGATGCCTTCGCTTTGATGGAATATATTATAGAAGGTCTGGGGAGTGTTAAACCCTGTCATAGCGGCTATTTCATTTACTGTAAGATAAGTGTCTTCCAGAAGTTTTTTGGCGTGCTGAATCCTGACTTCACGCACGTATTCATTTACTGTTTTTCCTGTTGCATTTTTGAAGATTCTTGACAGATACACTTTGTGCATATTGAAAATATCGGCAATGGTTTCCAGACTCAGATCGCTGCTGAAGTGTTTTTCTATATAATCCAGTATTCGTTTTACTTTAGGATGGGATAACCTGTTCTCGGTATTATACATTTCTGAAAGCAAGTTATTGAAGCGCTCCGAAAACCATTCACACATTTCATTTACAGTTTCAAATTCATTGGTTATGTCAACAGAAATAATATCCGAACCAAAAACGAAGCTATAAGGAATTTTCATTTTGGAGCAGAATGAGGTAAGCATACCAAGCAAAACATTGTTTATGTGCTGAAGGTAATTATATTGCATCATTCCTTGCAAATCCTTTTTATAGAGACCGGAAATCTCTTTCCTGAGAGTATCCTGATCCCCGGTCTCCACTGCGGATTTGATTTTTTCCAGGCGGATATTGAGAATTTCAAACTGTGCGGTTTGTGCCTGATTTTTCACGGATTCATAATATATAGTTCTGCCTTTGCCAAGAAAAACAAAGCATTCAAGGGCATACCGGGCCTGATTTGCGAGCTGGCATATATTAACGGCATCTGAACTGCTGTTGCTCACTCCGGCAGTGATACGGTTGCCCGTATAACGTTCCAGCAATGACCGTATGTTTTGTATAAAGGTGAATTGCTGGTTGACCATATTAAGTCGGCTGATATTTTTGGATACGAGCGCGAGTATGATAAGAACATTGCTGTCAGCCATATAAAATTCTCCGCCGCCAAAGTTAAGCAATATTACTTTCAGTTCCTCCGCTATTTCATTTACAAAGTTAAGGATAATCTTTTTTGGATTCTCAGATTTCAATGCCAGGCAAAAATATTCATAGCCCCTGTCAAGATAAGGTTGGAGAAGGTTTGCAGCCTCCTGACAGTCAGAGCCCTTTTCCAGTACCAACCGAAGTATGTCTTTCTGGATCAGATTTTCGGAGATACCGGATAGGTCCATCTTATCCATGCTTTCTGGAAACGCGCGCAGCAGGGTATCATACAGTGTCCCGGCAGTCAAAGCATCCTTGATAAGATAATCAAAGACGCCGAGACGCAATGCTTCCTTTGCATATGAGAAGCTTTCATGACAGCTTAGAATAATTATTTTCTTATGCTTATCCAGCAGACGGATTTGACGTATCAATTCAAGCCCGTCCATTACAGGCATCTGGATATCAGTAATTACAAGGTCGGGATTATGCTCATTATACAGCAAGAGCGCCTCGTATCCGTTCCGGGCTTCGAGAATTCTGTGAAATCCTGCTTCCTCCCAGTCGATTGTCATTTTCAGCAATTCACGTGCAGGCAGTTCATCATCCACAATCAGGACTGTTCGCATAGGCACAAACCTCTCATAAAAATTTAAGACAAATATTTTTCCTGATCATGAAAAACATCCATCAACGCAAGTATATTCTCGGAAGGCACGTCAAAAGGAAGCGCGTGAGTGGGAGCGATAATCAGCCCGCCGCCTTCCCGGAGTATTTTAATAGTACGGACGGCTTCTTCCCTGACTTCATCAGGAGTAAGGTATGGCAGGCGCTGGGTAGAAATGCCGCCCCAGAATGTCAGATCTTTTCCGTACAATTTTTTTATTTTGCCTATATCATAAATTTCCGGCTGGAATGTCTGGTAACAGTCAAGGCCGATTTCAATCAGGTCGGGCAAAATTTCGGAACAGTCTCCGCATGAATGCTGTATGACATATTTGCCCTTCTTCTTGACCCGTTCATAGAGACGGGCCATGCGGGGTTTTATAAAACGGCGCCAATGGTTGGGGCCCATAATCAGACCTCTTTGCTGTCCCCAATCATCACCGAAATATACGCCGTCTATGTCGTATTCAAGGGCTATATCCACCAGGTGGCAGAAATAGTCGCAAATCCGGTCAAAGAGTTCTTCAAGTTCATCCGGACAAGCTATCATATTTATTAGTACATTTTCCATTCCCATTAAACTCCATGCCCGCTCAAACATGCAGAATCCGAACCCGGCCACGGTAAACCGGTCACCTTTGGTTGCCACGAGCTGTTCAAATTCGGCACGAAGTCTTTTTTCGTCACAGACAGGGAAAGCATATTCATAATCTTCCAGGTCCTGAATAATCGGATTATCCACCACACCAATATCTTTATCTGCGCCGTTACGGTTCCATACTACCCCGAACTCGTCTTTGAAATAACCAGGTTTATCCGGAAGCTCGGTCGGCCAGCCCCAATATTGCACATAATGAATAAATGAACCGGTCTTTTCTGCAATATCCTTGTCCTGGGTGTAATCAATCATTTTTTTCAGTGACTGTTGGGTAAATTCAACATGGAATGGTACCGGATTTGTATCCCTGTGTTCAAGGGCATCAATAACCAATTGTCTCCTGTTCATAACAAAACCTCCTGAAAACTTATCCGGAAAGATAACAGGCTCTTTACAGTAGTTTAGCATGTTGCCGGATTGAAAAATAGCAAATTCAATCATATAATTAGTAATATCTTTCATTATTGAAATATTGTCATGGATGTGCGGTTTTATGAATATTGTATATGATACCGAAAAACTTTTAAGCCTCCTAAAAGACTTCCACCTTGTTACAAAAGTCAGGGTGGGTGTTTATGACTGTAACTACAGGGAAATTCTTGCCTGGCCGGAACGGCACAGCGGTTTCTGCAAAATCATCCGCTCCGACGAGCGATGCCTTGAACGCTGTTTTGAGAGTGATATAAAAGCTTTTAAACATGCCGATGCCATAAAAGATGTGTATATATATCAGTGCCATGCAGGTCTGACCGAAGCCGTCGCGCCAATTCGCAGTGACGAAAAGACGATTGGTTATATGATGTTCGGGCAGATGCGGAATGAGGCAGACGGAGGAAAGCAATGGGAAAGGCTTTCAGATTATTTTGCCTCAATGAACATAGATGCAGGGTATCTTGAACCTGCCTTCTTCAAACTGCAATGCGCCGGAAAGGAAAAAATAGAGGCATATTCAAGAATACTTCAGGCCTGCGCGTTATCTGCATGGGTAAGTGGGTATATCTGGATGAAAAGGGATGAACTGCCTGAGAAACTGGACAGCTTCATCTCGCTGCCCCTCGATTCCGACTTAAGTCTGGATAATATTTCAAAACGTCTGGGTGTGGGAAAAACAACCCTGTGCAACTGCGCGAAAGAATATTTTGGAATGTCTGTAGGCAAACTGATAAGAAAAAAGCGCATGGAAAAAGCAAAGGAACTTCTGAAACAGACTGCCTTGCCGGTAAGCACAATAGCAGAACAGGTTGGAATTAATGATTACAACTATTTCACAAAATTATTCAGATCTTATACCGGCAAGACACCGACAGATTACAGGAAAAGATATTCAGGACAAGGCCATGCCGGATAATTGTTCAGTATCAGCAGCACGGGTATCCGCAGGGATACTGAATGAAATTGTAGTACCCTTTCCAAGCTGGCTGTCTATTACAAGGCGGCTGCGTGCTTGGCGAGGAGAAACGACCGTTGAGATGGGATTTCAGAAAACAGTCAAATTCCTTGTTTGCTTTAACTATATTGTTATATGGCTCAACTGAATAGATAGGGTTAAGTATTTCGAAATTCCGGGAGATAGCGAAGGCAGAACGGACATTTGCGCTTCGCTCAATGGTTCTGTTTATTTCATCCTTTATCAGCATTATATCAGGATTATTTTCTGTGGAATTGCTGTCACTTATCCGGCGCATGAGGGATTGTACAACAGGGTTGTCAATAAGCGAAAAATGCAAAGACTTGATTTCATCCAGGCTATGTTCCAGCATGGTGCTTGCAAGATCCAGCTTCTGCTGCATAACCATATTCATTTCCATTGTCAGCTTGTCAGTAAACAAACGGCTTGTCACCGCTACCAATACCAACAGGGCAAATAAAAAAATCAGCGAAAAATACAGAGTTATGCGCGTATTAAGATGTCGTATCCTGAATTTACCAGTAAACATATAATGCACTCCCGTAAAATCTATGATAACATAAAGACCTGTATCTGTGCAAAATTGATAATAATCTTATAAAAATAGTTAATAATTTTGAAAGAAGTTAATAAGTTTGATATCTTTTGTCATTCCAGGCTGATAGAATTGCAGATAGAAATTGAGGAAAGAAACAGGCTCCGGGATGGAGATGGGGGTGAGATTTTGGTAAGCACGTTGGAATTCAGGGGGATTACAAAATCATTTCCGGGCGTCCGTGCATTGGACAATGTCAGTTTTAAGGCCAAAGGGGGACAAGTAGTCGCATTGGTCGGCGAAAACGGAGCTGGGAAAAGCACTTTGCTGAAAATTCTCAACGGAGACTACCAGCCAGATGCGGGCCAATACATGATAGATGGCAGGGAATGTCATTCCAGGACGCCGCATGCAGCCATAAATGCAGGGGTCAGCGTTATTTATCAGGAAAGACAGGTTATTCCTTACTTGAGTGTCGCAGAAAACATATTCATGGAGGAGATACCTGTCGGACCTGTGCGGTTGATTAATTACAATGAACTAAACCGACGTGCGCAGCAAATTATTGATGAATTCAAACTTCCTATTAAAGCGACTCAGCGTGTTAAAGATTTGTCAGTGGCCTACCAGCAAATGGTAGAGATCATGAAATCCTACCGGCGCAAGCCGAAAGTCATAGCCTTTGATGAACCTACCGCAAGCCTTTCCGATGCTGAAATAGAAATATTGTTCGGAATTATTGAAGACCTTAAAAAGAAAGGGATAATCATTCTTTATGTATCCCACCGGATGAAGGAAATTTTTCAGATCACGGACGAAGTGGTTGTCTTGAAAGACGGCAAATTTGTTGACCAGCTCAAAACCAGCAGCACGAATGAAAACGAGCTGATATTCAAAATGGTGGGACGCAATCTTGGAGATATCTTCAAAGGGCTTGACCGCAATGAAAATATAGGCGAAACAATATTGGAAGTAAAAAATCTTGTGGCCAACAATGTCAAGAATGTCAGTTTCAGTCTCCGCAAAGGAGAAATTCTCGGATTTGCAGGTCTTGTCGGAGCGGGACGCACAGAAACCATGCGGGCCATATTTGGCGCGGACAAATATACCAGCGGAGAGATCTATGTGGAAGGTGAGAAAATAGAAATTAAATCACCCGAAGATGCAATAAAAAACGGAATTGCCCTGTGCCCGGAAGACAGGAAAGATCAGGGCATTATCGCCAAAAGAGGGATAAGGGAAAATATCAGTCTGGCTATTCTGGAATCGCTTTCAAAAAGAGGTTTCATTAACTTCAGCAAGGAGAGGGAAATAGCCGAAAAAGGGGTTAATGACCTTAATGTGAAAACTCCTACGATAGAAAAGCATATTGGTGAGCTTTCAGGAGGCAATCAGCAAAAAGTAATTCTTGCACGCTGGCTGGCAGCAAATCCAAAAGTATTGATCCTGGACGAACCTACCAAGGGAATTGATGTAGGCTCAAAATCAGAAATCTATCAGATTATATGCAATCTGGCAAAACAGGGGATAGGTGTAATAATGATCTCGTCAGAACTGCCCGAAATCCTTGGGGTTTGCGACAGAATACTCGTTATGTGCCAGGGGCGTATAACCGGTGAACTGATGCGTGAAGAAGCAACTGAGAAGAAAGTTTTGACGCTTGCAATGGCGGATATGTTGGGAGGTTACTGATATGATTTCATCTGAAAGCACCATTTATCAAGGTTCCAGAACAGCAAAAGATAAAGTAAGGGAATTTTTCAGACAAATATTTACATCTGACAAATTGGGACTGGTAATAGCGCTGCTGCTTATTATCATTGTCTTCAGCATACTGACAGGAAATAAATATTTCACCGGCCAGAATATCATAAATATTCTTATTTCTTCATCAATAGTAGGGCTGGTGGCAATTGGAGAATGTTATTTGGTCATATCAGGCCAGATAGATCTGTCACCGGGTTCTGTGGCTGCATTTTCAGGCGTTCTGGTGTCCATTTTGCTTGCCAGAGGATGGCATCTGCTGCTGGCGCTGCCGTCGGTAGTGGCTTTTGGGTGCTTTATAGGTCTTCTTAATGCCACACTTGTCAACAAACTGAAACTGGAACCTTTTATCGCGACACTGGCCACCATGTCTATTTTCCGTGGACTGGCTTACATAATATGCGGCGGAAAAGCTGTATTCGTCACTGATAAACTCTTCCTCAAACTTGGTGCCGGAAGAATTCTGGGAATTCCCATACCGGTTATTGTCTTTATTGTAATGTTTGCCATTTTCATAGTGATATTGTCCCGGACACGTTTCGGAAGAAGCGTTTACATGGTGGGCGGTAATCCCGTCGCGGCACGTCTTGCAGGTATAAATGCAGCAAAGGTCCGGACAAAAATCTACATGATTACTTCAGCGTTCTCAGCACTGGGTGGTTGCATACAGGCAGGCCGTATGAGTTCAGGTCAGCCAATGTCAAGTGAGGGTCTTGAATTCGACGCAGTCACAGCCGTCGTACTGGGCGGAGTGGCTATGACCGGCGGCGTAGGTACCCTTGGGGGAGCATTGCTGGGTCTGATGATACTCCAGGGTTTTAATAACGGACTCATGATGATGAATGTTCCTTCGTTCTGGCAGACCGTTTCCCGTGGTGTGCTGCTTATAGCCGCATTGTCATTTGATTTTATCAGGAACCGTAAAAGAAACAAATAAGTCTGTTAAGTTCGATATTATCGGGCTTATAATAATTAAATCATGGGAGGAAGGAAAAATGAAAAGAATCTTTGCCATTTTACTGACACTTGTAATGATATTTGCAGTGGCAGGATGTAATTCAAAAGCGCCTGCCGCAAGCAATTCCCCTTCTGAGAGCGCCAATACCGGCAACAATACCGGAGATAATTCTGAAGGTCCGTTACTTGCGTTTATCTGCAAGGATCTGTCCCAGGAATGGTTTGTCGGTACCTCAACAGCTATGGTAGAGACTGCAAAAGCCAGGGGTGCCAAAGATGTCCTTCTGTTTGACTGTGCAATGAGCCCCGACAAATACATGAACGCACTGGACACAGCTATATCCCAGAAGGTCGATGTCCTTATCGTATGTCCGCCCGACCAGAAACTCAGCCAGATTACCGTTGAACGCTGTAAGGAAGCAGGTATCAAGGTAATGGCAGACGATGACGGCCTTATCGATGAAAACGGGGTACATATCGCTCCCGCACTTGAGCTGGATGCCTACAAGGTAGGCCAGGGCATCGGCGAATATCTTGCCAACTACGTAAAGGAAAATAACCTGCTTGCAGATCCTGAAACCACAGCTTATCTGGTAATGACCATGTCGGAAGTTTCTTCATGCGTACCCCGCTCAACCGGTGCTGTTGACAAATTCAAAGAAATGATTCCTGAATTCCCGGATGACAAGATAATACAGGCAGATTATGACGGAACGACCGACAAGGGCTTCAATGTAGCAGCAGCAACCATTACCGCGCATCCTGAAATCAAGACATGGCTGGTCACAGCTCCTAATGATGAAGGTGCCCAGGGTGCCACCCGTGCCCTTGAGCAGGCCGGTCTGGACAAAAATGCCATAGTAATCGGTGTAGGCGGATATCTTGCCAAGGATGAATTCAAAAAAGATTATTCATGCTTCAAGGCAACTGCATATATTGATCCCGTACTGGATGGAACAATAGCTGCAAATGCGGCCATGGACTGGATCGAGTTTGGAAAAGTTCCTTATGAAGAATACAAAAAAGAAGGCGCAGAATTTGGTGTATATCCATTCAGCGCAACAATGATTGACAGAACCAATTACAGAAAAGTCATGGGAGCAGCCGCTGATTAAGCGTAAATAATACAATCACACCAACCAACAGGCAGGTCACAATCAAAAAGGCCTGCCTTTTAATGTAATCAGTGATAATTCGCACAGAGGAGGTTTTTTATGACGAATCGCGAAAATGTCTTAAAGGCATTGAGAAGAGAAAAACCTGAAAGAATTCCATTTGAATTTGTACTCTGTCCATCTAAGATTGAAGAATTCAGAAACCGTACCGGAGAAACCGATTACCAGGAATATTACGATTTCCCGATCAGATATGTGGAGCTTAATCCCACAATGAAAAAGACTGATTTCAGTATTTATTACAAAGATTTGCCTGAAAATGCGGAGCCGCTTTCCTGGAACCCTGAATGGGGTGTTATGAGCGTAAAAGGTACGGTCGCGCATTTTGAAAGAATGCTGCATCCTATGGAGGATTTCACAACTGTTGAAGAAATAAGAAGTTATCCTTTCCCTGATTTTAATGATGAGTACCGCTGGGAAGGATTTGAGGAAAAAGTAAATCAGCTTAAGAAGAATGACCTTGTGGCAGTCGCCTTTATGCAGATGACTATATTCGAAGTGGCATGGTATCTGCGGGGCATGGAAAACCTAATGATTGATATGGTATGCAATCCGGAAATGGCAGAGGCTCTTCTGGATGAAAGTACAAAAATACGTACAGGTATGGCACAGAAATATGCCAGATACGGGATAGACATACTTATGCTGGGGGACGATGTTTCATCGCAGCAGGATATGATAATGGATCCCGGGATGTGGAGAAAATTACTGAAACCAAGACTTGCAAGTGTTATTGCTGCGGCAAAATCAGCAAATCCTGAAATACTTGTTTTTTATCACGGAGATGGCAATCTTCAGAAAATAATTCCCGATTTGATTGAAATAGGCGTGGATATACTGAATCCAGTCCAGCCGGAATGTATGGATCCGTTCTTGATAAAGAAATTATATGGAGATAAACTAAGCCTGTGGGGAACCCTGGGAACCCAGACAACCTTGCCCTTTGGCACCCCTGATGAAGTAAAACAAAAATGCAGGGAACTGATAGAGGCTATTGGCAAAGATGGCGGCTTGCTGCTGGCGCCCACGCATACGATAGAACCCGAAGTTCCCTGGGAAAACATACAGGCCTTCATAGACGCGGTAAAGGAATATGGAACGTTCAGTATATAAAAATTTGACCTGTTCTCCCCATAAAGCCCTGATTATTGCCGGATTGTCATAATACATTTGCGTTATTACCGGGCAGCCTTTATAATATGATTGTCTGATATTAAATAATATTATATGAGTCATATGCCAAACTAATTTTGTAAACCCGGCGATATACAGGGGCTCTGAAGGTTTGCAGCAAATTTGGTATAGGGCTTATCGGAATCAGCTTTCTGCAAATTTAATGATGGAGGCATGGTTATATGGCAGGTATAGTAGTTGTAGGAACCCAATGGGGAGATGAAGGAAAAGGCAAATATATTGATATTTTGTCTCAGGATGCAGATTTCGTCGTTCGTTTTTCGGGCGGCAACAATGCAGGACATACAATTGTTCATGAAGGAGTTAAGTATGCGCTGCATCTCATCCCGTCAGGAATCCTGAGAAAGAAAACCACATGCATTATAGCAAACGGCGTGGTGATTGACCCAAAGGTTTTGCTCGGGGAACTGGAAAACTTAAAGAAAAGAAACGTGGAAACCGGCACTTTATATATAAGCGACAGAGCCCATGTAATAATGCCATGGCATATATTGCTTGACGAACTTCAGGAAGAAAAGAGATGCAAGACCGGCAGTAATCTTGGAACGACCAAAAGGGGTATCGGTCCTGCCTATACTGACAAAGCCGAGAGATGCGGCATACGCATGTGCGATCTTATAGATCCTGCAGTGTTCAGGGAAAAGGTATATGAGAATATCACTGTCAAAAATGCCATTATTGAAAAGGTGTACGGTGGTACGCCCCTTGATGCGGACAGGATTATTGAGGAATATTCGGCATACGCCCGGCAGTTGAAACCGTATGTAAGGGATGTCAACTCAATGATCCATAAAGCCCTTGAGGACGGTAAAGTAGTCCTGTTCGAGGGCGCGCAGGCCACTTTCCTGGACATTGATTTTGGCACCTATCCCTATGTCACGTCATCAAACCCGATAGCCGGAGGAGTATGCACTGGTGCGGGTGTCGGACCAAGGATGATAACTGAAGTGCTTGGTGTAATGAAGGCTTATACCACACGTGTAGGAGGAGGTCCTTTTGTAACCGAGCTTCTTGACGAAACCGGCAATAAAATCAGGGAACTTGGCCATGAATACGGTACCACCACAGGCCGTCCCAGAAGGTGCGGGTGGCTTGATGCATTTATGCTTAAATATGCGGCAAGAATCAACGGGCTTACAGGTCTTTGCATGAATCATCTCGACACCATAGGCAAACTGGATACTATAAAGCTCTGTGTAGGATATAAGCTGGACGGGAAACTGATTGATTACTATCCTGCAAGCCTTAAGGAACTGGAGCGCTGTGAGCCTGTATATGAAGAATTTGAAGGATGGAAGGATATAGATATCTCCAAGTTCAGACGTTTCGATTCACTGCCCGTTGCTGCAAAGAAATATATAAGAAGAATTGAAGAAGTGATAGGGGTCCCGATTAAGTATATAGGAGTAGGTCCTGCCCGCGATCAGGTCATCACTATGTAATTCGTGGCTTTATAATCCAGAGCCAGGCGAGCATTTCCCTGGCTCTTTTTATTTTCCTATTACCTTTTTGAACATGCTCCGCATATCATAAAGTAAGATTATTGTCCTAAGATGAAGGGGATTTCCGATGGTTTATCTGGATAATGCCGCCACATCTTTCCCCAAGCCTGAAGAGGTATACGAAAAAGTATATACATTTATGCGGGAGTCTTGTGCCAATCCGGGCAGATCTTCCCACAGGATGGCAAGGGAATCGGCATCCCAAATAATGAAGACCAGGGAGAGTATTGCTTCCCTTTTCAATATAAGCAATCCTCTAAGGATAGGTTTCACTCCCAACGCAACATATGCGCTTAATATGGCCATCAAGGGCGTACTCAGAAAAGGAGACCATGTTGTCACCACAGCGCTCGAACATAATTCGGTTTTACGTCCCCTGTATGAGATGAAAAAAGAAGGAATTATCAGTTACACTATCGTCCAGCCTGAAAATATATATGGTGACATAGACCTTTACGCCATTGCGGGAGCGATAAGGTACAATACACGCCTGATTATAGTTACTGCTTCATCCAATGTTACGGGCAATATTCTGCCCTATGACCGGATTGGCCATATTGCAAAACAGCATGGCATCTATTACCTGCTTGACGCATCCCAGGGAGCCGGGATTCTCCCCATTAACGTTGAAAAAATGAATATAGACCTGCTTGCATTCCCCGGACACAAAGGGCTACTGGGACCACAGGGCACGGGAGGCCTTTATGTGAGGGAAGGGATTGAATTAAAATCAATAATCCAGGGTGGCACAGGGAGCAAGTCTTTTGAGACCGTCCATCCTGAGTTCATGCCTGACGTGATAGAAAGTGGAACCTTAAACACTCCAGGAATAGCCGGTCTGGGAGAGGGAGTGAATTTTATCCTGAAAACAGGTATACGGACCATACATGAAAAAAAGCAGCTCCTTGTGAA
>Ga0134091_1001049_pt1 | contig 22892 bp, 15 predicted proteins | sample 2_5taG_FD_94451 | JGI IMG/M metagenome (GOLD analysis project Ga0134091, IMG submission 94451) | Switchgrass degrading microbial communities from high solid loading bioreactors in New Hampshire, USA - 2_5_20_6_A2 metaG | ecosystem: Engineered > Bioreactor > Semi-continuous > Anaerobic >...
CATATCAACTGGCAGAATGATATTGATTATATTGGCTGCATAGATGTTCAGGTGCATTACGGGGTATTCAGAGATGAAAATATGATAGGGGGATTAAGTATTCACCCCGCAGGGAAAATCAATTTTCTGTGGGTCGATCCACTGTTCCGAAATAAAGGCGTTGGGAGAGCCCTTGTAAGTCACGCGGTTAAGGAGCTGGTTCCCAAAAAGCTGTCAATAAGTTTTCCCAATAATGCCTGGCTTACAGGTTTTGTAAAGCTCATGAATTTCATAAAAGACCCGATTTCACAGTACGAAATGTATGTTACGTTATAAGGTATCCGGCAGACCTCAGAAAGGGCGACTTCTATTACCTGACACTGTAGGGCGGAGCTCATAACTGGACGTGCGTAAATCGCTATCTATACAACATCCTGCCTGATTTGTTCCTGGACGATGAATGATTGTGTCTCCGATGAAATGAGCGAATTGCTTCAGTAAAGCGAAGCGAAATAACTCTGGAAAAGGCACAGGAGAGGTATCAGGCATATCTCTCCTGTTGTTGTCTGTGTATAATGATGCTGCTTTTGACACCCGAACAGAATTGCTGCATGCTGCTGACATAATTTCATTGAATGGGTCAGGGGGCTGAAATATAATATAATTTGTACGGGGAAACCGCTATAATATTCCTGATGTTGTTGCAGACTACTTCTTTGCTGGTCCTGATTTATGTCCTTGATTAAAGGAGGGCAGTACGATGCTGTTTGTGGAAAAGTACTGGGAGAACCCTGATATACTCCATATCAACTGTGAAGAACCCCATGCATATTCTATACCTTATGAGAGTGAGGAAAAGGCCGCCAAAGGTCTGCGGGGCATGTCCAAATATTTCATGAGTCTCAACGGATCATGGAAATTCAAATACGTCAATTCTGTAAATGACATAGAGGATGGGTTTTATAGTGAGAAATTCACCGCAGAGGGCTGGGCTGATCTGCCGGTACCTTCAAACTGGCAGATGCATGGCTATGACAAACCGAACTATACCAATTTCAACTATCCATTTCCTTTCGATCCGCCGTATGTGCCCGACGATAATCCTGCAGGGCTCTATCTGCGTGACTTCACGTATGATGCTGGTGATGGGAAGGAATCATATCTTGTCTTTGAAGGAGTGGATTCCTGCTTCTATGTGTGGGTCAACGGCAGGTTCGTTGGTTACAGCCAGGTAAGCCACATGACTTCTGAGTTCAACATATCAGAGTATGTTAAGACAGGCAAAAACCGCATTGCTGTCATGGTGCTCAAATGGTGTGACGGCAGTTATCTGGAAGATCAGGATATGTGGAGGCTTTCGGGGATATTCAGGGATGTATATATATTGAAAAGAGACAGGGTTCATATTGCTGATACCTTTGTCACAACTGAGCTGGATGAAGACTTCGGAAGCGGAGTACTGAAGTGCCGGGTATCAATATCTGAGGACAGCATAGTTAAATTAAAGACCGTGCTTAAGGATCCGCATGGGCAAATAATATTCGACGGCGTAAATGAGATCAAAAAGCAGGGAGAGATAAGAATCAGTGTATCTGCTCCTCAGCTTTGGTCGGCTGAGACCTCTCAGCTGTACAGTCTGTATTTATATAACGGAGATGAAGTCATTCTTCACAAGGTTGGCTTCAGAAGGGTTGAAATAAAGGATTCTGTCATACTTGTCAATGGAAAGGCAGTCAAATTCAAGGGGGTGAACCGGCATGATTCTCATCCCGAGCTGGGGCATACCACTCCTTTGTACCACATAAGGAATGACCTGCTGCTTATGAAGCGGCATAACATCAATGCCATCAGGACTTCGCACTACCCGAACGATCCCAGATTCCTTGAACTGTGTGATGAGCTTGGCTTTTATGTCATTGAAGAGGCTGACCTGGAATGCCATGGTGCAGGATCTGCCGGTGACATACATATGATCTCGAATGATCCCGGGTTTGAAAAGGCTTATTTGGACAGAATGGTCAGAATGGTGGAACGGGACAAAAACCATGCATGCATAGTCATGTGGTCCCTTGGCAACGAGTCGGGTTATGGCGTAAACCATATTAAAATGGCCGAGTGGGCGAAGAACAGGGACGCTACTCGACTAATACACTATGAGGGCGCCACCGGCTGGGGCAGAAGCGGACTGGATACCTCGTGCATCGATGTTTACAGCAGGATGTATCCTTCAATTGGGGAAATGGAAAAGCTTCTGGAGGATGAAAGGGAAAAAAGGCCGATCATTCTTTGTGAATACTGTCATGCAATGGGCAACGGACCGGGAGATTTAAAGGATTACTGGGACCTTATGTACAAGTATGACAGATTCTCCGGCGGCTTTGTATGGGAGTGGACAGATCATGCCGTCAGGACATCGGCTGCCGGTTGTGTGGAATATTACGCCTTTGGCGGTGATTTTGGCGACAAGCCCAATGACGGCAATTTCTGCTTGGACGGTCTGGTGTACCCTGACAGAAGGCCTCATACAGGGCTGCTGGAGCTGAAAAATGTCATCGCGCCCGTAAGGACTGAGGCTGTGGATCTGAAGAATGGCCGGATTAAGGTAACAAATCTGAATTACTTTACAGACCTGTCACAATTCACTCTTGACTGGAAGGTAGAGAAGGACGGCGAAGCAGTGGAATACGGCAGAATAGATGATCTGAATGCCGGACCTCAGGAAAGCACAGTGCTGACCCTTCCTTATACTCTGCCTCAGAAGGCTGACGGGAGGTATTTCCTTTTAGTGTCCTATACACAGAAGAACTTCACCAAATGGGCAGACAAAGGCTATGAAGTGGCCTTTGCACAGTTTGAGCTTCCTGTCGGCAAGCCTGCAAAAGCGGTGTGTAATAAAACTGAAATGCCCGTTCTTGTCATAAAGGAAAGCTCAGAAGAAATTGAGATAGAGGGTATAGATTTCCGTTATGTATTCAACCTCTATTATGGTGCCTTTAGGGAAATATGCTTCAACGGAGTGCCGATGATAGCTTCCAGGCCCCATTTCAATGTGTGGAGGGCACCGACCGACAACGACAGGTACATAGCGGAAAAATGGAGAGAAGAAGGCTTTGACAGGCTGAACACAAAAGTGTACTCAGTAAAGGTTACATCAAGAGATGAGAAACATATAACCATCTGCACCGAGTTTTCACTGGGAGGCTACATAAAAAAGCCTGTTCTGCGGGGTAAGGCATGCTGGACTGTATACGGCAGCGGAGATATTATTCTGGATACCAGGGTCGCTGTCCGGGAGGACGTTCCTTATCTGCCCAGATTCGGACTCCAGCTGGTAATGCCTGCAGGAAACGAGTTGGTTCAATATTTTGGATACGGGCCACATGAAAACTACATCGACAAGCACCGGAGCACCTGGAAGAGCAGATTTGAAGCAACGGTCGACCAGCTGCACGAGGATTATCTGATGCCTCAGGAAAACGGAAGCCATTATGCTGCGGAGTGGGCTGCTGTAAGCAATAAAACCGGAGTCGGCCTGTTGCTTGTGGGTATGGACGATTTCTCACTCAATACATCCCACTATACACCTGAGGATCTTACTGAAGCCAGACACCCCCATGAGCTTAAGAAGCGCGCTGAGACCATAGTTAACATAGACTATATGCAAAGCGGTATTGGCTCCAACAGCTGCGGACCGGAGCTGCTGCCGCAGTACCGCCTTTCACAGAAGGACATTGCCTTCAGGGTAAGGCTCAAGCCCATCTTCATTGACGACACCGACCTCATTGAAGAAGCAAACAAAGAATTTCAATAAACGTATGGGACAGGGGGACAGGTCCCTTGTCCCACTGATAGTGGGACGAGGGACCTGTCCCTCTGTCCCACAAAGGAACCTGCAGAACTCGAGAGGGGGATGGTTAAACCATCCCCCTTCGGTTTTATAAAGTGGCGGCCACCGATGCCATGCATTATCCGAAAACGATAATGGCTTCTTTATTCTTGATCCTCAGAAGAAGCGTCTCAATTATGCGGAAATAGTGATTCAGGTTTCTGGTTTCAAGATAAGATGTGATCATATCCTGGCCAATAACCAGATCCATATACTGGGACTCGGCACAGACCAGAACTGCTTTGTTGCTCTTCAATACCGGCGTACTGAAAATGTTGCCTTCTAAAAGCCTGCTCATCCTTTCATATTCAGTGATACCTGTGCCCGGCTGAATTCTTTGCAGTTGGGCGAAAAGATCGGGGCTTACAACGAGAGCTTTTCTTCCTGCTATTCCATTCTCCAGGAATCTGGCTAATCCCGCTGCTATATCTTTAAATGGATTTTCGCCTGTGCTCCAATCCGATAACGGAACTGATACAATTCCATCCGCGGTCAGCAGGCCTTTGTATCCCAGTTCAGCTTCTCCCCAGAAAATAAATTCATCCTCCTTCATGGCACACCGGGCAGCAGCGAGCGAGACTGAGGACAGGTCGACGGGCAATCCCATCTGCCCGCTGAATTCCAGGTCTCTCCACAAAAGCGAAAAATCCTGATTGATCAAAGGGATTTGCTGATATGTTCTTCCTTTAATGACCGAAATGCTTCCTTCGCTTTCATCCAATTCTGATATATTGTCGACATTTATGCTTTGAATGCCAGCTCCTAAAGGCCCATATATGCTGATAAATTTTCTGCCTGTCAGAATTTTTTTTGCCGATGATACAACGGTGTCGTCAATTTCCTTCCAGAGATCTGCAGAAATTGGAGAACCGTCTCTTGACAAGAAATCCATATTACCCCTCCTTATTTACCTATCAGGCTTCCTATAGTGCTTTCAAATTTACCGGAAGGCGATTTTTTCTCAACAATATTCAACTGCTCAAGCATTTCTCTGACCTCATCCTCGCCTTCCGCAAAATGCTCTGCCTCCTCGGGATCCAGATGGCGAAGCAGGGACATGAGTTCTCCCACATGTGCTTTTTCTTCATCCCTTATGTCTGCGATTACTTTCTTGGCTACAGGATCGTCAGTTGCCTGTACATGGGCGTCATATATAAAAATTGCCTCAAGTTCTCCGGCAATATCGAGTCTTATTGCCTGGATCAACTCTTCCCTGGTCATTTTCCTCGGGACAACACCTGTAAATGGATTTGCAAAACTTGCCATACTTTATCCTCCTCATTTCATTTAGAAGCTTTATTTTTACACTTATTAATTTATGCCCAAATTATTCTATTTTAATTAAAAATAAATTTACTTTTTGGTGCCCGGGACAGGGGGACAGGTACCTTGTCCCATTTTTGCATCATTATCAACCGGCAGTAGAGAAAAATTTAACCTGCAGTTAAACAGTTCAACAATTGCTTTATTCCATTAATGCCTTTTTAATGTAATAATATAAATAAAACAGTACTGTCTGTATTGTTTGCAGGCTTGCATTCAATTAACGGCCATTTTGGCTGTAAAATGTTGATTATGTCGAAAGGCAGGTATTTTATATGGCAAATTCATTAGGTTCGCGTATAGCGGAGTACAGGAAAGCAAAGGGGATCACACAGGATCAGCTTGCAGAACACATGGGTGTATCCACGCAGGCAGTAAGCAAATGGGAAAATGATTTATCCTGTCCGGACATTACACTGCTTCCAAGACTGTCAGACTATTTCGGCATAACCATTGATAAACTTCTGCGCGGAGACAGCAGTAATGCCGTTCAGGTCGTATCGGAATCAGAACGCAGGGACTTCAACAAGATGCTGCTGAAAATTTTCGTAAACAGCGCCAATGGCGATATCGTTAAGGTGAACCTGCCATTGAGTCTGGTCAAAGTCGGACTGGAAATCGGTATGCAGCTGCCGGAGATTTCAGGCAATGATGCACTAAAGAATATTGATTTCGGTGCTATTTTACTGGCAGCTGAGCGCGGAGTCATCGGAAAGCTGGTTGAGGTCAAAAGCGCTGCCGGGGACGTGGTCGAAATTGTGATTGAGTGATGCGGAGGTTCTATAAGAATAAAGTTTATGCGGAGGCCATATGAGAGTAAAAATTCAAGCAGAGGGTTACAATTTTACTATACCGCTGCCGCTTGGCATCATCCTTAACGGCTTTACAATCAGGATAGTTAAAAGCTGTCTGAAATATACCGATATAAACTTAGCCGATGTTTCTATATCAGAAGAGCAGCTTCACATTCTTATCAGGGAATTAAAACGTGCAAAAAAGGTATTTCCCAATCTCCCGCTTGTTGATATAAAAACCGGCAACAAACAAAGAGTTCTGATCACCCTCTGAAATAAGGCAGAGCACAATATTATTATTTCTTTTAGATTATTAGTAAGTTACTTGCAATTTGTCGAAATAAGTCGTAAAATTTAAGATGTGATATCACAAACTACATATCGTAATAAACTCAGTTTTTTGCGACAAAGGCAAACTTAGCGAAAGCTAAGGACGCAAAGCTATGGGCCTTCCGGTTCCAGCCGATGGCTGCCAGGCTGCCGTAGTCTTATTTTTTTTTGTCGCCAAACGCTATTATTTAACAAAATTGATGGCATTTACCAATTTAAAAACAGGCAAACAAAACACATGTACGGTATGATGCGTTCAGCAAATGAATAGCAAAAGATGAAGCAAAGGGGGACATATTGTGAAGCTCAAAACACGATTATTTGTAATTCTCTTGGCTGTAAGTCTGATTTCTATACTAATTTATTCAGCAGTATCCGTATCACTCTTTATTTCTTCCTCCAAAAAAAACACCTGTCAGGTAAGCGAGGACAAACTGGAAATTGCTAAAGCTGAAATCAGCGGGATGCTCGACAAGCATTTCACTACACTGCAGACCATCGCTAAACAGCCCGATGTTCGCAATTTTAACTTGAATGAAGTAAAAAGCATTCTGGTAGACGCGGTCAGAGTCAACCCGGATCTTATGCTGACCCTGGATAATGCCGCAGGAGAGCAGCTTGTCAAAAGCAACGATGAGGGCCTTGTCAACGTCGCTCAGCGGGAATTTTTCCAGCAGGCCATGAACGGAAATGAAGCCTATGTATCCGATGTTATCGTAACGCTGACCACCAATGAATTAATTGTAGTTATCGCTACTCCGGTTCGTGATATGAACGACAAAATAATCGGTGTACTGCAGGCAAACGTATATCTGGCCCAGCTCAGTGATTTTGTCACGGAGCTTTCAGAGAACGGTTCTAAATTATATATTCTTTCCAGACAGGGTACAGTATTGGCCCATCCCAATATGGAATATGTGCAAAATCAGGAAGATTTCAGCTCTTTGGAATTTGTACAGGCAGGTCTGGCAGGAAACAATGCGACTGTGCAAACCAAAAATATTCAAGGAGAAAAAGTTATTGTCAGCCACTATACAGATGAACTGTCCGGCTGGATGATTGTTGTTGAAACACCTGTTTCGGTTGCAATGTCTTCCGCATATTATCTGCTGACCATATCGACCATTATGCTTATTGCAGCTGCCATCATTGTCGGATTACTGGCACTTTACTTTTCTGCCAGGTTCACCAGGCCGCTGGTTGAATTGTCTTCCATAATTAAAACCATTGCTTCGGGAGATCTGCAAGATTTTGAAGTTAAAAACAACTCTAAGGATGAGATCGGCGAACTATATCACAGCCTTAAGGTAATGACTCAAAACTTAAGAGGTCTGTTAGGGAGCATTCAAACTGTTTCCACGACGCTGGCGTCCCATTCAATGCAATTGTCCTCCATAACGGAAGAATCCACTCAGAGTTTGACACAGGTTGTTACAACTATAAGTGAAATGGCTCAGGGCAACAGTGATCAGGCCTTAATGATCCAGGATTCAACAGTGGCAATCAGCAAGGTTAATGAAATTGTCTCACAGGCCACGGTGAAAACAGAAGTTGCGGCAGATAAGGCCAACGAATCGCTTGAGCTTGCAAAAGAAGGTCAAAAAGCTATTGAACAGCAAAGCAGGAAAATCGAAGAAAACAATGCGTACACGAATGCTGTGGATGAATCGGTACAGCAGCTGGCAACAATGACGGACGAGATCCGCAATATAATCGGTGCAATTAACAGTATCGCTGAGCAAACCAACCTCCTTGCGCTGAATGCCTCAATTGAAGCGGCGCATGCAGGTGATGCAGGAAAAGGCTTTGCCGTCGTTGCCGAAGAGATCCGTAAACTGGCTGAGCAGTCCAGAAGCTCCACTAAAAAGATCGAAGATATTGTTAACAACATAAATGGTCAGGTGAATGAGACCGTCAATAATATGAATCAGGTCAGAGAAAGTGTCATTGTGATGGGGGCTTCGGCGGAAGATACCAGGAAAAGCTTTACCAGGATATTTGCTTCGATCACCGAGCTTGCGAAGGTCTCCGCTGAGGTTTCCGCAGCCCTGGATGAGATCAACAGGCAGACCGGGGAAATAACCAATCGGGCCACGAACATTTCCTCTGTGGTCGAAGAAACTTCAGCCAGCATGCAGGAAATCTCAGCTGCTTCGGAAGAACAGCTGGCCTCAATTGAGTCTATTGCTCAATCTTCCGGCCAGTTGGAAAGCATAGCTAAGGACCTCCTTACACAGGTTACGAAGTTTAAAGTATAAGAAGGCGACCTGCAGGGGCACGATACGACCTGTCTGCTCTGTGCGCCGTTTGAATATTTTGCAGGGTTGAATTTCGGGAAGCTGATAATATTGCAGCTTCCTTTTTCTTTTCTTATCTTATTACAGTTTTAAAAGGTTGTAAAAATTAACGAGAATTTGCAGTAGGTCAGAAAGAACAATGCGGAGGAGCGGCAGGCTCTGATGCTGATTTTGCGTGCTTGCGTGATCTTCGGCTAAAGATTGATTTGTTTTGTAATTTATCTTGCAATTTGTCGATTAATGTCGTAAAATGTGCAAGGTGATATCACGTACTACATATCAAAGCAAGTCAGGTTAGACAAAGGCAAACTTAGCGAAAGCTAGGGACGCAAAGCTATGGGCCTTCCGGATCATTCCGATGGCTGCCAGGCTGCCGAAAGTCTATTTTTTGTCACTGATTCGGCTTTTATTGTGAATTCAATAAAGAAAATAAAAGAATATTGCCGGACTGAGAAGCTATTTTGCTTCAACCGGGCAGGCAAAATAGCCTATTTATGCGGCAGAGCTTTTTTGGCTGATGTACGGTAAAAATGGAACTGAGGGGGACATTGCTGTGAAGCTTAGAACACGGTTATTTACAATGCTTTTAGCTACCAGTTTGATACCAATAATAATCTTTTCGGTTGTATCCATATCACTTTTTGTATCATTGTCGCAAAAGAATACGTATCAACTAAACCAGGACAAAATGGAAATCGTTAAATCCGAAATCAGCGGGATGCTTGACAAGCATTTCACTACGCTGCGTACCATCGCCAGGCAGCCTGCTGTCCGCAATTTTGATTTAGCCAGTACAAAAGATATTCTTGTGGATGCTGCAGAAGTCAATTCGGATCTGGTTATTGCTCTTGACGATATACAGGGCCAGCAAGTTGTAAAGAGTAATGATGATGCCCTGACCAACATCGTTGAAAGGGAGTTTTTCAAGCAGGCCATGAACGGAACTGAAGAGTATGTATCCGATATTCTCGTAGCGAAAGCTACCGGAAAACTAATCGTAGTTATCGCCACCCCTGTCCGTGACTTAAACGGCAATATCATCGGTGTGCTTCAGGCCAACATTCAGCTTGCTCAGGTCAGTGACTTTGTTACAGAGCTTTCACAGGGCGGTTCGGATGTTTATGTGCTTTCCAGACAGGGGACTGTATTGGCTCATCCCAATATAGAATATGTCGAAAATCAGGAGGACTTCAGCTCTCTGGAGTTCGTGCAGGCAGGTTTCGCCGGAAACGGGACAACAATGAAAACCCAAAATATCAATGGCGAGAATGTCATTGTCAGCTGCTATTTAGATGAACTGTCGGGCTGGCTGATCGTTGTTGAAACACCTGTTTCTGTTGCAATGGCTTCTGCTTATGGCCTGCTGAACATTTCAGCAATTATGTTGATTGGTGCAGCTGTCGTTGTTGGATTATTGGGTCTTTACTTCTCCAAACGATTTACCCGGCCGCTGGTTGAATTGTCATCTGTAATTAAAACGATTGCTCAGGGAGAACTGAAAGACTTTGACGTTAAAATCAACTCAAAGGATGAGATTGGTGAGCTTTATTATGGTCTGAAGATAATGACTCAGAATTTAAGAGAACTTGTTGGCAATATCCAGACAGTTGCCTCTGCACTGGCGTCTCATTCCGTGCAGTTATCATCCATAACCGGAGAATCCACACAGAGCCTGACCCAGGTTGTTACGACCATCAGCGAAATGGCTGAGGGCAACAGCAATCAGGCTGCTATGGTTCAGGGTGCAACAGAGGCCATCAGCAGGGTCAACTGCATTGTCTCTGAGGCTGCCATGAAAACAGATGTTGCGGCAGATAAGGCCAGGGAATCGCTGGAGCTTGCTGAAGAAGGCCGTAAGGCTATTGAACAGCAAAGTCGGAAAATCGAAGAAAACAACATGTATACGAATAAGGTTGGTGAATCAATACATCAGCTGGCAACAATGACGGATGAGATCCGCAATATAATCGGTGCAATTAACAGTATCGCTGAGCAAACAAATCTCCTTGCCCTGAATGCTTCGATAGAAGCAGCTCGTGCAGGCGATGCGGGACGTGGATTTGCTGTCGTTGCCGAAGAAATCCGCAAACTGGCAGAGCAATCCAGAGATTCCACCAAGAAAATCGAGGATATAGTAAACGGCATTAACAGCAGAGTCAATGAGACTGTGAATAATATGAACCAGGTCAGAGAAAGTGTCAATGTTATGGGATCGTCGGCAGAATATACCAGAGAAAGCTTCGCAAGGATCTTTGATTCGATCACTGAACTGGCCCGTATTTCCCGGGATCTTTCGGAAGCCTTGGATGAGATCAGTGGTAAGACAGAGGAAATAACTGATCAGGCTGAAAATATTTCCGCTGTGGTGGAACAGACATCTGCCGGCATGCAGGAAATCTCAGCATCTTCAGAAGAACAGCTGGCGTCGATCGAAACAATCGCCCAGTCATCCGGCCAATTGGAAAATATGGCTCAGGAACTTTTAGCCAAGGTAACACAGTTTAAGGTTCAGTGACAGTCCTGATGAACTTCGCGGCAAAAAGCAGATGAAATGACTTTGGAGTTTTGACAGAGGAGCCGGCTCAAGGTATAATGAGCCGGCTCCTTTAATATTTCAGCAGTATGAATATCAAATGCTTCGCAGCTGCAGATTCAGTTTTCGATTTTATCTTATATTTTAATATGGACTAATAGTTGGTATAATAAATATGATGTGCTGTTTGGTCAAGTAATATAAAACATTGCGGCGGATGCTTCAGCAAATGGATAGAATCAGCTTAGGCTGTGAAAATATCAGTTGAAGCATTTAATTCAAGGAGGATGAAGTATGAAAAAGTTGGAAATTGCAGATGGAATACATCTGCTGACCATGAATGTTGAAGACATTTTGTTTGAGGGGATCTGGGAGCTTGCAAATGGTGTTACCCTTAATTCCTATATAGTCCAGGGGGAAAAAACAGCAATAATCGATGGTGTAATTGGCTGGGACGGGATGGCCGAAACCCTTTATAAAAACTTGGGAGAGATAGGTGTCGATCCTAAAAAAATTGATTATTTGATTGTCAACCATATGGAACCTGACCATTCCGGCTGGATTTCAAACTTCCGAAAGATCAAGGAGGATTTTACGGTAATATGTACAGATAAAGCCGCAAAGATGGTGGCCTCTTTTTACGGTGAGGACAGGATCAGGATCGTGAAGGAAGGAGATACGCTGGATCTTGGAAAGGGCAAGGTGCTGAGCTTCCATCCGGTACCGAATGTTCATTGGCCGGACACCATGTACACCTATGAAAGAAGTACAAAAACTCTCTTCTCATGTGATATGTTCGGAGCGTTCGGCATGATAGGGGACCATTGCTTTGACGATGAAATGACGCCTGAAGAGATAGAATTTTTTGAAAATGAAGGGATAAGGTATTATTCCAATGTAATGGGAACCTTTACAGTCAGTGTGAAAAAGGCAATTGAAAAAGCAAAAACGCTTGAAATCAGCACAATAGCACCTGGCCATGGCCCGGTTTACAGAAAGAATCCTCAGAAAATCATTGATGATTATACCCGGTTCACGAAATATGCCGAAGGAGCAGGTAAGAACGAAGTGACCATATTGTGGGGATCCATGTACGGATTGACTGCAAAAGCGATCGAATATGCTGAAAGCATACTTCAGAGAGAGGGCGTCAGGTACAACAAGCTGCATATGCCGCTGGACACTGAAAGTGAAATGGTCGCAGCAGTTTTCAAGTCTGCAGCGGTAATTGTCGCAGCGCCTACTTATGAATACAAGCTTTTCCCGCCGGTGGCAGCTGCTTTGAATGAGCTTGGCAGAAAGAGGATCACAGGCAAGGCAGCATTCAGATTCGGGTCATACGGCTGGTCCGGCGGTGCAGAGAAAGAGCTGGCTGAAATAATCGAAAGAAACAAAATGAACTGGGATTTCATTGAATCCGTAGAGTTTGAAGGAGCTCCGAAGGAAGAAGCCCTCAAAAGGGTGGAAGCCGGAGTAATGGAGCTTTTAAAGAAAATGAAAGAAAAGGTAATTGAATAAGTGGGACGCGGGGACAGGTACATCGTCCCACTAAAGTTCCTGCAGACTCAATCTCACCTGTGATCTGACGTTTTTACCGGGTAACGGGACAAGGTACCTGTCCCCTTGTCCCTGATGGGAGGCACATTATGTTGTTTATATGTTATCCGAAATGCACCACCTGCCAAAAGGCCAGAAAGTGGCTGGAGGCTAATGGTGTAGCCTTTGAAGAAAGAAATATCAAAGAAAGCAATCCAACAATCGTAGAATTGAAGAATTGGCATGAAAAAAGCGGTCTGCCGCTGAAAAAGCTTTTCAATACCAGCGGACAGTTATATAAAGAACTGAAGCTGAAGGACAAGCTTCAGTCCATGAGTGAGGATGAGCAGTACAGCCTGCTGGCGTCTGATGGTATGCTTGTAAAGCGTCCTGTACTTATCGGTGACGGCTTTGTTCTGGTAGGTTTTAACGAAGCTGAGTGGCGATCTGCGCTTGGGATTTAAGTCAGTCAGCGTTACCGCACGCCGGTTTGTTTGCTGAATGCTTTAAGGAAAGCAAACTCAAAGGAAGCAACATTACAGATAGTGTTTATCATCTTTTTCATAGATGCCTTAAAAGAAAGAAATCTTGATAGAGAGCCCTAAATCATCTTGCAAAATGTCGAATAATGTCGTAAAATTTGCACAGTGATATCACATATTTCATATCAAATCAAAGTCAGGTGCGACAAAGAAGCTTAGTGAAAGCAAAGGCGCAATACTATGAGTCTTCCGGATCTTGACGATGGTTGCCAGGTGACGGAAGGCTTTTCTGTTGCTTAAGACAGCTTTTTTATTTTATCAGCATTTACAGGTAGTTTCGTATCAGAAAGTTTGCCCTAACCAGCAAGGTAGTAGTATGTGGTGTTAGCAAATGAAAAGGAGGATTAGTTTTGAAACTCAGAACAAGATTATTCGTAATACTCTTAGCTACCAGTCTGATTCCGGTAATAATTTTTTCAGCAGTATCTATATCGCTTTTAGTTTCATTCTCACAAAAGAATACATATCAGATAAACCAGGACAAGCTGGAAATTGCCAGGTCCGAAATCGAAGGGATGCTTGACAAGCATTTCACAACACTGCATACCATCGCAAAACAGCCGGCTGTTCGTAATTTTGATCTGGATGAGGTAAGAGACATTCTGGTGGATGCAGCAAAGGTAAATCCGGATCTTGTTTTGACGCTTGACAGTCCCGAAGGGGATCAGCTTGTCAGAAGCAATGATGAAGCCTTGGTCAATGTTGCTCAACGCGAGTTTTTTCAGCAGGCCATGAGCGGAGTTGAATCGAGTGTCTCGGATATTATCGTATCGTTGACTACCAATGAGCTGATTGTGGTTATAGCCGTTCCGGTCCGTGATTTAAATGGAAATGTTATCGGTGTCATGCAGGCACACGTTTTTCTGAATCAGATCAGTGAGTTTGTTACAGAGCTTTCAGAAGGCGGTTCAAATGTATATATTCTTTCAAGGCAGGGGACTGTATTGGCCCATCCAAATAACGAATATGTACAGAACCAGGAAGACTTTAGCACTTTAGAGTTCGTACTGGCAGACCATGACGGGGATTCTACGACCCTGCAGACCAGAAACATTCAGGGTGAAAAGGTAATTGTCAGTCATTATCACGATGAGCTGTCCGGCTGGCTGATCGTTGTGGAAACACCTGTATCGGTTGCGATGTCTTCCGCTTATGAGCTTTTGAACATATCTACCGTTATGTTTATTGTTGCGGCCATCATTGTCGGTTCATTAGGGCTTTATTTTTCCAGACGATTAACACGGCCGCTTGTTGAATTGTCCGCCAAAATCAAAACAATTGCTCAGGGAGATCTGAGGGACTTTGAAGTCAAGATCAATTCAAAGGATGAAATAGGCGAGCTTCATCATAATACCAGGATAATGGCCCAGAATTTGAGGGAGCTTACAGGCAATATTCAGACAGTTGCCTCGACGCTGGCGTCCCATTCTCTGCAATTGTCATCCATAACAGAAGAATCCACCCAGAGCCTGAGCCAGGTAGCTACAACTATAAGCGAAATGGCTGAGGGCAACAGCAATCAGGCTGCCATGGTCCAGGGCGCAACAGAGGCTATCAGCAGTGTCAACAGTATTGTTTCAGAAGCTGCGACAAAAACAGAAGTTGCTGCAGATATGGCCAAAGAGTCACTGGAGCTTGCCGAAGAAGGGCGAAAGGCTATTGAACAGCAAAGTCAGAAGATCGAGGAAAACAACAGGTATACGAACGCTGTAGGTGAATCCATACAGCATCTGGCAACCATGACAGATGAGATCCGCAATATAATAGGCGCAATCAACAGTATTGCGGAGCAAACAAATCTCCTTGCACTAAATGCCTCAATAGAAGCAGCCCGTGCAGGTGAAGCAGGAAAGGGATTTGCTGTTGTAGCCGAGGAAATACGCAAACTGGCTGAAGAATCGAGACATTCCACCAGGCAGATCGAAAATATTGTCAATGGTATCAACGGCAGAGTGAATGAAACCGTCAGCAGCATGAATCAGGTCAGAGAAAGTGTCGTTGTAATGGGATCTTCTGCAGAACACACCAGAGAAAGCTTTGCCAGGATATTCGCTTCGATCACTGAGCTTGCGAAAATCGCCGATGAGGTCTCCACTGCTCTTGACGAGATCAATAAACAGACAGAGGAAATAACTGATCAGGCTGAGAATATCTCCGCAGTGGTGGAACAGACATCCGCCGGCATGCAGGAAGTCTCGGCATCATCAGAAGAACAGCTGGCTTCGATCGAAACGATTGCTCAATCATCCAATGAGCTGGATAAAATAGCTCGGGAGCTCCTGAATCAGGTTACTAAATTCAAAATAAAATAACGTAAACATAAAGTTAGGACATAAGACAGGCAATCAAAAGAGTCAGTTGAATCATTAATGCTTTATTGATGATCAACTGACTCTCTTTGATTAATGATGGTGTCATATTTTTTATTCTGTACCATTAATGATTTAAACCTGACAGGTGTCTATCAGCTCTTTGCTTAAATCCTTTAATTGCTTAGTAGACTGCGAAATTTTTTCAATAGCCTCGTGTCCTGTGGAAAGGGTAGATACGATTTCCTCTGTAGCTGCTGTATTCTCTTCGGTAATAGCAACAGCCGACTCGATCTGCTCACTGATCCTATGGAATTCATCTGTGGTCTGCCAGATCGTATCCACACTGTTTTTCAGCTGCAGATTAATCTTGTCAAAGGTTTCTTTCATAGAGTTAAAGGAACGGATAATATCCTGCAGCAGAACCTGCCCATTCTCGACAGCCTGCTTTCCTTCATGGGATTTTTCGTGAGCAGCCTTTGACTTTTCGAATATCTGATGTGTGACATTCGTAATGCGGGAAGCGATTTCACGGCTCTGATCGGCAAGATTGCGAACTTCATTGGCTACAACAGTAAAGCCTCTTCCGTGCTCACCTGCCTGAGCTGCTTCAATGGCTGCATTTAAGGCTAACAGATTGGTCTTTGCAGCAATATTTTCAATGCCAAGCAGCAATGTATTTACAAACTCCAGACTCTGCTGAAGCTCGTCCACGGTTGATGTGGCAGTCTGGACTGAATCATTTAACGTGCTCATATATGAAGCGACCTGGTTGACCTTATCCCAGTTGTCCTGCATATCATCGTTCAATTTCTTGGATTCCGCTGCCACATCCTGAGATACCGCAGCAGTTTTCTCCATGTTATGCAAGGACGACACAACTGAATTGTTGATCCGGGTAATATTCTGTGCTTCACTGTTGATGGCAGCTGCCATTTGCTCCACAGCCTCCAGAATGGACTGACTGTTCTCGCGGAGCATGTCCATGTTCAGGTTCACATTTTCAGTACTGTCATTCAGATCTGCTGCACTTTGATGTATAGTGCTAAAAAGCGCTGTTAGCCGCTGAACGAGCTTCTGAGCCTCCTGCTCCTTATTAGCAGACAGCATGATGTATCTGTTTCCCGCATCCGTCAGCAGATACAAAGCAGCCAGTGCACCCCAGATAACTGCAAAGACCGTAATAAACAGCGGTAGATTATATTCAGGACCCAGGAAACTGGTTGGAACGCAAATATAAAGAACAATAATATAGAAGGTTACGAATCCGCCGAAAATTACTATCAGCTTTTTATCAAAATAGAGAGCAATTAGGATTATAGTAAAGAACAGTATATAATGTTTATTTAAAGCGAACCTGTCGATAAAAAACAGTGCAGTAATGACAGTGAGAGGAAACAGAGCGAAAAGTAACCCCTTAACTCTGTCGGGAGAGGGTATAAAATAATTTATCGTTGCCAATCCACCCACTGCAGCCCCGAATAAAATATAGATCTTACTTGCTTCAAAGCCACGCAGATAAATCAAGGGAACTACAATTAAAGCGATAAGGCAAAAAGTTAAAAACAGATTGATTCTGTGAACCTTTTTACAATGGATGTTGTGATTCAAATTCAACCTCTCCTAGTTTAAGCTGCTGGTACCTTTCATCATTCTATTATATTTGAGTTTCAATATCAATAAAGTAAATGTAACCAATAAACTCAGTAAATGTTTAGCAAACAGCATGAGGCACGTCGGAGCCTTGTACGCATGCATTGCCAAAAACTGAAGCCGCTGAAATGTTGTAAATGATGGTCGCTTAAGATAAAATTTATAAAAATATGCTTGCTTGAGAAAGGATATGTAAAACGGGCGTATACGGGAAGTGCAGGAGCCGGAGTACAAATTCATAAGCCTGGAAAACAGCAGGATCGTGTTAGCACAGGACATTGTGTAAGTATTTATTGATTTCACTGCAAAAATATGAAGGGCTGCATACCCAACTCCGAGAAAAGGAGATTTCATACAATTGGTTGCATAAGCCCATAGCATATTTGAATAAGCTTAGTAAACAGAATCTCATAATTGTTGACGGAATGAACGGGGACCTCAATTTTGAAGAGGGCGGCAATCCGGTTCAGATGAACAGGATAATCGCGGGCAGGGATCCTGTTCTGACAGATGCATATGTGGCGCAGCTTATGGGCTCTAGCATAGAAGAGGTTCCTTGTATTTCGATAGCCGAAAGCATCGGAGTCGGAACCGCTGACCTGGCAAATGCAGATATTGTTGAACTGAATAAGGATAATGGAACAAGAAAATTGACACGTTCAGGAAAGGTTCAGCGGTTAACAGGGTATATTGTTGAAGACAGTGCCTGTTCAGCCTTCTATGGAAGCCTTGTTTATGCACTGGAAAGACTGGATGAAAAGGGTATACTGAATATGCTGGAGGAGAAATTGTTCATTGGTCAGGGCTTTAAAAATAAGAAGTGTGATGGAATAGGTATCGGTGCCTGTACTTCAGGATTTGATAAATGCATTAAAGGTTGTCCGCCAAAGGCCCGGGATATTGTTGAATATCTGGAGGACCTGATTTCAGAGGCTGCGCTTCCGGACAGGGCTGATTGATGCAAATCAGGGAGATGATTGAATGAGAATAGATAAAGTACATGTTGAAGATGCATCGGAGCTGCTTTCGATATACGAACCTTATGTCAGAAACACAGCGATTACGTTTGAATATGATGTGCCGACTTTAGAGGAGTTTCAGAGAAGGATCATTAATATATCATCAAAATACCCGTATTTAAAAGCGGCGGATAACGGTGAAATATTAGGATATGCGTATGCCAATACTTTTAAGGACCGCAGGGCATATGACTGGGCTGTTGAAACAACCGTCTATGTCAGGCAGGGCAGACACAGGACGGGCATAGGAAGAGCACTTTATAATGAGCTGGAAAAATGCCTGAAGAGCATGGGGATCCTGAACATGAATGCCTGCATAGCTGTTCCGGTGAAAGAAGATGATCACCTTACAGATGTCAGCTATCGTTTTCATAAGAGTATGGGGTTCACTCTGGTCGGAAGATTTCATAACATCGGATACAAGTTCAATACATGGTACGATATGATCTGGATGGAAAAGATGATCGGTGAGCACAATGATTCTCCGGCAGAGGTCAGGTTCGGGAAATGGACGCTTTGATACATATTTGCGGCGAAATTATGAATATCTTTTTGCAGGTACCTGAACCTGTTATATTAAAGGCTGCCTTGAAGGGCAGCCTTTTTACAGCTCAGAGAGTTTTCACATAATCGCCTATTTTCTTGTCCATGTTGAGTATGTGGGTTGTAAGCCAGTTTATGACCATTTTGTTGGCGTTGATTATAACTATAATATTGCCGCCGGATTTTTCATACTCGTTCTTCAATTTGGCAAGCTCGTTTATAAAGCTTGCGTGTGCCTTCCTTTGGGCATCGATTTCAGGATAGCCGATTTTTTCCATATATGCTTCTTCATCTCTGAAATGCTGCTTTGTATAATCATCCAGAAACTCAAGCATTGAACTGATGTATTCCTTTGATTTGTGTTCTTTACCGGCTTCGAACAATCCGTTGGCCTTTTCAAACCAAACCTTGTGCTGGTCATCGATGTGCCTGACACCGACCGATAAGTTAGGAGTCCATTCTACTGACATATAAATTCTCCTTTTAAAATATCCTCTTATATCAATTCTATAGGTTTACCAAAATTATTTCAATAGATTCGCAGAATAATGTCATATTGTGCGGTGGGACAGGGGGACAGGTACCTTGTCCCGGAAAACGGGGCAAGGTACCTGTCCCCCTGTCCCACCTGATCCATCTAAAATCACATTTGACATTTTTTACGAAGTCTGATATTATACTTTAATGTTTTCCAAACTGCCATGAAATAAGTGGTATTACTGGCTTAAGCTTTAATTTTTATTTATAAATAAAAAACCTTAAAACGAGTAATGTTTATCATGTATATCCCGCTGATGAACAGTACTCGTTTTTTATGGAAAGGACTGATCCACATAATTAAAGAACTGGCAAAAAGCATACGCGAGTATAAGAAGTTATCGATCATTACCCCAATACTCATTGCTCTGGAGGTAGTAATCGAATGCATCATCCCATTCATAACCGCCACTTTGGTCAATCAGATCAAGGGCGGATGTGATCTGAACACGATCATTAAATATGGGGTAATATTGATCATCATGGCATTTCTGTCGCTGGCCTTCGGCGGGATAGCAGGATCCACCAGCGCCACTGCGGCATGCGGATTTGCAAAAAATCTGCGCAGGGATATGTTCTATAATATTCAGAATTATTCCTTTGAAAATATAGACAGATTCTCGACATCATCGCTGATTACCCGTATGACTACTGATGTTACCAACGTTCAGAATGCATATATGATGCTGATCCGGACTGCGATCCGCTCACCTCTGATGCTGACCTTTGCCTTTGCAATGGCATTTGTTATGGGCGGACGCATGGCGTGGATATTCCTCGTAGTTGTCCCGATCCTTGCGATTGGGCTGGGCATTGTTATATACAAAACTTTTCCATTATTCAGGAAGGTATTCAAAAAGTACGATGCCCTGAACAGGTCGATCCAGGAAAATATCAAGGGAATGCGCGTGGTAAAATCCTTTGTACGGGAAGATTATGAGCAGAAGAAATTTGAGGCGGCTGCTGAGGATGTACGTGCGGATTTCACAAGAGCGGAACGCATTTTAGCCCTTAACGGACCTTTGATGCAGTTCTGCCTGTACGTAGTTATGGTTTTTGTATTGTCCTTCGGTTCCTATACCATTATCACCAGCAGGGGACTGGCGTTTGATATCGGGCAGTTCTCCGCCATACTGACATACAGCTTCATGATCCTCAGCAGCCTGATGATGCTTTCCATGGTGTTCGTCATGATCACGCTGGCAACTGAGTCTGCCAAACGTATAGTTGAGGTGTTAGATGAGAAAAGTACATTAACAAATCCTGAGAACCCGGTCTACTCGGTCAGGGATGGTTCGATTTCCTTTGAAAATGTCAGCTTCAAGTATTCTGCAAAGGCAGAGAGGATGGTTTTGTCAAACATTAACCTGCAGATAAAATCCGGCGAAACCATCGGAATCATCGGAGGGACAGGTTCTTCAAAATCATCCCTCATCCAGCTGATCCCGCGTTTGTATGATGCCACCGAAGGAGTTGTGAAGGTAGGCGGCACAGATGTAAGAAATTATGATCTGGACACCCTGAGAAATCAGGTTGCTGTCGTGCTGCAGAAAAACATCCTGTTCTCAGGAACGATCAAGGAAAATCTCCGCTGGGGAAACAAGGATGCAAGCGACGAGGAACTGGCCGAGGCCTGCAGGCTTGCATGTGCAGATGAATTCATCAATCAGTTCCCCAAGGGCTATGACACTTATGTAGAGCAAGGCGGAGCAAACCTGTCAGGGGGCCAGAAGCAGAGACTCTGCATCGCAAGGGCATTGCTTAAGAAGCCCAAAATATTGATTCTTGACGATTCCACCAGCGCGGTGGACACTAGAACGGATGCAAAGATCCGTAAGGCATTTCGGGAATATATCCCGGAAACGACCAAGATAATTATCGCTCAGAGAACAGCTTCCGTTGAGGATGCGGACAGGATAATAGTCATGGACGGAGGCCGCATCAATGGCATTGGCACCCACAAGGAATTATTAGCTGAAAATGCCATCTACCGCGAAATATACTATTCACAAAACAAGGCGGGTGACCAAAGTGAAAACTAATCAGGCAAAAAATAAAAAATCGCTCATCCTTCGCTTGCTGAAAACCATGCTTGAATTTTATCCGGTAATGTTCCCGGCTGTTATATTGTTCATTATATTCAATGCAGCTATAAGCTCCATACCTGCTGTCTTTATGCAGAATGTTATTGCCGTTGTGGAAAAGAGCTGGCAGTCTGGTGACTGGAGTGCTGCAGGAGGGGAAATAATACGCCTCGTTACCATTCTGGCAGTATTCTATTTGCTGTCTCTTTCGAGCGGTGTCACATATAACCAGATGATGGCGATCATTACTCAGGGAACCCTGAAAAAGTTCCGGGTAAAAATGTTCAACAGGATGCAGACACTTCCGATCAAATATGTGGACACGAACAACCATGGAGATATCATGAGCTATTATACCAATGATATCGACACATTGCGCCAGATGATATCCCAGAGCTTCCCGCAGCTTCTGGTATCAGGCATCACTGTACTGACTGTTTTCTGCATTATGATGTACTATTGCATATGGCTGACCCTTGTTGTTATCGTTGGCGTGACCATAATGCTCCTTATCATCAAAAAGGTCGGCGGCGGATCTGCCAAATACTTTATCCGTCAGCAGAAGACCCTTGGCCACCTGGAAGGCTTTGTGGAAGAAATGATGCATGGCCAGAAGGTAATCAAGGTATTCAACCATGAGGAAGAAAGCAAGAAGGACTTCGATAAGATCAATGAAGCATTGTTCAACGATGCAAGGGCGGCAAATCAATATGCAAATATTCTGGCGCCTATACTGAACAATATAGGCAATGTGCTGTATGTTATCGTTGCATTTACCGGCGGTGTTCTGCTGATCCGTGATGTGCCTAATTTCAGTATTTCCGGACTTGCCATGGGGATCAGCATAGTCGTGCCGTTCCTGAACATGACAAAGCAATTCGCCGGAAACATCAATCAGGTATCGCATCAGATAAATGCCGTTGTCATGGGAATTGCCGGAGCTCAGAGGATCTTTGATCTGATTGATGAAGAGCCGGAACAGGACGAGGGATATGTAACTCTGGTAAATGTCTGCGAGGAAAACGGTCAGCTTATTGAATGCGGCAAAAGAACGGAAATGTGGGCCTGGAAGCATCCCCACAGCAGTGATGGTTCCGTGACATATACGAAGCTGACCGGTGATGTGAGATTGTTCAATGTTGATTTTGAATACGAACCGGGGAAAACAATCCTGCACGATGTCAGCCTTTATGCAAAGCCGGGGCAGAAAGTAGCCTTCGTCGGCGCAACCGGTGCCGGAAAGACAACTATAACGAACCTGCTGAATCGCTTCTATGACGTTGCTGATGGAAAGATTCGTTATGACGGCATTAACATCACCAAAATTAAGAAGCCGGATCTTCGTCGGGCAATTGGTATGGTTTTGCAGGATACCAATCTTTTCACCGGCACTGTAATGGATAATATACGTTACGGTAAACTCGATGCCACCGATGAAGAATGTATTGCTGCAGCTAAGCTTGTAGGCGCGGATGACTTCATTACCCGTCTGCCTCAGGGCTATAATACGATGATTACAGAAAACGG
>Ga0134091_1001056_pt1 | contig 22838 bp, 24 predicted proteins | sample 2_5taG_FD_94451 | JGI IMG/M metagenome (GOLD analysis project Ga0134091, IMG submission 94451) | Switchgrass degrading microbial communities from high solid loading bioreactors in New Hampshire, USA - 2_5_20_6_A2 metaG | ecosystem: Engineered > Bioreactor > Semi-continuous > Anaerobic >...
AAGCCGGATCGTATGCCTACCATGATCTGCCCTAAATGCGAAGGGACATTAGTATTCAAAAGAGAAACGGTAGATATCTAGTCTACCGTTCCATAAGGTTGCCCGGAGGGCAATTTTGTTCAATAACATGCTTAACCGACCATATATAACAGGACACCTGCTGCAATAGCAGATCCTATAACCCCTGCGACATTCGGTCCCATGGCATGCATAAGGAGAAAGTTCTGAGGATTTGATTCCTGGCCGACTTTTTGGGAAACACGCGCAGCCATCGGTACAGCAGATACTCCTGCAGAACCTATCAACGGATTTATCTTTCCTCCTGAAATCCAGTTCATTAGTTTTCCAAACAATACGCCTGTTGCGGTTCCTACGCTGAATGCGATTAATCCCAGTCCGATAATTGCGAGTGCCTTCAGGCCGAAACCGGGCTGACTGAGCTTGTCCGCGCTTGCGGTTGCTCCCACTGTAAGACCTAAGAAGATGGTAACGATATTTATCAATGCATTTTCAGCAGTCTCGCTCAAGCGCCCTACAACACCTGATTCTCTGAAAAGGTTTCCGAGCATCAGCATAGAAATAAGCGGAGCTGCTGATGGAATTATTAAAATTGTGAGAATGGTGACAATAATGGGAAACAGTATTTTTTCAGCTTTGGAAACAGGACGAAGCTGCTCCATAACAATTGCGCGTTCCTTTTTAGTGGTCAGTGCCTTCATAATGGGAGGCTGAATTACCGGAACAAGCGCCATATATGAATAAGCGGCCAGTGCAATCGGTCCCAATAACTCGGGTGCAAGCTGCGTTGTAAGCCATATTGCTGTCGGGCCGTCTGCTCCGCCTATGATTGCAATTGAAGCCGCCTGCTTTTCAGTGAAATTTCCAAGGGCCATAGCCCCGAGATAGGTTCCGAAAATGCCGAACTGGGCTGCGGCGCCTAATAACAGGCTTTTCGGGTTTGAAATCAAGGGCCCGAAATCGGTCATAACACCAATGCCCAGGAATATCACCGGAGGATAAATTCCAAGTTTTACACCGAGATACAATAAATCAAACAAACCGCCTTCGCGGAGTATTGCCATATAATCGATAGGATTGGCATCCCACAGGTGTGGATTCATTAATCCGCCAAGAGGCAGATTTGCTGCCAGCATACCGAATGATATCGGCACCAGCAGTAATGGTTCATACTTCTTAACTATAGCAAGGTATAAAAAAACACATGCAATCAGTATCATTACAAAATGCAGAGGTGTCATGTTAGCAAAGCCTGATTCCTGTATAATACCTGATATAGCCTTTGCAAAATCCTGCCACATAATAATCTCCTTTAACTATTAATTTTTTACAGTCTTGTAAGGATATACTCATTCCTTCCGGCAACGTTCCATATTGGAGTGGTATGTCCAATACGTCTGATTGATCTGACTTTTATATCAGAACCTGAGCCACCCATGCTTGCTGCAATTGCTGCAGCAATAACAGCAATAACCTCCGGGTTTAAACCCTGCTGAGGCTGGCTGAGAACGGGGCTGGGGTTAACAACAGTGGTCTCAGAAACATTTTTTTTTACCGGGTTGTCATTATTACCGCTGCCATTCTTTCTGCTGCTTATTCTTGACACTATTGCCGAATAAATCTTTATGCAAACGCTCAATAATATAAGTACGGCAAAAACAACCACCATACCAACCAGAACAACTTCAAAAGTACGCATGACTGCACCTCCTTGTAGATTATAAAAATCCGTATGTGTTAAAATTATCACAATATTTGATTTCAGTCAATATAACAAGGTTCAGAGTTTCTCTTTTTATGCGAATATGTACGGTATTTTATGCAATAAATATAAAAATATCAATCCAAAAAATAAGAACCGGAACTATCCGAAAAGAAATGACGCATAACCGGTTACAACATTCAAGCTGTTTTCCGGGGTATTATCTGAAAATTTTCATATTCATTCTTAATACTGTTTGTACTCTGATTGGTTCTGACAGTATCAGTGTTTCATTTTGCCTTCCTGCCGCTAAGAAGCATGTCAAATATCCCCTCTTCGGTATCAGGAACGTCATAGTCACCGTCCAGGCGGCCCTGGTAATGATATACTATGCCGTTTTTTTCGTTTTTTTCAAGGCAATCCAGCAGGAATTCCTCACCGTATTCCCCGGCAAACCGGGCAAAGGCCCTGATTCTTCTGTTGTCAAGCATATTGCCCGTGCACGGGAAACTGCTGCATTCCCAGCAGCCACGTAAATTTTTGGCCCTGCAGCACTGAAGATTTTTACAGCTTTCCTTATCTTTACATCCATCATTTCTGCAGCCGACGCATTCATTGTTTTTACTGCACACAGCGCATACAAGCCCGCAGTATGCTATACCTGATTTCCTGTCCACAATTATCCTCCGCATGTTAACGCATTTATTCCAATTTTAGGCTGGTAATCAGCATTTGATTGTTTTTTTGTCTTAACGATTCATACCATTATGCAATTCATGAAATGATAACAGCCTGTTAATGTCAAAATACCTTCTTTTGACATTATACCCTAAATTCCTGCACAGTCAATTTATTAAAACCCCGAACCCGGACAGGGATGATAAGCAAAGGCATTTTCAGGTTGCACTTTATAATAAGTTTGGAGTATAATTAGTTTTAATGGCCGGATAATTCCGGCACGGAAATTTATTGTCCTGCCGAAGCAATTTGGGGTATATTATAATGTAGTATCCCTTTTAGCCGGCTGAAAACATCACATTGATTATAAAACTTTCGGGAACTGATATTTTAATTTTCGGGGAGGAATATGAGATGGCGAAAGTAACAGGAGATATGATTATCAGGGATGTGCTTATGCTTGACGAAGGCACGACGCCGATTTTCATGAAGCACGGAATGCATTGCCTGTTTTGTCCGTCTGCTTCAGGAGAAAGCATTAAGGACGCATGCGCTGTGCATGGCATAGATCCGGAAAAACTCGTGAATGAGCTGAACGAGTATCTCAGCAGCAAGCAATAAGCAAAAAACAGAAACCGCCGTACCCGGCGGTTTTTTATTAGCTTTAGGTTCAGCATGCATCCAAAACTGATTGACGCCTTTTTACAGTAAGTCTATAATAGAAGTACTGACTACAGACGAGGTGTTGTATGGAAGTAAAGCAAATTAAAGAGTTGATTACAGGCGAGGTTCATACATGTGCCGACAGGATGGATATCGTCATTAAATCAGCGTGCGGTGCGGATTTGATGAGTGATGTCATGGCTTTTTCGAAGGAGAACGCCATGCTCCTTACAGGTCTTGTAAATCCACAGGTTATACGCACTGCAGAGATGATGGACATCCAGGTGGTCGTGTTTGTACGCGGGAAAAAACCCACGGCTGAAATGTGTGAACTGGCCGAAGAAAAAGGTATTGTCCTGTTATCAACTGAGTTAACCATGTTTACTGCCTGCGGAATTTTGTATAAAGCCGGAATTGCAGGAAAAGGAAGCGGTTGTGAGTAGTATTATAAAAAAGGAATATGACATCCCTGCCAACGACTTTTCATTGGCCGGGGAAGCATCAAGCAATGTTCGAAAACTGTTAACCCAGCTGGGTGTAAATCCGACAGTTATCAAAAGAACTTCCATTGCCATGTACGAAGCCGAATTGAATGTTGTGATTCATGGTAATGGCGGGAAGGCCCGTGTTGAGATTTTTGAGGACAAGATAGAAATCCTGGTTTATGACGAAGGACCCGGTATAGAAGATATTGAACTCGCGATGAAGGAAGGGTATTCAACGGCACCCGACTTCATCAGGGAAATGGGGTTCGGCGCAGGAATGGGCCTTTCAAACATCAAAAAAAACTCAGACAGGTTTGTGCTGGAAAGCGAGCCAAACAAGGGCACAAGGGTTTATATCACCATATACTTGTATTAGAGGAAGGTCAGTAATATGACTAATTACTTCCATTCGGTTACACTTGAGGAGGATAAATGCAGGGGATGTACAAACTGCATCAAGCATTGTCCCACCGAAGCGATACGGGTCAGAAACGGTAAGGCTACCATTATAAAAGAGCGGTGCATAGACTGCGGCGAGTGCATCAGGGTATGTCCGTACCATGCCAAAAAAGCAGTAACCGATCCCATATCTGAATTATCGAAATACCCAGTAAAAGTGGCATTACCTGCACCGTCGCTGTATGGGCAGTTTGGCCAGGATATTTCACGGGAAAGAATTCTGAAGGGTTTGCTGGAACTTGGCTTTGACTGGGTTTTTGAAGTGGCGAAGGCTGCAGAGATAGTTTCAGATGCAACAAGGCGGATAATCGGGGCAGGTAACGTAAAAAAACCGGTTATATCTTCGGCGTGCCCGGCTGTTGTCCGTTTAGTCCAGGTAAGATTCCCCAACCTGATAAACAACCTTCTGAAAATTGAATCCCCGATGGAAGTGGCTGCAAGAATTGCAAAGCAGACAATTACTGAAAGGGAGAACATTCCGGCCGAAGAAATAGGGATATTCTTTATATCCCCATGTGCTGCAAAGGTTACAAGCGTGAAGGCGCCCTACGAGAAAAAGGAATCATTTGTAAACGGCGTTCTTTCAATGAAGGATATACATATTAAGCTTCTTGAGAAAATCAAAAGCATACCCTGGGATTTTGACGGTGATCTTGTATCCTCGGGTGCGTACGGCGTAGGATGGGCTGGTTCGGGAGGAGAGTGCAGTGCCCTTGAAACCCCCAGGACACTTGCTGTTCACGGTATTCATAATGTTATAAATATATTCGAGGAAATAGTTGAGGACAGGCTCAAAAATGTGGATTTTGTGGAGGCTTTGTCCTGCACCGAAGGCTGCCTTGGCGGGCCTTTGACCGTTGTAAACCCCTTTGTCGCGAGTACAAACCTGAAGTGGCAGGTTAACAGGGCAAAGGAAAGGGATTTTTCCGGGGAAAACACAGCGGCGGATTACCAGGACTTGCTTTGGACAAAGGATATGGAGTATAAACCCATATTGAAACTTGACGACAACATGATGAAAGCAATGATAAAAATGCAGAAGCTGGAGGAGATTAATGACGGGCTTCCGGGTCTTGACTGCGGTGCCTGCGGCTCGCCGAGCTGCCGTGCTCTTGCCGAGGATATCGTAAGAGGGTTGGCATTTGAGACCGATTGCATATTCAAACTCAGGGAAAAGGTATCGGATCTGGCAGATCATATGAAGGCGTTTGAACACATTTACAGGCAGAAAACAGAGGATTAGCAATATACATACCCAGGGGGAAATAAAACCAAATGACGGTTAAAGATTTTGTACAACACTGCGGATACAGAATATTAAGCTGTGCTGACAGGGCCGATAAAACCGAGATTACAGGGGTTTATGTCTGTGACCTGTTAAGCATGGCGATGGCGCGTGTTAAGGACGGCGAACTGTGGGTTACCGTGCATACAAATATCAATATTGTGGCTGTGGCGTGCCTTACCAATGCCAGCTGTGTTGTTATTCCCGAGAATATTGAGGTAGAGGAGCAGACAGTCAATAAAGCCGCTGAAAAAGGGGTTATTATAGTTCAGTCCCCGCATACAAGTTATGAAATCTGCATAAATTATCATCTGAAAAAATCGGAGTCGGGAAATGGTTAAAGCGGCGGTGGATTTGCATATTCATTCCTGCCTTTCCCCCTGTGCAAGCGATGACATGACACCCAACAACATTGTCATGATGTCGAAAATTAAGGGGCTTGATATAATATCGGTCTGCGATCACAACCATACCGGAAACCTTGAAGCCGTATCAAAAGCTGCTGATGAAGCCGGTATTTTATTATTGCCCGGTCTCGAGCTGGAAACCAGTGAAGAAATCCATCTTCTGTGTTATTTTCCGTCGCTGGAAAGTATTTTCAACATGCAGTCGGTTTTAAACAACTACTATCTGAACATAGAGAACAGGGAGGACATTTTCGGCCCGCAATGGATTATGGATGCATCCGACAGGCCTGTAAGAAAAGTTGAGCACCTTCTGACAACAGCAACGAAACTTGACCTGTACAGCTGTGTTTCGCTGGTTCGTGAGATTGGGGGTGTTCCGGTCCCGGCCCATGTAGACAGAAGTTCCTACAGTATTATCTCAAACCTTGGCTCAATACCCGGCGACTTGCACTTTAACACGCTGGAGCTGTCCAGGGGTGTTTCAAAAGAGGATTTTTTAAAGAAATATCCCGAATATGCCGACAGGTTCTTTATATCATCATCCGATGCCCACGATCTTGGCATGATTCTTGAAAGAGAATGGTTTATTGAACTGGAAAAATTAAGTATAATGGATATACTGGAAAAGCTGAGAGGCTGAGAATTATTCCAGGCAAGGATTCCGGAGGATACTCATGAATTTTGATGTTGTTATTGAAAAAACAGAAAAACTTGCGGAGAATATTTATTTCCTGAGATTGAGATCCGAACGCATTTCAGCGGAAGCAGTCCCGGGGCAGTTTGTCAACATAAAGTGCCACGACGGGCTGGATGCGTTCTTAAGACGGCCCATAAGCATTATGCGGGCAAATCCCGCCGAAAAAACCTTTGACATTGTTTATATGGTCAGGGGTAAGGGCACAAGGATATTGTCCTGCCTTGAATGCGGGGACACGGCAGACTGCGTGGGCCCTTTGGGCAGGGGATTTACTCTCCCCGAAAAGGGAGAGAGAATCTGCGTTATCGGCGGAGGTATAGGAGTTTTCCCGCTGCTGTTTTTGCTTGAACGAAGCAAAGATGTGCATAAAACCGCTTTTTTGGGATTCAGGACAAGGGACATGATAGTATTGCAAAAGGATTTTGAAAAGGTTTCGGACAGGCTCGTTATATCCACCGATGACGGCAGTTTCGGTCATAAAGGGCTTATTACGAATCCTTTTATCGAGTATCTTCAAACCGAAAAACCCGATCGGGTTTACACCTGCGGCCCGCTGCCGATGATGAAAGCGGTGGCTGAAGCCTGCATTGAAAGAAACATATTCTGCGAAGTTTCAATGGAGCAGCGGATGGGCTGCGGCATAGGGGCCTGCCTTGTATGCGTATGCAAGGTAAGGCATAATGATGACTTCGGGTATGAACGCATATGCAGGGACGGCCCTGTTTTCAGCGCCGAAAAAATCATTTTCTGAAATATTTATTACTGAAGAATGATTTCAGGGAGGATATGATCTTGGACTTGTCTGTCAATATAGCCGGATTGAAACTTAAAAACCCGATAATTGCCGCGTCAGGCACCTTCGGCTTTGGAAGGGAATTCAGTGAATTCTTTGATTTAAACCTTATGGGCGGTATTTCGGTAAAAGGCCTTACTTTGAACCCGAGGAAAGGTAACGCTCCGCCAAGGATTGCCGAGACCCCTGCAGGAATCCTTAACAGTGTCGGGCTTCAGAATCCCGGAGTTCATGCCTTTATCCGGGACGAGATACCTTTTCTTAGAAGGTTTGACACGGCCATAATCGCAAACATTGCAGGCAACACCGTTGACGACTACTGCAGGATTGCTGAAATCCTGTCCGATGCCGATATCGATGCGATCGAGCTTAATGTTTCGTGCCCTAATGTCAAAGAGGGCTGCCTCATGTTCGGCAGTACCGCCGAAGGAATATCGAAAGTTACAGCTGCTGTCAGGAGGGTTTGCAAAAAAACGCTGATTGTAAAACTGTCCCCGAATGTTACGGATATAACCGAGATGGCGAAAGCGGCTGAAGACTCCGGTGCAGATTCGGTAAGTTTGATTAATACGCTGCTTGGGATGGCAATAGACATAAACACAAAAAAGCCGATACTGGGTAATGTCATGGGAGGGCTGTCAGGCCCCGCGGTCAAACCTGTTGCGGTACGCATGGTATACCAGGTGTCAAAAACGGTAAAGATACCTGTAATTGGCATGGGCGGTATCTCCGGCGCAGAAGATGCGGTTGAATTTCTGCTTGCGGGAGCATCGGCAGTGATGATAGGAACTGCGGGTTTTGTAAATCCCTATGTCTGGGTTGAAACCGTCGAAGGGCTGAAACGGTATATGGAGCGACACGGCTTTGAAAAAGTCACGGAGCTTACCGGAGCTTTGCTGGATTAGGTTATAGATATTTTGAAAGGGTGGAGCAATGAAAACAACAATGATATTTGTCCGGCATGCTGAAGCGCTTGGGAATAAGATCCGGGAATTCCACGGATGGACCGACGAGAGTATCACCGAAAGAGGGCATATCCAGGCAATGCAGGTGGCTGAAAGGCTTGCAGACGTCAACATAGATGTATTATACAGCAGTGTAATGAAAAGGACGATGGAAACAGCGGAGTATATATCCGGGGTTACGGGGCTTCCTATTATCTCCCGCGAAGATTTGAAGGAGATAAACGGAGGGCTCTGGGAAGGCATGAGATGGGACGACCTTGCAAAAGTCTACCCCGAAGAATATGATACATGGGAAAACAGGCCTCACCTTCACCAAATGCCGGAGGGTGAAAGCATGGAATCCTTTCAGCAAAGGGTTGTTACAGCAGTTCAGGATATACTGTCCCGGGAAAAGGGCAGGGATATATGCATCGTAACACATGGTACGGTAATCCGCGTTCTTCTGTGCTGGTTCAAGGGTATGCCGCTGAAGGATGTAATAAAAATCCCGTGGTGCGACAATACCGCGATTACAACGGTAACCGAGGAAAACGGCCGGTTCCGGGTGATCCTCGAAGGGGATGCAAGCCATCTCAGCAAGGAAACCAGCACCCTGCAAAACCAGGAATGGTTCAGGGAATACAAGGAAAGGTTTTTCGGCTGTGAGTAACGGAGGTATTAATATGAACAATGTCAGGGAGAAGCTGATAAAAGCGCTTTTTGATACAAGGGCCATACGAGTTTGTCCGGCAAATGAGCCATTCTGGTACACTTCCGGGAAAATCGGCCCTTATTATATAAACACCCATTTCCTGTACGGAAGCGAAGAGAAGGCAGATTCGCTGCTCCAGGTTATTGACGGTGTAAAGGATAAAAAAGAGGAATGTTCCGGTATTTTGCATGAGCTTGTAATGAAAAACTACAACGAGGATGATATATACAGGACAACAATTGACGCGCTGCTCGAAGCAGTCCGTGAAACAATACCCGTCAGCGATTTTGACTATGTATCGGGCGGTGAACGCCGCGACTGGTTTTTCTCGCTTGCGGTTGCCGCGCTTCTTGGAAAGCCTCATATTACCATTTTCAAGGATCTGGATGCTTATATATTCCGCAGCGGGAAGTCTGAAAAACTTGATTCTCTTAACGGAGCGAAGGTGCTGCATATTGCCGATCTGATAACCAGTGCGTCAAGCTATGAACGGGCCTGGATTCCTGTTATAAGAAACGCAGGCGGAGATATGAAATACTCATTCGTGATTGTTGACAGGCTGCAGGGCGGGAGTGAGCTCCTTGAAAAGAACGGCGTTCAGTCCAATGCCCTTGTCGGCATAGATAAGGATGTGTTCAGTGAGGCTTGTGAAAAGAATTACATAGATAAGGATCAGCTCGGCATGGTAATGAAATATATAGAAGATCCCGACCTGTTCATGGAGAATTTCTTTATAAGCAATCCCGATTTCATAAAAAATGCCCTTAACAGTGATGAAAAAACGGCTTCCCGGGCAAGACTATGCATAGAAAAGGGTTATTGCCCGATGTTCAACTCACGCGCATAACTATAAGGAGCAGGGACCAATGAACATTCCGCCTGATTTTGCGAGTAAATTCAGAAACCTGATGGAACCTTCCGAGTTTGACGAATTCATTTCTTCCCTTAATGAAGACAGGGTAACGGGACTAAGGATTAACAGCTTGAAGGTCGATTCCCGGGAATGGAACAGGATATCACCATTTGAAACAAGGCCCGTTCCCTGGTCGGATAACGGTTTTTATATCAATGATAATTCAAGACCCGGCACGCGCCCGTATTATCATGCAGGCCTGTATTATATACAGGAGCCGAGTGCGATGTTCCCGGCAGAGGTGCTGGATGCCAGGCCCGGAGATCGGGTGCTGGATTTATGTGCGGCGCCCGGCGGTAAAACGGTGGCACTTGCTGCCGGTATGGAAAACACGGGCTTTCTGCTGTCCAATGACATAAACCCGAAAAGGATTAAAGCCCTTGTCAAAAACATTGAGCTTTGCGGTATAACAAACACCGTTGTTACAAACGAAACGCCTGAACGGCTTTCATTGTTTTACGGGGAGTTTTTCAATAAAATACTTTTGGATGTTCCCTGTTCGGGGGAAGGAATGTTCCGCAAGGACCAGGATGCGGTGAAAAGCTGGAATAAGTACAGGGCGGAGGAAATGCAGAAACTTCAGCGTGAAATATTCGACCATGCCTATCAGATGCTTTCCCCGGGCGGCACCCTGGTTTATTCCACGTGTACGTTCAATCCTGAAGAGAACGAACAGAATATCGCATATTTTCTGAAAAAATACCCTGACCTGTATCTTATTGATATTCCAAAGACAGCAGGAATAGAATCCGGGCGCCCCGACTGGGCCGACGGAAACACCGAACTTCTGAAAACAGCCCGGTTATGGCCTCACAGGATAAAAGGCGAAGGTCATTTTACAGCACTGCTTCGAAGGCACGGGGAGTATATTCGTAAAGACAGCGAACCCGAATCGGGTGAGCCTTTGAAAAGTTTTTCCGAATTCTGCGACAGGATGCTGTATAAACGCCCGCAGGGCAATTATTTCATTAACGGAAGTCACCTTAACATAGTACCCCGGGGATTTGAACACAACGAAAAGCTGAAACTGGTAAAAGCAGGCCTGTATGCCGGCGAGGAAGCACACGGGAAATTCGAGCCTTCCCAGGCCTTTGCAATGGCCGTTGACTGGAATAATGTCAGAAAAAAGAGAGCGTTTTCACTGGACGATCCTGATTTATTACGTTATCTAAAGGGTGAGACATTGCTTATTGAAGGCGACAGGGATTATATTTTATTGGGTGTTGATAGTTTTCCGCTGGGCTGGGGCAAAATAAATGATAACGGGCTGAAAAACTTATACCCGAAAGGCTGGAGAAAAACACGATAGCACTATACAGCCCAAAGCTGCCTGTAAACTGTGTTATGTAAATCAGTGACAGGACATTTACCCCGTAAAAAATACTGTATAGTCACAAAAAGGTCATAAATATTGAAAAAGGAATAATTTTTTGCTTGACATTCATGTCGTTCTGTCTTAAAATAAGTTTGCGTCTTTTTTAAGGGAGACGCGAAGTGGCCCAGAAGGCTTGTGCTGTAAGCTTTGGTGGGTGTAGCTCAGTTGGTTAGAGCGCCAGATTGTGGCTCTGGAGGCCGTGGGTTCGACTCCCACCATTCACCCCATTTTCACTTTGTTAATGAGGGCGGAAGCTGAGAGTAATACTCCGGTTTCCGACTTCAAAACAATGGGATGTAGCCAAGTCGGTAAGGCACCAGACTTTGACTCTGGCATGCGTAGGTTCGAGTCCTGCCATCCCAGCCAATGTATGACCCACTAGCTCAGGCGGTAGAGCACTTGACTTTTAATCAAGGAGTCCGGAGTTCGAATCTCCGGTGGGTCACCAGAAAAACCGTCCGATAATAAATCAGACGGTTTTTTCATTTAATAGCAGTTCCGACACAAAAACCACCTAAAAGGGTTTATTCCCCTTTGGAAGTAATTGTAAATGATACGAAAATCGGGTCAGTTAATCCTTTGTACATGAGATTTTCCTTCATATGGTACTTTTTGGCTGAATTAAGACCTATTTTTAAAATACATTTATTATGAGAAGGGGCACTGCTCTATGAGAAAATTGTAGAAAGCCTTGCAAAGCGTGTTATTTGGGTTGTTGATTCAGGTAAAATTGTGAATAACTTGGCAAGTTCCCTTTACCGGTGGAGATTATTCCTTTTGGGTATACCCACACTGTCAGGAGTCTTCAAAAAGCAGGCATGAATCCGGTTTTAAGGCAAAAAAACGGGAAGCTGTTTATTACCGACAGCGGCAACTACATAGTGGATCTGCATCTGGGGACAATTGAAAATCCCAGGGAGTTATCGGTGTTTCTTAATTCTGTGCCGGGAGTTGTTGAAAACGGTTTATTTCTGAAAATATCGCATCTTGTTATAATGGCAGGAGCAACACGGCAGAAATAATTAACTGCAGGTAAAAACTTATGATGTCATTTCTTTTCGAATTCAGAGTCCTTCATGTTTGGATTACAATAACAATACAAAAGGATAGATTCTCTGTATAAAACTGAAAACAGCTTACCGGCTGAGAGCCGTAATTATTGAATTAGCATCCGGAATAGCTTAATATAATATTATGGCTTTGTACACTGAAAGCTGCTGACATATCATTAAAAGAAACCGGAGGCATAAGATTGAAAATTGAAGTTGTAAAACTTGGAAGAATGGAATATGCAAAGGCTCTTGAAATCCAGCAGGAGAGATGGGAAAAGGTGTCGAAGGAAGAGGAAAGGGATACCTTGTTTTTGGTTGAGCATCCTCCTGTTCTGACGCTGGGGGTAAGGGGCAAGAGGGAAAACATACTTATCCCTGAAGAAGACCTTTTGAAAATGGGTGTAACCATCCAACAGGTCAGCCGCGGCGGGGACGTTACATACCACGGCCCCGGCCAGATTGTAGGATATCCGGTTATGAACCTGAAACATTTCGGCAGGGATATCCATCATTTTGTTGAAAGAATTGAAAACACTTTTATAAAACTTTTAAAAGACGACTACGGTATTACAGCCGGGCGGGGCGACAAGACCTATACCGGTGTCTGGGTGGGAAAGGACAAGATAACCGCTATTGGGATACAGGTTAAACGCTGGACCACAATGCACGGTTTTGCTTTCAATGTAAACACCGACCTTTCCCATTTCAACTGGATAGTGCCCTGCGGTCTGACCGACAGGGGAGTAACATCCCTTGAAAAACTTACAAACCAAAAGCAGGATATGGATAAACTGTTCAGAAGGACTGCTGAAGTATTCTGTGAATGCTTTGATGTTACTCCGGAATTTGTGGAATATACAGGAGGCAGACAATGAGTATCGCAAGGAAACCCGAATGGCTTCGTGTCAAGGCGCATTCGGTTAAAGGGCTTGAATATGTGGAGGACATGCTTAAAAATCTTCATCTTAATACCGTCTGCGATGAAGCGGCCTGCCCTAACCGCGGAGAATGTTTTGGACGGAAAACTGCCACATTTATGATACTGGGAAGTGTTTGCACCAGGAACTGCACTTTCTGCAATGTATCAAAGGGTACAGTACAGCAGGTGGATGAAAATGAACCCGGGCGTGTGGCTCAGGCCGTTAAGGCATTGGGGCTCAAACATGCGGTAATTACATCGGTAACCCGTGACGATTTGCCCGACGGCGGGGCGGAGCATTTCGCAAGGGTAATAGAATCAATCAGAAACACTGCGCCGGGCGTTACAATAGAGGTTCTGATTCCCGATTTCCAGGGAAGTGTTGAGGCTTTGAAAAAAGTCGTGGACGCCCGCCCTGAAATAATAAACCACAACGTTGAAACTGTTCCCGGCCTTTACCGCGAAGTCCGGCCCATGGCCGATTATCAGCGGTCGCTGAATGTACTTAAAAATGTTAAGGAGATGGACAGTTCAATCTACACCAAATCGGGTATCATGGTGGGACTTGGTGAAACCGGGGAGCAGGTTGTATCGGTAATGCGGGATCTTCGCGGGGTAAACTGCGATTTTCTGACAATAGGCCAGTACCTTGCGCCTTCTGCAAAGCACCATCCTGTTATTGAATATATCCACCCGAATCAGTTTAAAGCCTACGAGGAAAAGGCTTATGAACTGGGGTTCCTGTACGTTGCTTCAGGACCCCTGGTAAGAAGTTCGTATATGGCTGAACAGGCAATTGACAGGATTAGCTTTTCCTGAACTCGCCGGGGGTTTTCCCGGTGAGTTTTTTAAAGACTTCATAAAAGAATTTCATATCCTTGAAACCAACCTGGTGGGCGATGTCAACAACCTTCATCTCCGTGTTCTTCAGAAGGCTGCATGCTTCATCAATCCGTAAGTTCTGAACGTAATCAGTGAAGTTGATGCCCGTTACCTCCTTAAAAAGCCTGCTGAAATAGTTTTTGCTTATAAATGACTTTGCGGCAAGCTCTTCAAGGCGGATGTCGGTATTATAGTTGTTTCTCAGGTATTCCACCGCCTGGTAAATCAGTCGCTGGTTCTGCATAGAAATCCGGCTTTGATTGCTGTTATCCAGAAGCCGTAATATCTTGACAATCAGTTCAATCAGGTAGGCACGGATAATTTCCAGGTATCCCTTGTTCCTGTTCTTGTATTCCTTGTACATTTTATGAAACAGGTTGCCGATATCCTGGTATTCGGTGCCTTTCAGGCTAAGATCCGCATTTTTCGGGCTTTCCTCAGGGAAAAAGGAGTTAAAGAGGAATGATGAAAAGATATCCTGAAAATACATGCTTCCTAAAAGCGAAGCGTCAAGGAAATTGGGCATGAATACACAGTTGTAGACAACAGGCTCGGTACCGTCCGCGGGATCGGGGAAAAAACCGTGCGGGATATCGTAATTGACTATAAAAAGATCGCCTTTTTGGGTGTTGTATTTCCTGTCTCCGACAATATGCAGGCCCTTTCCAGAAATAACGTAGGCAATCTCAATGAAATCATGCTTGTGCATGACGCCGTTGTATTCTTCAAGCTCGTCTGAACGATTTACATACACAAGTTCGTTCTCACGGAACAGTTTTTTTCCTGACAGTGTCGGATATAAATCAGAACACATACCAAACCTGCCTGTCATGAGTTTTTTACCAAAGGAAAACCGCCAAGCTGTATTTAATGCTATTTAAAGGTTATTTCCTAAAAAAATAATAACATATACCAATGATTATTAAAAGAATTTTAAGTTATGATATGATTATAGTGGTAAAACTATGTTAAAAAGAAAGAGGTGTGTTCTATGAGCGGTAAGTACGGTTCAAAGGTCTGGTTTATTCCCGATGGCTATTACCCGTCAATAAGTTCCGGCAAGCTCAAAAGCCATGAGGCTATCTGTGTTTTAAATCCGAACAGCAAAGATGCGAATATCTCGATTACGCTGTATTTCGAAGACAGGGATAAGATGCCCGGTTTCAGTGCTTTTTGCGGCGCTGAAAGAACGAACCATATCCGGATGGACCAGTTGAAGGATAAGGACGGAAACGGCGTTCCGATGGATGTACCATATGCAATGATGGTGGAAAGCGACGTGGAGATTATTGTACAGTACAGCAGGATGGATACAACCCAGGCAGAAATGGCGCTGATGACGACAATCGCCTATCCGTTATAGAAAAAGTTATTTCAATCTGCAGAATTATTAAAAATGAGGAGGATTATCATGTTTTCATACAGTTCAGATAAAGTTGAAAAGGCATATGCTGCCGCAAAGGAAGTATATGCTGCATATGGCGTTGATACAGACAAAGTCATGGAAGAGATGAAGAAAATCCCGGTTTCCATCCACTGCTGGCAGGGCGATGACGTTGTTGGCTTTGAAAATGTAAGCGGCACATCGGGCGGCGGAATCATGGCCACCGGCAACTACCCCGGCAGGGCACGCAACGGTGACGAACTGAGGCAGGACATGGACAAGGCTTTAAGTTTAATACCGGGAAAAAGCAGGGTGAATCTCCATGCAATGTACGCCGAGACAGACGGAAAAAAGGTAGACCGTGATGAACTGACCGTAGAGCATTTCCAAAGATGGATTGACTGGGCAAAGGACAAAGGTATCGGGATAGATTTCAATCCTACATTTTTTGCCCATCCGCTTGCAGATTCGGGTTATACCCTGTCAAGTCCTGATGAGAAAGGGCGTAAATTCTGGGTAGAACACGGTAAACGTTCAAGGGAGATTGCTGCTGCCATAGGCAAGGCTTTAAACTCTCCGTGCGTGAATAATATCTGGATTCCCGACGGGTCAAAGGACCTGCCTGCAGACAGGATAACCAAACGCCGTATCCTGAAGGAATCCCTTGACGAAGTCTTAGAGCAGAAATTCAGCCGTGATTACCTGGTTGATGCGGTTGAGTCAAAACTTTTCGGTATAGGGTCCGAAAGCTACGTTGTAGGCTCCCATGAATTCTATATGGGTTATGTTATTAGCCGTGACGATGTAATACTCTGCCTTGATGCCGGGCACTTCCATCCCACCGAAACCATAGCAGACAAAATCTCCTCGATTTTGACATATAAAGATGAACTTCTTCTGCATGTAAGCCGTGGCGTGCGCTGGGACAGCGACCATGTTGTCATTTTCAACGATGACACGCTGTCAATAGCACAGGAAATCAAGCGCTGTAATGCATACGACAAGGTTCATTTTGCCCTTGATTTCTTTGATGCGTCAATAAACAGGATTACCGCATGGGTAACAGGAACGAGGGCTGCTTTGAAGGCTATCATGTATTCGCTCTTAGAGCCGACACACCTTTTGGTTGAAGCTGAGGAAAGCGGCAACCTGGGCAACAGGCTTGCTCTTATGGAAGAATTCAAATCATTGCCATTCGGAGCAGTCTGGAACAAATACTGTGCCGATAATAACGTTCCTGTCGGAACCGATTGGATTAATGAGGTTAAAAAGTACGAAGAAGTGTTGTCTTCAAGAAAGTGAGGATAATATGTACACTGAACAGTTAAAGGACCTTGAAAGAATCTCACAGGCAGCGGGACGAAGCCCCGACCTTGTACAGGGCGGCGGCGGCAACACATCGGTCAAACTTGATGACAGTCTCATGGCGGTTAAGGCCTCGGGCTACAAACTTTCGGATATAACAACAACCGACGGTTATGTTGTAGTGAATTACAAGAATATAAGAGACTATCACGAACGGGTGGATTTGTCGAAGGACACAGATTACGAGAAGGAAAGCGGCGAATTTGTACGTTCGAATGTCGTACCGATGGAAGGTTTGAAGCCGCTCAGGCCGTCGGTTGAGGCAGGCTTTCATTCTGTCCTGCTGAAGAACGTCATTCATACCCATCCTGTATATTCAAATATAATATGCTGCTGTGAAAACGGCCGTGAGCTTGTTGACGAGATCTTCAGGGACAAGGAATACGGTTATATCTGGATTCCGTATATAAATCCCGGGTTTATGCTGACCCTTGCGATAATGAAAGAGGTTTCAAACCATATCTCAGAAAAAGTCAGCTTTCCGAAGGTTATTTTCATGGAAAACCACGGGCTTGTTGTAACCGCCGATACTGCTTCAGAGTGTATTGGGCTGCATGAGGAAGTACTTCAGACCATCCGCGATTACTTCAATATTACCGGGCCGTATCCTGAGGTAGCCGTTGAACCGCTTCAGGACGGAACTTTCAGAAGCAAAACCCCGTACCTGAAGGAATACTTTAAGGAAAGGGAGCTGAGCGTTTCATTTTTTGAAAACACCGTGCTGTATCCCGACCAGATGGTTTACCTTGGCGGAAATATCTCGGTAAATGGATCTGACAACAAGCTGAATATCAATACCGAAACCGGCGAAATTATATACAGAACCAATGAGAAAGAAGCCCTTACAATGGAAGAAACATTAATGGGATTTATATACGTGGTGGAAAACATAAGAAAAAACAACCTGAAAATAAAAACCATGAGCAGCAGTGAAACAGATTTTATAAAGAACTGGGAAAGTGAGAAATACAGAAAGAGCCTTTTGAAATAATATTTATCAGCGGGGAGCCTCCCCGCTTTATTTTTTTTATTGCTTTCTTGAATGGATTATACGGTTTATAGTTTATCGTCTTGCATAGCTGTATAGAAATATCCGGTGAAAGCATACCCGCTGACATCGTCAGGTATCAGTATGACGTTATGGGTAACCTGAAGCTGCAGGAAAACAGCATCGGAACCCAGGATATATTCAGTTACGACAACCAGAACAGGCAGATTCAGCATATCCGTCAAAGAAAAGACGGCACCGAGCACATATCAACATCGGTCAGGTATGACGTTAACGGTAATGTACGGTTTGAAACCGACGGGAACAATGTCACCACTGAGAAAACCTATGACGGGATGAACAGGCTTAAAGCCGTGACAATAACGGTATCCGGGATCACGCAAACCACCACGTACCGCTATGACAGGAATGGTAACCTTACCCATGAAACCGACTGGCGGAACAATACGTGGACTAATGTCTATGACCCTCTTAACAGGCTCACAGAAAAATGGGATCCATACAATAACTGTATTCAGAAGCTGGAATACAACGATAACCATGTCCAGGTAAAATCCTACGACGCGCTTAATAACATTACCCAATACGAATACGACATGAACAACCGGCTGGTTAAAACAATTGATCCCGAACTGAATGAAACTGCACAGGAGTATGATGCCTTGGGGAATATAATATCCAAAACAGACGGAAGGAATAACACAACAAGGTTTGAATACGATGAGCTTAACCGGCTGGTTAAGGTGATAAACGCCAATAACGAGGAGACTGTATATACATATGACCTTAACGGGAACATGCTTACACAGACGGACGGAAAGGGTCATACCATCACATATGAGTACAACTGCGTAAACCTTGTGACAAGAAGAATTGACCATGGCGGAAGAACAGATTCAGGCTATGACCTGTCAAAGACTGAAAGCTACACCTATTATGCTGACGGTAACGTTAAAACCAAGACAGACAGGAACGGAGATACCACAACATATACCTATGACTGCCATGGCAGAGTGAAAACAGAAACCATAGGCGGAAGCACGATAAGCTATACCTATGACTGCAACGGGAACCTGCTTGCAATCACCGATGATAGGGGTGAGACAGTAAGGACGTATGACGAACTGAACAGGGTAACATCTAAGACGGTGCCGGATATAGGAACAGTGGAATATGAGTATGATATAATTACTGGTGCAGGACAGGGTGAAACCGCCGAGAGAATAATTGACCCTAAAGGTAACATCACGGTAAGAATCTATGACCGTGCAGGCAGGCTCAAGGCGGTTATTGACGGAGATATCTCCTCCACCGAAAAGACAACCTATGAATACTACCCCAATGGCTCAAGGAAGAGTGTTATCTATCCGAATGGAATAACCGAAGAATATACATATTACCCGGACAATACGTTAAGAACCTTGACAAATAAATATTCCGACGGAACAGTCATGGATGTGTATACCTACACCTATGACGAGGCCAACAACCAGGTAAGCAAACATGAGATAATAAACGGAGTGGAGAAGGGAACCACGCTTTACGAGTATGATGCCCTTAACAGGCTCAAAAAGGTAACCGAACCCGGCGGAAAGGTAACAAGCTATACATACGACAGGGCAGGGAACCGTGAAACAGAAACGATAACAGGGAACGGGCAGACCATAGTCAATACTTACGAGTACAATGAACAGAACAGGCTGATGACTGTAACCACCGAAACAGACGGAACGGTAACTGAGGTTACGGTATACACTTATGACAACAACGGTAACCAGATTAAGACAGAAGTAACCGAATACATCAACGGTATAGTCCAGGAACCTGTAATTGCAGTTACCCATACCTATGACAAGAGAAACCAGCTCATAAGAACCGAAACAGCCGATGGTTCGGTTATAACCAACGCATACAACGGTGAAGGGTTAAGGGTGGCCAAAACAGTAAACGGTCAGACTACATACTTCCTGTATGAGTATGACAAGGTAGTTCTTGAGGTATGTGCAGACGGCGCAGAAAAGGCCAGGAACCTGTATGGAACGAACCTGTTAATGCGTACGGTCGGAGATGAATCCTATTACTACGTTTACAACGGCCATGCAGATGTAACCGCCCTCATAGACAAAACCGGAAACATCGCAGCAACCTACTATTACGATGTCTTTGGAAACATTCTCGAAGAAACAGGAAACATAGACAATAACATCACCTACGCCGGATACCAGTACGACGCAGAAACAGGGCTGTACTACCTCAACGCCAGAATGTACGACCCGAAAATAGCCCGCTTCCTGCAGGAAGATACATACAGAGGAGATCCAAATGATCCTTTGTCACTGAATTTGTATATCTATTGCGGCAATAATCCGATTATTTACTGGGATCCGACGGGGCACTGGAGAGAAAGTGATATTGGCTTAAATTATGAGGCAATGGCACAGATTGTAGCATTGACTAATGCATACTATTCCGCTAAAACAGATTACCAAAGAAGTATAATTAGTAAAATGGCAGATGAAATAAGAGCAGATGAGTCGTCGTATAGAACAGAAATATCACCGGTTAAATACGAAATGGCGACAGAATTGAACTCTATTGCCGCAGCTGCGAATTCAGTTATACAAAGAAAAGGTCGTTTAAGCAAAGATGATTGGTATGGTATTATAAATTCTGCAGGATTAGGCAGCGCTACATCAACGTATTTTTATACACGCGAAGGCCTTGAAGAAATGGTTTCTTCGACAACATATGGATTGACCAAAATAGATATTAATGTTAATTACTTTGGACATAAGAATAATATAACAGGAGAATGGAAACCTTCTTATGATCTGTCTGACAATGAAGGGATATATATTAATCAAGTTCTTGCAAACAGTGATTTTAGTCTTAAGCAGGCGATAAGTACACTTGCAGTACTAAGGGAAAATGAAGGGAATATCAGCAAAAGCGAACTTGAAGAGATTGTTGGCTATGAAGTATGGAAAAAAGCACCAGATACCGTTAGCTGGATATATCAATTAAGCCAGGAAGGGATACCGGTCAGTTATGCTGACTATACATTGCTTCAAAGAAGCCTTGAAGAAGCAATCAGCGTAGTGAGGCTGAAAGCAATAAGTTTGAGCATGGGGTATGGTTATTATGATAATACACCCAAAGATCCTGATTGTAGGTTACAAAATGGGAAATGGGTACAGACCACAAATCCCACCGGGTTTATCTCCGGAGGAACTGGCAGTTTAATATCTATTAGTGAGGGAACGAGTAAGATTAATTTAATTCAAAAACCAAATGTAACAAATGAAAAATTAAAGAATATTATTAATGATTTATACAAAGGGCAAGGTGGTCCAAATACTATTGGTAATGGAACTACTATGGATGCGGTTAGAAATGAAATTAAAACTGGTCTACCAACAAATGGTAAATTCCATACTCAAAAGCTTAACGACTATTTAAATGCCTTGCAAAGAAGATTGAGAGCTGGAGATTTGAATGATTATGACAAATCAGTTGTTAATGCTTTAATTGAGGACATAACGAACGCATTAAATGGTAAATAGGAGGATAAGGATGTATAGATATAATGAAACTATTAAAATTTTAATAAATAAGTTTCCAGAGTTAGAAAAAATTTATGTTGAAAATATTGATGATTATGAAGGACTTCCATATGTATTTTATGAATCAGTATTTGTAAAATATATTTTGGACAAAGTAAATTCTAATGATGATGATGTACTTAAAGAAATCTTCAGTTTTGTTGAAGATATGTTTGTTAATGGTGATGACGAAACAAAAAATTTAATAGGAGTTGCTGTAGTTGAAAGTTTGTATTATGAAGAAAATTTAAAATTTAAAGAAATAATACAAAGGTATTTTGGAGAGTTAACCAAAAAAAGTTATGAAGATTGTTTTAAATAGTATTATATATTCAGGTCACACAGTTTAGGCTGATGTGACCTTTTCATATTTTATACAAGTAAATAGATATTTTTTATATGTTGTTATATCGCAGATTCTTTATTTATAAAATATGTTCAATCTATTATACATGTTGTCCAGTATATTAGTATATTTGTTAATTTTATTATAATTTATGCATCAGGAAATTGGGATATTAAGTAGGTGCAAGGGTTTTATAAATAAAAAAGAGTGCACTATTTTATATCATCCGCTTACTTTATAATATAATGATAAGAAATTTTTAATAAAAAACTTTAAAAATTTTTATATAATTTAAATCCAGTAATATCAATGGAAAATGAAGAGTTGAAAATCAAATTCTACAGTTAAGATTCACATATATGCATAAATGGATGCATATATGTGAATCTATTAGGAGAAGGTTGTTGGTGGTGGAAAAAAGTTAAAAGTAGTTGAACAAAGACAACAGTGAGAAGAAAAGAAAATCAAAGTAAAGAAAACATAATGCAAAGAAAAATATGGTTGATAGTATCAAGTATTTTGATATGGCGGTATAATATGACAGTAAATAGGGTAGTGCATAAGGCACTATCTTATTTTATGCTGATTTGTCTGATGGATAGAAAAACAAATGTAAATTGGACAAAGAAGAAAAGCTTTGAACATGAAAAGTTAATTAGGTAACAGAAAAAAGTAATATAAGTATCCAAGTAAAAAGAAGGGGGTAAATCAAATGACAGGAAAGATGACAATACCGCTAACATTAGATAAGGCAGATATAGATATTCTTAGGATACTTAATAAATACTGCTATTTGGTAGTAGAGTTTAAATTTGTATCAGAGGATATGATTCTATTGGATGTGAGCGCATTTACTAATGTAGCAGATGCAGTTAAAAGAGAGGGGAGTAATAATGAGTAAAGATATAAGAACAGTAAGACCACCTGTGCAGTTGTTGCCTAAAGCAATAATAGCAGTAAGACCAGCGAGTACGGCAAAAGCAGACCTTGAAGTAATGGCAGCACAGGTAGCGCAATTAACAACAGCATGTTGTCAGGAGAATATCCAAGTAGACAGTATCATTAAAACTTTTGGGGGTATAAAAGATATTACAAAAAGAGTAAAACAGCTCACAGAGCAAAAGGATATAAGCTATCTTATCATATAC
>Ga0134091_1001068_pt1 | contig 22706 bp, 16 predicted proteins | sample 2_5taG_FD_94451 | JGI IMG/M metagenome (GOLD analysis project Ga0134091, IMG submission 94451) | Switchgrass degrading microbial communities from high solid loading bioreactors in New Hampshire, USA - 2_5_20_6_A2 metaG | ecosystem: Engineered > Bioreactor > Semi-continuous > Anaerobic >...
ATTATACATGACCAAATACATAGAACCTAATATACAGGACGCGTCCATAATTACATATACGCCCAGCATATCGGTACTTAACCTGATAGAAAACGATCCGAATATCGTTGACAGATGTTCTCAGCTTTTGAACATAGAAGTAAGAAAAGCTCTGGAAAACAGGCTGGCAAAAAGTCTGGATATGGATGTAAAAGATATCAACTGGGAGCTAAAAGGTACAATAAGGTATATGCCCGAATCAGGTAATGGACAGTTAAGTGCAAATACAAAAGAAGAAACTGATACAAATATTGAAGATATAAATGAAAATATAAAAGATGATAATGTTATATCGTTAGGCAATAATAAAGAAGATATTTATCCTGAAGAAAATTTTAATTCAACCGACTTTCATAAACAGGATTACATGAATGATAACAATGAATCCACTGAAAAAGAGGATACTGATAATAATACCCGGTCTGATATATTTTATTTTCCCGAATTGGGACAAATATATGATGAAGAATATTTTATACCCGTGGAGGGATAAGAATGGTATGTGTCGGTTTTTTAGGAACGGAAGCATTTGACATAATACTTTATATAGGACATACTTTGGCCAAACTAAAGTATCCTGTGCTTATTGTGGATTTGTCAGATTCGGGGGCATTGAAAAATGTAATATATCACGGGATGGATTTAGACAGCATGAATGAAATTGTCCATTACCGTAACTTAAACTACATAAGGAAAGTACCGGGTTGTTACGAACTAAATGAATATAAAGACGGTGCTGTACTTATATCATTTGGATATTCTTATAGGGATATCAGGCCTTTGAAACTTGATTATATGAATATTGTTGTAAATCCATTTACACATGTTATGAATAAGGTTGCCGGAATAATGAATGACACTCTTCCTAATGATATAAAACTAAAGCTGATAGTAAGAGATATATTAAGTCCCGACGACCTAGAAACTGTTAAGAACAGTATAAATATGGAATCAGACCCGGACAGTATAAGTTATCTGTACCTTGATTTTAAAGATTATGAAAATGCATTAAGATGCCAACAACTTCAGACTGTTAACATAAGAAAAGTTTCAAAAAGAATGAAAAAGTTAGTAACCGGCGAAGTCAAATATATTGTATCAAAATTAAACGGCAACGGTAATAAAGTACATATGGCATCAGATGCTTTGGAAGGAGAAGGGGTAGGATGAGTAAAATAGTTTTTTGGTCTCCTTTACACGGCCAGGGGCAGACCAGCAATATGCATATTTTGGCTCTAATTTTGAGCTTGTTATATAAAAAGAAAATACTTTTGATGCAGACCCATATTTCCATGAACAATCTGGAAGGCCCCCTGGTAGGCAAAAATGTTGGTATAGACGGTTCAATTGATGACAATATATTTCAGGACATAGGCCTTGATGCGGCAGTAATGTACAGCAGAATAAATATGTTAAATAAAAACACGCTGGAAAGTTGCTGTATAACATTTCCCGAAACATCTTTACTTTTGCTTCCGGGTACCGAGATAAAAAACAGGGAAATTTTTGAACAGGATATAGGAAGAAATATATTTAAGGTAATTGAAGATATCGAAAAGTATGTTGATATTGTAATGATTGATGCAAATAGCGGAAATAATGACCTGTCTTTTAAGATGATTTCATCGACTGATTTAACCGTTATTAATCTTACCCAGCGCAGATATGTACTGGATACATTTTTTCAGGAGTATGCAGGCAGATTCGATTTTGGCAAGGTGTTCTTTTTGATCGGGAATTATGATAAAAACTCCGGTTATAATATAAGCAACTTTCAAAAAAAATACCGAAAATATTTAGGGAAAAATAATTCCGGTGTTATACCTTACTCCACCAGATATTTGGATGCCTTAAATGAATGTGAGTTATTGAAAATGGTAAGAAACGTCCTTAATATCAAAAGATTTGCAGAAATAAGTAGTTTTGGCAGGATGTTTATAAAAAAAATAAAACCGGGAAGATTTCAAAATGATGAAACAGAATACTTTTTCTATCAGGCTTGCCAAAGTGCCGAAAAAATTGTAACAAAGCTTAATTTAGCTGAGAACAAATCCTTTATGAAAAGGAGAGGGGCATGAAACCGATAGATATAATTCTGTCAGTTCTTATGTTAACCGTAACGTCAGTAACTATTTATTACATTTTTAAAAGCAAGGTTGAGCCTGACAATGATGAAAATATATATTCACTTAGTAATTTATGTGACCGATTTAGAGAAATTATAAGTGAAATAATAAATACTGACCTGAATACCTTAAATCTGAACCGAAGGGACCTCGAGAACAGGAGAGCCATAAAAAGAACATTAAGTAAGGCTATCCGTAAATGTTCCCAGGGAGATATAAATGCAAAATTGATTGTTTTAAACAGGGTAAAGCATTCAATCTTAAATATATTTAAGATAACGGAAGATATCATTGACAACATAATACCTTTTGACAATAAAGACCTTTTAACCGCAAAGGAAAAGTTTGATATATTATTGTATCTGCAAAAAAGAAGCGGAAATTACAGAATGTTTCAAGGAATTTGCGAAATGGCTAATCTGGACAGGCTTTGGCATGACGGTGAAGGATATTATTATTGTATAACCGAAGAAGATATTAATTATGCATATGACAGTATGCATATTAAGTTGACCTTTGATGATAAAGTAAATATTCTTGCACAGAGGATTTATGAGGAAACGTATGGCCTATCTGTTGTTGACCAGTTGATTATGGAGGATATATCGTTAGACAGCATATCCGGCGGTGTATCGGGAGTTACATCATATGATTTCAGGTTTATGGAAGATGATATTTTGACCGGAAGTTACAGTAAGCCAAGGACCTGCGACAGTATATGGGTGGTATACCAGGGAAAACCCATACATCTGAAATTCTTATCTTTTAAATCCGATGAACAAATAAGGCGGATATGCAAGAACCTGGCGGAACACGGAAAAGCAGGCCACTTAACCAAATCAGAAGGAGGGGCCAAAACCCATCTTGCAGATGGCAGCAGGGTTACCGTATTTAGGCCGGACAATTCTATGCAGTGGGCATTTTTTGTCCGTAAATTTGCCAATACATCTTCACTGGAACTTAAAGATTTAATAACAGATAAGGGATGTCAATATCCTATAGAAGTAATAAAATGGGCAATTTACGGATGTGTAAATATCTTTTTTTCCGGAGATCAAAATTCCGGTAAAACTACATATACAAGGGCAGCAATAAAGGAAATAGACAGAAGGCAGGCCGTAAGGACTTTGGAAGCCGATTTTGAACTGAATTTAAACAATGCATATGCGGATAAAAATATATTGGGGACAAAGCCAAGCGAAAGGCTTCCGTTTCCTAAATTAATAGAACTGCTTAAAAGCTCGGATGCCCATACGATTCTGTTTGGGGAGACAGCCAGCCTGGAACATGCAAAGCATTTGATAGACCTTTTGCTGGCAGGAACGAAACGTGTTATAACCACCGGTCATTGGCCGACTACAGACGAATTGGTATCATATTTTGTACATGCCTTGGGTGGTTACGGTACATCAAACACAGACGATATACAGGCCATGGTAGCAAACCTTATTCATCTTGATGTGCATTGTGTCAAGGATAATGACGGTCACAGGTATATAGACCGGATTACGGAAGTAATTCCATATGAACATGATGAATATTTATCTTTAAATAATAACGGCATTGAAGGACGGCTTGAAGAAATATCCCATTATCTAAAATTGCTGACCCGAAGAAAAACATATTATACCAGAGATATTGTTGTATATGAAGACGGTATGTATAAGATGATTAATCCCATAAGTGAGAGATTGTCTGAAATTATTCTTAAGAATCTACCGCCGGATATGCGGCATGCTTTTAAGGATTTTAACAAGGTACAAAACGGAGGTGTGGCAGCAGCGGTTTGAATGAAAAAGTTGTCTTGTATTTAATATATATTCTTTCACTGATATTTTTAATTACCCTCATATATCTGATATACCGAAACAGGAAAGATAAAAAGTTATGGGGTATGCCAAAAAAGTCACATTTCGGAATTCAAAATTCAAGTCAATTTATTACGGACATTTATAAGTTTCTTAGCAATTTTCCCCTTACCAGAAACTATATCAGAAAACTGTCATATCGCTATCGCCTTATTAGCCCATGCGACAGAAAAACCATAGCAGAAAAGACTGTATGTTCTGTTCTTCTTTCCTGGGTAATCAGTATACTTGCATTTTTTCTTATATTTCTGTCAAACAGGTCTTTAATAAATATAATCACTGCGGGTATTGCCATATTTATTATAAATTCCGAAGTAGTAAGCCGTATGGCAAAAAAGCACGAAATTAAAGTTCTTACTGAGATGCAGAAAATGCTGGCTGAAGTACTCCACTATTACTATGTTGAGTATCGGATTGACGATGCAATTTACATGGCAAGAGAAAACTTAAGCAAGGACATGAAAGTGGCTGCTGATCAGATTTACCAATTACTTTTGTCAGCCGACAGGGAAGAAAGTTTAAGGCAGTACTGTGACAATATACCCAATAAATTCTTACGGGCATTTGCAAGTCTTTGTATAGGGCTGATGGAACAGGGTGACAGGGTTATTGACGGAAAAATGCTTTTTGTAAGAAACCTGGAAAATCTTCAGCGTGAAATTGATATTGAAATAGAAAAACAGCAAAGGCTAAGTATGGAATTTATGGGAGTAATTTTGTGTGTAGTATCACCAATATTCTGCATTGAAATAGTAAAGCAATTTGCCATCAGTTTAAAGGAAAATATGGCTGAGTTTTACTACGGCAAACAGGGATTTTTGCTGGATATAGGCCTTATGGCCGTAATAACGGGTATATATGTTATTATGCGTAAAAGTGCGGAATATCCGGAATTTCATCAAAGCAGCCATAGGTGGTTATTTATTATTGACAGGATAAAGTTAATAAGGAAAGCCTTAGACAATTATTGTGACAAGTATGCCTCAAAGCAGGAGAAATTGCAGCGGGAACTTAGAAATAACGGCAGCAATATTCGGGCAAGACATTTTGTATTGCGAAGTTTCCTGATAGCATTGTCTGTGTTCATAGCATCTACGGGATTAGCCTTTTATCTTCATAAAAGCAGCAGAAAAAAATTGCTTGAGGTAAATTCGTATGAGATGCAATTTCTGACCCCTGCAGCCAAGGAAATTCAATACGAATCCATGGCAAGGACCATAGAAGCATATACAAGAAAATATATAGAAAAAACAACTATAATGCCGCAAAATACCGAAGAACTTACAGAAATATTTATAAAAGACGGTTTGGTCTTTCAGCCACCGATAGCGGAAGCTATAGCCGGGGATGTTTTAAACAGGGTTAAAAAATATCAAAATGAACACATTTCTTTTATAGATCTGTTTATCTGCCTGTGCTTAAGCATCATAGCATATTATCTTCCTTATATTTTCCTTAAATACATTAGCACCGTATCCAAAGATGCGATGGAAGATGAGGTTAATCAGTTTAATGCCCTTATTGGTATGCTCATGTTTAACGAAAATATTACGGTTAAGCAAATTCTGGAAGAGATGGAATCGTTTTCTGTTGTATTCCGACAGTCACTTCGGATGTGTATAGATGATTACGGTTCCGGTGATATTGAGGCTTTAAATAAATTAAAGGAAAGAGAGCCTTATGAACCCTTTAGACGAATTGTGGATAATCTGATCCGTTGTGATGATATGCCCATAAGTCAGGCTTTTGCAGAGTTGCAAGCCGATTACGAAGGATACATTTCAAAAAGAAAGCTTGCCAATGAAAAGTCAATAAAAAAACGGGTTTTTCGGGCCTATGTTCTGGCTGTAGTTCCCTTTATGCTGTTGTTTTCTTATGGCTTAATGCCGGCTTTGGTTTCTTCTGTTAAGGAAATAAATGAACTTCTTGCAGATCTGGAGAATATGACATGGTAATAATAAAGGACAATCAGATTTCAGAATATCAAAGGAGGATGGATATAATGAAGACAAAAAACAGTGATATTGCCGTAAAAATCTTTCTGGTTGTAGTTGGTGTAATCTTAACCGGACTTATAATTGCATGGTCCACAGGGGTATTTAAAGATAAGAAGAATGATTTAAGCAGGAGTACGGAAAAAATTAATAATGCAATAGGCTCCCTTGCAGAATTTGATCTACTTGTTTATGAGGGTGAGAGCATAAGAGGGGATACGATTATTGATTTAATTAATGAAGTTTATGAAAAAGATTTAGGAATTTCTATAACAGTAAAAACCAATAAGAATTCACAAAAGGGAAAAACATATAGTGGTGAAAAATATAAAGAGCCGGCAAGTAAAAATGATGAAGATTATATAAATCCTAACGGAATATTCAAAGGTGAAGTAATAAAAGATGAAAATGGTATGGTAATTGAAATAGTTTTTGATCAAAAGTACAGATATAAATAACAGGTGAGTTAAAAATGAAACATAAAAACAATGATTTTGTCCCGCAAATTTTCTTAACCGTTGTCGGAGTAATCCTGGTCGGAATAATTGTATATTATATCATGCATTCGGTAAAAAGTACCGCAAAAATAGCCGACAGTGTCATAGCTGGAACTGAAAAAACAGCAGTTGACTTTGAAGAATATGATATCGTTAAGTATGACAGGGAAGAAATCAGGGGCTCTGAAGTAATTAATTTTATAAAAAAATATTTAGGAGATTACTCGGAAACAGAAGAAGCCCCTATTTATGCCGAAGTAATAACAAAAATATCCGGATCAACATATCAAAACAAATACATAAACAAAAAGCACATATATGATATAAAAAATTTCTCAGACCAGGAACATTATATTAAGCCTACTGCTATTTTTATCGGGGAAGTCATAAGAAATGAAAATGAAGTAATTATCGGGATAAAATTTACTCAAAAATAATTTAAACCGGAGGAATAACATGCGCGAAGCGGTATCAAATATTGTTGAAATGATAACAGGATCGGTAATAATAAGTCTTGGCTTAATATATCTGATATTTCAATATAATACCATATCAAGCTTAACCGAGAATATTATAAAAAATGTTACGGAAGACAAGAAATTTTTTCAGCAATATAACACTGTTGATATCAATACAGTATCCGAAGAGGAAATATATGCAGCCATAATGGGATATAGGGAATATCCCATTATGGTTAACGGCAGTTTAATTCCGCCAGACGGTCAGGATTATAACGTGTATTTCTCTAATATTAAAAAGGGTTTATACAACAAAGAATACAGGTATGATGATAACAGAAATATTACAATGATTATATATTCGTTGAAAGGTTCATAAGGAGCAGGATATGGATTTTCCGGGAAGATTAATATCTGGTATATTAGCTGTACTTTTAATTTTAATATTTCCTTTGCAATATATTGCTCATTCTCACAGTGAAAATATAGATTCTCTTGTTGATGAAAAAACTCACAGGCTTACAGATGATATAAGAAGTAAGGGTTATCTTGATATACAAATGTATGAAGATTATATAAATTTTCTTGATACTACAGGAGAAAGATACGACCTAAATATTCAAGATATAAGGCCGGTTAAAGGCGAGGAAATTACAAATATAAACAAAAATAATCTGTCATTAGTACCTGTATCATATATAAAGCCGTTTTCTGCTGGTAAAGAAACAGAAATACTAATAAACGTGAAAGCGCGGTACCGAAAATCATATGATGAATTTGAATATTATAACTATTTATATATATCAAAAGATAATGGAGAAACCTGGAGCAAAATTATGAATTTAAGTGGAGAGTATTTTACCGACCAAAGATTTACATTTGGTCCTGATGGCCACTATTATTTTTTAAAAGTATATTCATGGAATTATGTAGATTATTATACACATGTAGTACGATATGATTCCCAAAATAATACTCAAAATACATTGTGTACATTATATTACAACATATCAAAATATAAAGAAATAATATTTGTAAATGATAAATTTTTCATAACACCAAATAGTGGCTCTTATATTATGTACAGTAATAACGCACAATCATTTAGTAACGGAACATATTTAGGAAGTAACATAACAATAAATAACATAGTTTATGGCAATAATGTATATGTAGCAGCCGGAAGCGAATGGAAATCATCTTCAGGATCAAATACAGCAGTCATATATTATTCGAGTAATGGAATAGACTGGACAAAAAGCCAATTAAGCATAAGTGCAAATGCAAATGTTATTTTTACTGGAGACATGTTTATTGCAGGTTTAAGTAATGGATATTTATATTACAGCTATAACGGGATAAATTGGACAAGTATGGGGCAACCAACAGTTGCTTCAAATAAATGTACTAACGCCACAAAACTTGCATACGGCAAAAACACTCTAATAATTAGTGATGGTAATAAAATATACATAACTAAAAATAACGGAAAATCATATGAATTAACAAACTTAAATGTAAAAAATGTGTATTTTTATAATGGTTATTTTTACGGAGCAGGATCACAAACCAATTATAATCCAATGAATGGATTTAAAAAATCTAGAGATGGAATTACCTGGGAAGAGATAACTCTTCCACTATCATTTGACAAAGAATACTTAATTGAAATAACTAACATATCATTCAATAATATAGAAAATTCCGCCAAACAGCTCGTATCAATAACAGTATCACCGACATTTCAGACAATACAGAAATATAGTAATCCATTATTTACTGTCAAAGCAATTTACAGTGACGAAACAAGCAGAATACTTAGCTCCGATGAATATTCAATTGAAGGTTTTGAAGCATCAAAAATCGGCACACAAAATATAAACATAACTTATTCGGAAAACGGTATTACTAGAAATACCTCGGTAAGTGTAACAGTAACACCGTTACAAAGAGAATGTCCGATCTGTCATAACACATATGAGTTAAATCCTGACGATACAGATCCGGGATGCCCTTATTGCAAAGAACTAATTACCGGAATAGAAGTTACTCCAGATTATATTGAGGTGACTCAAGGGGATGCTTTACCTGTTATAGTAACTGCCAAATATAAAGACGGCTCAAGGGAAATTATAACCGATTGGATCAGCAATTATAATCCTGAAAAAGTCGGCCTTCAAATTGTAACTATTGAATATGGCGGTTACGCAAAAGAAGTAACCGTTTGGGTTTATCCAGGACTTATCCGGTGTCCGGTTTGTGATACAGAATATCCGGCTACAGAAGATAATTGCCCTGTATGTGCCGCAAAAGTAGTAAGTATAAGTGTGGAACCTAAGGAGCTTACGGTAATGCAGTATGATCCCATATCCTTAGAAGTTACTGCTTATTTTGCAAACGGCGATAGCCGGATAGTAGATGATTGGAGTATTGATGTAAATACCGACAGAGCCGGTACATATATTGCAACAGTAAGCTATAAAGGGGTATCTGCAAACATTAAGTTAAATGTACTATCAATTTTTTCAATAGAATGTCCTATATGCGGACTAAGATATAATATTTCGGATAGTCCCAAAGGCTGTCCGGTATGTTCGGAAGAATTGGTAGGAATAGAAGCATATCTTACAAGCGGATCAAATATAGTTCAACTTGGGGCAATACCATCGATTGCAGTTATTCTTATCTATCGTGATAATCACAGAGAGTTTGCTTATGAGGGTTTTACACTGGAAAATTTTAATCCAAATATACTTGGAGTACAGACAGCAACAGTTAGATATAAAGAATTTTCAACCACAATCATAATAAATGTAGTTAATACATTAGATACAATAACTTGTCCAAACGGTCATGTTTATTACAAAAATGCAGACGGAACTGATCCGGGTTGCCCTTACTGTAAAACAGCAGAAGATATAAGCACAGTAGTATATTTTGATATAACTTATACATCAGAGATATTAAAAGAGATTTATGCAAACGGAAAATACTATTTTAAAAAAGGGAATTATTTAACGCTTATATTAATTAAAAAAGATAAATCTTTATTTTATAAAATTCAAAATACATTTTTTAAAACCTCTTTAATAGGACGAAAGAAAAAATTCGTTTACGGAGGGAATATATACTAAACAATGAATAAAATATGGGAAATAGTTACTGATATTTTTATCGGCATAATAATTATATTTATCTCTGTAATGTTGTATTTCGGTTTAAAGACAGAAACAGTTTTGAGATCATTTTACAATAAAAATGTAGTTGAATTCTTGGACAATGTCAAAAGAAACGGTATTATTACTATAAGTGATTATGAGAAATTTTTAAGTAAAATGGATATTGGGGGAAATATATTCGATATCAATTTAGAACACAGATTTAAGATATTGGAACCGGAGTACCGTTTTAGGACGCTGGAAGAAATAATAGATGAGCAAAAAAGAAATTATACCGGCCCTAATGAATACCATTACAGAGAAGTGATAACAGAAAGGCCTCATGTAGATGATCCGATAAATGATGGAAATTTAAATACTGAAACCAACGAGAGTGTACTTGAAAAAGCCATAAACGGACCGGCAGACCCAAACCATGTTCATGATGAAAATTGCTATAGCGGACATAAACATAAAGGAAATCTTGTTTTTATCCATGAGCATGCTCATACCGGGGCGTGCAAAGAATTTATATCCTACATAATGATACCTTCCACATGTAATACTTGTAAAAGAGAATATATAGGAGGATACGTTGACTATTACTGGGATAGCAATTTAAACACAAGAGTATTTAATTTTTCAGATACTACCGGTACAGGAAGATGTCCATACTGTAAAAGTACATCTATTAAAAATGGAGAGCTTGAAAATTATTATCAATGGTCATGCGGATATGATCTTGAACCGGGTGTGGTAGGTTCAAAAGAAAGAGTTCCCCTAAATGTAGTATATTATTATGAAAAAACATATCCTCAAAGCAAGGAAAGAATGACATATAATACCGGATGTTATATATATCATAAAGAAAAACGTATGGAATTTAGTTTATATGACGACACCAGCATATCAAGAGCATTTAGTGAGTTATTATATAATAATTTTCAAGGATATTGTGTAATACCGGAATATATAAGTTTAGGGATATCAACAGATAGATACCTGGATGAAGCAAAAATAAGTGATAGTCAAAATTTATGCCGCGTTACATATAGAGCATATGTAAACAGTAGCGGTACTATTAGATTTAAGTATGCCGGTTATTGGTATTATGATTTACCGGCAGCAAGAAGTTATAGCGGTACTGATAATCCTGGTTTCCCTTCTGATATATCAGTATCGCAACTTAGATCATATATGAATAAGCCAACAGTTAATAACTGGTTTTATGAATTTTTTAGACGTAATTATAATAACGTAAATAACGGAGATGTATCTTTTCATCTGCACTGGTTTACCAGAAGATGGAATTCAAACGGTTATTCAAGTTGGTATGAAGATACAACAACATACCTGAATGTGTGTGACTTTGATCATACTCTTGGCGTAAATAGATGGATAAATACATGTGGTTTTGAGGAAGATAAAACAGTGGATTGTAACCATATTATAGTTTCGTTAACTCCTACCCATGAAAATCAAACTGTTTATGTAAATGATCCCTTAATAACTACAGCAGTTGCCACATACAAAGACGGATCAACAAAGACAGTAGTATGTACAACGGATTTTTCAACATCAAGTTTAGTAAAAGACCAGGATGTTACCTTAATCTATAACTATACAATAGACGGTAAAAATTACAGTATATCTTGCAAAATAAAAGTAAGCGTTATCCCACGCAACAAAACTTGTTCAAAAGGGCATACATATAATTTAAATAGTGACGGAACAGATCCGGGATGTCCTTATTGCAAAGCCTGGATAGAAAGCCTGCGGGTTATAAGGCCGGAAACATCACCTATAGTCATTACCATTGGGACAACCTTGCAGGATAATGGTGTTGTTCTACTTGCTACTTACATGGACGGCCATACTGAAGAAGTAACAAGCGGATATACAGATAACCTGGATAAAAATTATCTTGGTACTATGCAGGTAACAATAGGATATAAAGGAGCGTCTATAACTGTTCTTGTAACTACCGTATGTAAAAAGATTGTATGTGATATATGCGGATACGAATATGACTTATATCCAGACGGGACAAATCCCGGTTGCCCAAACTGCATTCGTAAGATTCCCGTTTTTACAGGAAACATAATGGAATATGAACATATTAACCATAGTGAAGAGATTTTGGAAACTTTGTATGACAGAGGGGAATATATTTTAAATATTGATGATATCTTTACCGTAACAGTTAAAAATAAAACTTCAAATATCGCTCGTATGCTTTTAAGAAAAATATATCCATCATTATCAGAACGGTGGTGCTTAATAAATAAAAGCGAATACATTCTGAAAAGATAGTTTTTACTTCAATCATAAAAACCAATTAGATAAAAGGGATAAATATGAAGATATATCATTTTGCGTTAATTTTCTTAATATTTTTTCTGAGTGCAATAATAAAAACCGATATGCAAACAGGAAAACTAATAGAAATCAAAAACGAAAAAGAAGAACTGGAAAACAGTCTTGTTACTGCCGTATCCGATGCAGTAGCTTATCTTGCGGAAACCGGGTCCTATGGCTCGGGAACTATCAATAAAGATGAAATACTTGCAGCATTCTTCGCATCCTTATATTCATCTATGGGAATTATTTCAGATAAATCCGCCCAATCGGAAGTTGAAATATATATACCCGTAATACTTTTTTGTGATACTGACGGATTCTATGTTTATTATTATGATGAATATGTAACTTATGATGGACTGACATACATAGACCGTGTTTGGTCGGAAAAAATGCCGTATAGTTATGAAGATGAATATTTTATATATCGTTTTACCCTGACAGATTTGGTTTATATATATGATAAACATGACATGCTGAAACTGGAAGATAAATTTTTATACGTTGATTACAAAGAATTTGTAAATGAATCTTCATATGAAGACCTGAGGTTAAAATATAAAGATTGCATTCTTTTTAATGAAAGTGATTTCAATACAGTAAAAAAAGCATCAATTATAAATAAGCTGGAAGATGTGTTGGCATATTATACAAGCAGACATAATCATATAGCAAGCAAGAATGGAATTACATATTCATTTTCATTCCCTTACGGAAGAAGAGATGAATGGGCTGATTTTATTAATGATGTTAGCCTTCTTGTGGTATTTCAGGGATATCCTTATGTGCCTGAAAGGGATTACAGATATAATAAGATAATATCATCCGGCGCAAACGTTATAAAAAAATACAGATATTTTGTGGAAGAAAAGAGCTGGTACAAGCTTGCCCATAAAGAGGGGTGCAAAAAGATAAAAGATACCGATATGCTGCTTGAAGAGACTTTTGACAGTTTAGAGGAATGCGTAAAATTAGGAGCATTCTGTTGTGAATGCATTGAGCATGGTGCCAGGGTTCCTGATATTAGATAATTAGTATATAAGGTACGGAGGACAAATGTGGAAAGTATTTTTACACATTTTATATTTTCAATATTTTTAGGTTTTTTCCTGCAACTAATTCTTCATGAAATCGGACACTTAATTTTTGGATTATTAACAGGTTGGGATTTCCTTATTTTTCAGCTCAATAGATTTGCATTGTTACATCTAAAAAATAAAAATAGACTGGCTGTAGTTAGAAGCAAAAATTATCAGTGTATCATGTCTCCCAAATCTATAAATTCAAATCCCATGCTTTATACCATAGGTGGATGTATAGTAAATCTATTTTCCGCTGTAACCGGATTTTTAATTATACTTATAAATCGAATGACGCCTTCATTATGGCTGTATATATGGAGTTTTACCGTTTTTGGAATAGGCTTTTATGTAATGAACGGGACGTTCAGAATAAACCGGATATGTAACGATAAAGCCTGTTACGATTTATTAAAATATAACCCCTATACCCGCCTGTGCCATAATGCACAGTTAATAATCGCAAAGTATTTGGCAAACGGCTTCACATATAGGCAGATAGGGAAAGAACTAATATGTATATGCCCCGACACAGCCGGTAATGACATAGAGGCATACCAGGATATACTTGAATATTACTATTATCTTGATATGAACCAATTTAATATGGCGGAGCAGGCTCTTAATAAAATAAATACTACAGCAAGTTTTAGCAGGGAAATAACAGATACGTTACAAATGGAGCAAATATATATAAAATTACTGCAACGGCTTATTTCCAATGACAAAAATGAGATAGATTTTCCTTACTTTGAAGTTAGGAAGCATACCAAAAAAGGGGATGTTCATGCATTAAGGGTTATAACAGTAACCAAGGCATACGCCAAATTTAAAGAAGGTGATTTAAACAGTGTATGGGAAATTATTGATAAGGCAATAAGCGAAATTGAAAGATCATTTTGTGTATATGAAGGCGAGAAGCTGTTTTGTATAGGACAATTAAAAAATTTGAAAAGCATCATAGAAGATAAGATAGATTAAGGATAAATTTATGGATTATGTAGAATGGCGGAATTTTTAATAAATAAATGGAAAAATATTGAACAAATAGTAAATATATACTATTATAAGATTAGTTTTATTTTAGTTGTGTCAAAAATAAATTTTGTATTTATATATATATGAAATTTTTTAGGGAGGAAAATGTATATGAAAAAATATAAAGGATTTATATTTGTTGTAGTATTAGTAATTACTTTAGTTTTTTCAGTTTTTAGGACTAATCAAAAAGCAATTGCTGCAGACAAATATATAAAAGTAAAGGATTATATTGAATATATAGTAAAACAAATGAATTGGCCGATAGATGAAACATCCGATCAGCCTTATATTGATGTTGCCCTGGAAAAAGGAATTATTAAGAAAGGCGAATTTAAGGATTATTCAGAATATCTGACAAGGACTGATGCTGCGGTTATAGCAAACAGACTTGATGAAAAAAACCTATCTTATCTATTTACTGAAAATGCTATTATCTTCTTAAGAGAATGTGATTTATTTGAAGGCCGACTGTATTATAATGTAAGCGGAAATTTTTTCCCTAAAGGAGAAACTATTGAAACCTATGATGCAAAAAAATTCGGTCAGGATGTGGTATATCCCATATTAAAAAGTGCATTTCCAACAGAAAATTGGATTGATCAAGGAGTAAGAACAAGATATACAGATGTTTATGATAAAAACGGAAATTTGATAAAAACAGTAATCATGATAGGAAAAGCTTCACCGGATAAAAATAATGTAGTAGAGATAAAACCTATTGATGAAAAATCAAAGGTAATAGACATGTGGAATTATATAAAAGACCTTGATAGAAAAATAAATACTGTATTGGAAAAAAGAATATCAGATATAAAAAACATTCCAAAAAGTAAACGTGAAGCTGTAGCAGCTGTTATAGCAAAAGGGATTATGAAAGGATATTCAAACGGCTTATACGCTACAAGTAGAGAATTTAGAGGAAACAATAAAATTACGGCCAATGGTGCAAAAGAAGTAATTCAAAAAGTTCTTAATCCAGAAAAAAGGGCATTAGTAAGTCCTGACGGCCAGCTGATAAGAACAACAAATCTACCTAAAAATGCAAATGATTATCCTTATATCCTGGAATGTTTTCCGAATGAATATTATGAGATGAAATATAGTTTTATGTATCTAACAGATTACTTAACAGGTAAAATAAAAAAAGATGAATACGCTTATCCAAAAGAAGTTAATTATGAGTATTTATATAATAAATATTATTATAATCAATTAAGCCTTGAAACCGGCAAATATGGTCTATATGATGAAATGCTAACAAATGTAGAAAATTACATTAAACATATATTTAATGTAAATTATCGTACTGTTGATAAAATATGGAAAGTTGGACTTGCATCATCTTTATGTTTCTACAGTTGGGACAATAAGGTTTATGAAATGATAGAAAACTATATAGAAAATATTAAAAAAAATCATGTAGTAGTAGAACTTGATAAAATAGCAATAGATCCAGGATCTATTTATGAAAGCAGAGATTATTTGTATGTAAGAGTATATGTAAAATATCGTGTTACGGCAAATGAAATAAATGTACCTTCAAATCAATTAATATTTAACACCAATATAGAAAATCTTAAAATAAATGCATGGAAAGAATCAATTTTTGATGTAATGGTTGAATATAGAAGTGAGAATAGTGTTTATAAATGGGCCCCTACATCATCTATTAAATTAAGTGATTGGGCATATAGAGAAAGCTTTAAATAGGAGGAATTTAATGATCTTTAAGAAAATATTTTTAAATAAAAAAGGATTTATAATAGCTGGAATAATCTTTTTTATAACAATAGTTTTGAGCAATATAACAAAAGCAGAAAATAATTATGACAATAATACGCCAGAAGTAATTATGGAAGATGGTAAAATTATTTTTCGTGTAACAACAAAAGCCGCTTCAAGTGGTATAAGATATAGAACAACTGGTTTTACAATATCTATGATACCGCAAACGAAAACGGTTACAACAAAGGGGTTAACAGGTCCAGATGCACCACCTACACCTAATAAAGTAATAGTTTTATTGGATAGTGAAAAAAAAGAAATTAGTAGAACAGAAAAAGAGGTAGTAACAGAATTTAGAATTTCTGAAGATAGAGTTAAATCTACATTAAAAGACATTGTAAATTTAGATGATTTGAGTGAAGATACTATAATTTATTTACATGCAATATTCCAAACATATAAAATAGAAAACGGAAAAGAAATACTTCTTAGGTCTGGAATTTCTACATGGAAAGATATAGTGAACGCAGAAGCTTGGGAAAAACCATCAGATTTTGAAAAATACTTTAATATACCTGTAAAATTTGAGCCAGGTTTACAGCCTAATGATCTTTATTATGTTGTGGAAGGTAAAGAATTTTATCAAGGATCTCTTGAAAGTAAAAAAATAAATCAATATGTAAATTGGAAAAATGAAGTAAGCGAAGAGTATAATCTTAATGGATCTAATGATCAAAAATATAATTTAATTGGATATTATATTAAAAGCAAATTAACGGGAAAAGAAATTAAAGGCTCACGAAAAATGGTGGGCGATATAATTAATGGTAAAACAATAACTGTTAAAGATATTATAAATGGCACAGCAAAAGTAATATATGGCGGTTTAGATATATGCATGATCTATAAAAAAACAGATATATCTATCAGAATTCATGCAGCAGATATAGATACAGATAAAATAATAAAAGAAAATATATATGTAGGAAAAATAAAACCGGGAGAAAATTTTAGCCAATCCATTGATAAAGCTATTACAATCGGAAAAGATACATATACAAAAACTAAACATTTTTACTATTATCTAAAAAATAATCCTGCCAAGATGAGGGTAAAAGAAACGGCAAAAGACGAGGATCCCATAGAGTTTACAGCATTTAGTGATATTGATTCCAATGATGAAATAATTGTAATAGCATATTATAAGAAAGCTTCCCAGGGAACAATAGCAATAACAGTTAATGCGGTAAATAAAGAAACAGGAGCAAAAATTACTACTTTAGCAACAGAAACGGCTAAATCAGGAGATACATACAAGTACACCGCACAAGAAACACTTTCAGCCGGTGGAAAATCGTATGATTTCACCGGAGAATGGAAGTGGGAATATAGGAAAAATACGTCATCTTCTCCGATTGTATCAAATTCAGGAAAAGGGGAAAACATAAGCTTTACAGTGCCGTCTGCAAATGATATATCCGGAGGAATTACCGTTACCGTTTATTATACTTTAGGAGAAGCATCAGCAGACCAGATTGACTTACGGGTTATTATGGTAACAATGTCAGGGTCCTTAATAGAAGAAGTATCAAAGGAAACGGTTACAAGAGGGCAGAGTATAAGTAAATCAATTCAAAATCAAAGATTAGTCGGAAATATTACATATCAGTACCAAAATAAATGGGATTATACATATAAGACTTCTTCCGGTGATCAAACAAAGACAGGAACCGGAAATACCGTATCATTTAAAGTTCCAAATGAAACACAACTTGGAACGGTTATAACTGTAAAAATATATTATGATGCATCACAAAACGTAGATGTTCCCGATCCTTTACAGCCTATTATCTTACCGATTGACACCCCGGACCCCTATGCAATAATTGACGGTGATAAGTACGGATCACAATATTTTATATCCAGGGAAGGAATAGCCACAACGGAAAGCCAGCATGTGTATGTTAAAACAAAAGATTATCTGTTAGGTTACAGGCTTGTTAATAAAACAGGAAAATTAAAATTATCGGTACCGGTTACTATGACGTATACTTTGATTTATAATACAGCAACTCCGGAAGAATTTGGCGGACCCAAAGAAGTTACGGAAACCGTAACAGATACACAATATATATCTGTAGAAAGAGCCTATTCTTATTGGGAAATAGAATATCTCGAATATTACACCCCAAGTTCTGCAACTGTATATAATTATTCCCTTCCAAATGAAAGAGCAAATCTAGTTATCAATTCTGCATATCTTTTTGTTCCGGCACTTTCAACCAGACACAGCAGCAATTTATACGATCATATAATTCTGCCAAGACAGGTGACTGAAGGCATACACCTGAATTATGATACACCAATTACTTCGGATGACGGTTACAGACCGACAGTAAATTTTATTGACCTTACTCCGTATGCCTTGGAAATGACGGAAGAACTTAAAGTCAAAAATGATTTTATTATGTTTGACGGGGTTGTTGTAATGTCAGATGAAATATCGGAAAAGATAGCACCGGTACCGTATACAGGAGTAATGGTACATTCAAACAGCTTAACCCATGATAAAGCCTTATTTAAAGATGGTCTTGTAATAGATGCTTTAAAGAAAAATGGAGTTTATACATCATCGGGAAATGTAATATATCAAAAACATCCTATGAGTGTAAACGCTTATTCATCAAAAACATTCAACATTAAAGTAAATGACGTTACTATTCATACCCCTGTCATATGTGATCCAATAATTTATGCCGATAACGATAAATGGGTACAACTTATTGAACCTCAAGAGGAAGCATATCATTTGGTGCTGGACCCGGATTCAGAACTTAATGATTTTACGGTAAGAATATCGAATAAATTGCATCATACTCCTAGACTTGGTTACTATGAGAGGGATTTTTCAAGGTCTTTTATCGATCCCGAAAATATATCTTATATTGCTAAAAAGAACGGCAAGCTAAGAAATGAGATGAGGCTTCCTTTCGATGTATTTATTGATATAAACAATGACAATAAAACAGAAAACGATGAACTGATTAAGGCAGGTACATGGATAATTCTTGATAGGGAAACCTACCGCTTTTATGTGCCAATGTGGGTACAGGAAGGAATATATACTGCCGAATTTCGAACCATAGCCGTTAACGGTGAAGACAAGCTAAGCAATACGGAAAATGTAAGAAACACCAATATAAGCAACTATGTTGCTACCGCAACCAGGACATTTCAGATTTCAGGCAGGATATACGGGTTTACTGTATATGACATATCGGATGAAGGAAGATGGAAAGATATATTCAGAAAGAAAGATACAATGCTGATTAAATTATTTGAAGGAGCTATAGACGGTACAAAAAGACCGGGTTTTAACAAAGATTATGCTTATTATTATACGGTCGGTACCAAAAACCAATATGGTATGGAGACCGGAAGGTACAGCAAATATACTTTACCTTTGATAAACGGAAGCCACCCCAAATATAAAAACGTTGGTGCAATAAAAACAGGGTATGCTTTTAGATTTATGATTGATACTACAGGTGAAATGTATTCAAGCGGTTGCAGAATAAGAATAATACCGACATTTTATCATGTGGATGAAAACGGTAAAAACAGACAGCTTGTTGATATTTATTATGATGAAGAAATCAACGGAAAGCTGCATCAGCTTATTAAAATCGGAGAAGGAATAGATTTGGTAAACTTAAAACAAGGCCAGGTAGGAAATCCTTACAGCAGAATACCGGAAGATGAATTAAAGCATACGGCTAAAGTGATGGATACTACATATTCAAAAATAAAAAATCAGTATGGTTTTATGTATTCATACAGCGAAATACGCTTAACAAACCAGTTCAGAACCTTTATTGGCCTTGATTATGCAAATCATATTACAGGGCTTCCGTCTTACAATAAAGTTAAAGAAGTGACTAAAGAAACCGAACTTAGCCTGTCAAAGTATATGCAGAGATGGTATGGAACTTATAAGCTACCTACCAATATCCATGTTGCTCCGGCAGGATTTGACGTATACGGATATTTAAAAAAGTATGGTATAGATTATAGAGAGGATTTTTGGCTGAAAGAGGGTTATATAATAGTAAATTTTAGTATTGAGACTATAAACAAGAATGGCAACAGACATTTGTCATATATAAACTCAAGCAATTATCTGAACAAGGGACATTGTTCCATGTGGGTTACCGAAGGGGCTGTAATACAAAAGAAGGATGATAAGGGAGCAGCCTTTGATTTTAAAGCCGGTGATGTTATCCTTTATTATGTAAATAAGAATTACAAGGAAGACTTTATAGGTGTTTTATACTAAAGATACAGTTTCTTATCCTAATATGATATTGAGGTATGTTTTTCATAAAAAATATAACCTGCTGTAATCTGTTATGCAACATATATTAATTTACAGTAATCATTTAAACTTTTCACCATGACAGATTACAGCATGGAGGTTAACCCTTCCTATGTCTTTTGCCTTTTGTTAATAGTTCTAATTAAAATTTAATCATGTTAATATTGAGGGCAAATAAAATTATGTTATTATAGAATAAAGTTTTAGAGAGTTAAAGTTAATCATGTGGTTTTGAAATGATACTATAATTATAACAGTTTCAGGCGAAATCAGTATTCTTGGTTATAGATTACATATATGAAATTGTAACTACCTATTAATTTAGTCGGGAATTTTTATATTTTTAATTACATGTTACCTTTAAGAATTGATGAAAATGTCTTTGATGTCTTTTTAATTATAATTTTGCCATGAAAAAGGAATAAAAGGTTGCTCTGTAAGTATTTTTTTAGATATTAATTTAAAAATGCAAAGGGGTGAGAAAACATTATGACTTACTGGGAGTACAAAACAGTAAAGTTTGCTACTAGTGGATTTAGCGGCGGCAAAATTGACATAAATAAATTTAACAGTATTCTTAACGAACACGGAAGAGACGGGTGGGAACTGGTAAGTTGTTTTGATACTAATCAGTCATATGGTGCCAGCAGATTTGTAATAGCTGTATTTAAAAGGCCTATTAACTAAAACCGTTTGATATAATACCATTTTATCTTTAAAACTAACCGGTTTTACATCATATGATACCGGATTAGGGGCGCAATTGGTTTAGGTTTCAGGTATTATACTTGTACTTAGTTCTAAATCAAAATGGAACTTCTTTCTGAGTGACTTTTGTAAAAAATATTCCAGAAAGCAGTTCCATTTTTATATACTTTCTTTTATGTCAAGTCGTTGTTGGTATTGTATATTTATGTTATTATATTTGTAAATTTAGAATTTCATTAGGATAATAGCTTGATTTTATAAATTACAACTTTAATAATAGTGCATTTTATTCCAAAATGATTGCTGTTTTTGCAAGAAATTATGATAATTTTAAACTGACACGAAAAATGTTTGATTATATTTGTTTTTTTAGCATAGTTATACTATAATTAAATCGTAATTTTGGCGATATATAATATAGAACTTATAATTCATTTTGGTACTAAGGCGGAGGGATACCATGGAGAAGGAACTAATGCTTGACGAAGAAATAAGGAATATTGAAATATTGGAGTTCCATGCCGGAGGACATTCCTATGGATTCGATATAAGCGATGTAAGAGAAATACTTCCTTATGACAAAAAAATAAGAAAGATACCAAATTCCAATCCATATATTGAGGGTATCGTAAAACCCAGGGATTTTATTATTCCGATTATAAATCTTGTATCATATCTTTTGCTGGAAGATGTGGCTGATAAAGAACTTGAGATGCTCATTGTAACCAAAGTAAATAATATGAACGTCGGTTTTCATGTTGATTCGGTTGACAAAATCCATAGAACTACAACTGCCAATATAACAAAACCGGATAAAAATCTAAGTACTAAATTAAAAGATGTCGTTACAGGGATTTTAAATATTGACAACAGAAAAATTGAGATTTTGGAGATACGCAATATTATTTCGGATATTAATCCGAATATTAAGTTTTGATTATATATTTTTGGGATTGTATATATAATAGGCGGGTGACTTATGAATAAATGTAAGTTATGTAAAAAAGAAATTCCCGACGGAACAGAATATTGTATTGAGTGTATGAATAAGAAGGACTTTGCAACGGATGAATCATATCTTGATAATTTGCTTAATTCTATTCTGGAAGAAACCATAACCGCTCGAGATGTATACAAAACTCAGGCTGTTCATGAGGAAGATTCTTTAAATGGGGATAAAACAGCAGATACTGTTGATTTGGCGGATTTATATGACTTTGAACAGTTTGATTTTACAAAAGATTTGGACGAGCCTGTCGGTATTAAAGACGATATCA
>Ga0134091_1001104_pt1 | contig 22262 bp, 23 predicted proteins | sample 2_5taG_FD_94451 | JGI IMG/M metagenome (GOLD analysis project Ga0134091, IMG submission 94451) | Switchgrass degrading microbial communities from high solid loading bioreactors in New Hampshire, USA - 2_5_20_6_A2 metaG | ecosystem: Engineered > Bioreactor > Semi-continuous > Anaerobic >...
GCCTAGGTCAACAAACTATTCTTCATATGCAAGAACAATCTGCTTCTTCTTGATAAGTCACAAACGTAAATATTAACTTTTTTGCCTCCGCAACCGAAGGCCTTTTTCTTGTGCTTGAAATTATAAATTAATCTAATAAATTAATGTTAAGTTATTAAAATTGCTCAAATAAACTTCTGCTCATTTTTTCATACGAAACTTTACACTATCTTTTTATATTTTTCTTTTTCTTTAACTTATATTAACGCATTATGGTCATTTTTGTAAATACTTCTCTTTAGTTTTAAAATAGATTATTTTTTTAAAAAAAGATTCTTATAAAATAATTGTTCTTGTTATTCCATTTTATAACATTCGATATTGAAAATATTTAATTTTAAAGTTAAACTATATCTATAGGACTTATGAAAGGTGGTAATCATGAATAATAATGCAAGCACATCAAAGGAAACAGAAGTAATAAATACAAAAAAGCAAAAATTCCTATCACTAAAAACTTTAATAATAGCTTTATTGATAATTAGTGCTGTCACCAGTTACTTTATTATCACCAATTTAAATATTGTAAAAAGTTATTCTAATAAAGTCTATCCGGGAGTTTATGTTCTAGATACGGACTTATCTAATTTATCTAAAGAGGAATTACACGATAAGCTTACTATTTTAGTTGAAAAATTATTAAGTAAAAATATAAAAGTTACCACTGAAGGAAAAGAATTTACTATTTCTTTTAAGGAGTTAGAAGCTTCAATTGATTTTTCACAAACAGAAAATGAAATATTTAACTATGGCAAAGATTTTAATTTCTTTAAGAAATTAAGTTTAATTAAGAAAGCAGAGAGTAAAGAATTTGCTTTAGGACTTTCATATAATGAAGAACTATTAGAAAATTTCATTTCTAATATATCTTCTGCTGTTGATATAGCACCTACAAATGCTACTATAAATTTTTCTGGAAATTCAATAAGTATTTCTGATGATGTTAGCGGAATTAAATTAAATTCAGAAAAATTAAAAGAAGAACTTTCATCTAAGATTAAAGATCTTAAATCTCCTGAATTAATTGAAATTGCAGGAACAACAGATGTTGTAGAAGCAAAGATAAAGAAAGCTGACTTAAGTACGGTAAATTATAAATTATCTAGTTATACAACCCACTATAAGGCAGGTCCAAGTGGGACAAACCTTCAACTAGCAGCAAGAAATATTAACAATTCAGTTGTTATGCCAGGAGAAACTTTCTCAACAGAAAAAGCAATTGGTCCAACAACAATTGAAAATGGTTTTGTTGAAGCAAATACCTATGTTGGTGGTCAAGTCGTACCTGGAGTAGGTGGTGGAGTTTGCCAAGTTGCATCAACCCTATATAATACAATACTAAGAGCTGGAATTATACCAACTGAAAGAATGAATCATATGATGAAAGTTACTTATGTACCTATAGGATTAGATGCTACATTAGCAGATAATTTAATAGATTTAAAATTCCAAAATGATTTTGACTATCCATTAGTTATTCATTCCTATGCTTATAACGGTAGTTTGACAATTGAACTTTGGTCAAACGAAAGCGTTGATGATGGCATAACCTATGAAGCTGTAAGCGTTCCTTTAAGTGATTTAAGTGCTGATGCATATCTTTACGGTTATGATTCGAATGGAAACTTAGTGGTAAATCAATACTTAAACAGAAGCACTTATCTACCTTTCAACTAATTTAAAAGTAAGTGTAAAACTTAAAGTCTTAAATATTTATATTTAAAAAAGTATAAAATGCCAAAAGCTGTTTCATTAGCTAAGCTATGAAACAGCTTTTTTATACAAAACAACTCCTAACTACTAACTCCACACTCCAAACTATTACAAAAGTTTTCCTGCCAAATGTCCTGTAGAAAATGCTATTTGTAAATTATAGCCTCCTGTTTCAGCATCTACATCAATTACTTCTCCTGCAAAATATAAATTCTTTATTATTTTTGACTCCATAGTAGAAGAGTTTATTTCCTTAACATTCACTCCGCCACTAGTAACCATTGCCGCTTTTATTGTTATGGTATTTTCAACAGTTAACTTCATTTCCTTTATATTTTCTATTAATTTAGCTTCATCCTCTTTTCTTAAATCAGCAGCCTTTATCTTTTCTATATTTAGTCTTTTACCAATTAACTCTACAAATTTTGATGGTAAATATCCCTTTAAATTATGTATAGCTAACTTTGATTTATTACTCCTAATTATTTTTGATAATTCTTCTTTAGAGATATTTTTTAAAAAATCTATTACTATTTCTACATTTTGCTTATCTAAAATTTTATTTATATGGGAAGAAAACTTTAAAACAGCAGGCCCAGATATTCCAAAATGAGTAAATATCATATCTCCTTCCTTTTCAATCCTCTTATTTTTAATTTTTGCTTTTATAACTACCTCCTTCATGGATATTCCTTGAAGTTCCTTTATAAAACCTTCTTTTATTACTAAGGGTATTAATGCTGGATATTGAGGATTTATTTTATGTCCGTGCTTCTCTAAAATACCATACATAGATCCATCTGAACCTGTAGTTGGGTAACTTTTCCCACCAGTTGCAATTACTACTTTATCAGCATAAATTTTTTCATTATTATCAGTTATTACTCCCCTAATAATATTATCAGAAATTATAAGATCCTTTACTTTTGTATTATATAAAATTTTAACCTTATTTCTTTCCAAATCATTTTTTAATATCTCTATAACATCATCAGCCTTATCATTTTTAGTATATACCTTATAATCATTATCAAATTCTACTTTATATTCTAAATTTCCTTTCCTAAAAAAGTTTAATAGATCTTCATTTGTAAAAGAATATAAAGCACTATATAAAAATTTACTATTAGTAACTATCTTATCAAAAAATTTATTAATATCCCTATAATTGGTAATATTACATCTACCACCACCAGTTAATTTTAACTTTTTTCCAATTTCATTATTTCCTTCGATTAAAATTACTTTATTATCATTTACTGCAGTTAATGCCGCCATAATTCCTGCAGGCCCTGCACCTATTACTAAAACCTTTAACATACTCTCTCCTTATCTAAAAAATTTAGTAGATTATTATTTATATTTAACACTTTTATTTTCATTATTTACAACAAAATTCCTCTTAACTTTTAATAAATCTTCTAAATCATTAATAAACTGCAGTAATTGAGCTCTATTTTCAAATTCTTCCCTTGTTTTAGGTAAGGCCATTATTTTAAAATCCTCTTTTAAAATCTCTACATTCTTTAAAAGTTCTTTACAATCATTACTTTCATGAAGTTGATCAGCAACTTTCTTAGTTAATTTTGCAATCATATGAGTTTGCTCAAAAGACATATAAAATTTTTCAAAGTGACTTCTTAATTTTTTTATTATATCAAATTGAGTTATTCTCATATTAATATATTCTACATAATATGAACTTCCTTTCGAAAACTTATTATTTGCAATTTTATATGCATTATCTAAAGCAGAATGTAACCTATTTTCTATATCTCTCATTAACTTTCCTTCATCTATATCAATTGTATAGGTTATTAATGATTTAGACATCTTTGTTAATATCTTTTTATATCCCTCTTCAATATATTCCTTATCTTCGTTAAATTTCTTTTCATAAGAAGGCATAAAAAGATTAGCTATAGAGGCTACTCCAACAGCAATAAAGGTAATTAAGAGTTCATTTATAATCCATTTTAAGTTAATTTTATCAGCCAAAAGCAAATGGGTTGATAATACTGACGCAGGAACCATGCCTTCTATGATATTTAACTTTGAAGTAATAGGAATAAAGATAATCAAAAATATTCCGAAAGTAATAAAATTTTGCCCAACCGAATTATATACAATAAAAGATAATATTATTGAAATTACACAAGCTATAATTCTCTTTTTTGCAAATTCAAAAGATTTTTTTCTTGTATCTTGAATACTCAATATTGCAATTACTGCTGCAACTGCAGAGAATTGTACATTCAACATATTTCCTATTTCAAAGGCTATAGCTGCAGATACAGCCATCTTAACCGCTAGATTATCTATATATTTCATTAAACCCCTCCCTATTTAAAATTACGTTTAGCATATCCACACCTTTTACATAATTCTTCTACTGCCCTTCGTCTTGAAAAGCCATCATAAATTTTCTTAGCTCTATCTCCTTCAATAATACTCTGCAAATCCTGTTCGAAAATATTACCAAGTTTTATAGTTCCTTCACTGTCTAAACAGCAAGGTACTACAGTACCATCTACCAATATTCCAATATGATCCCTTAATCCATAACAAAATACATCTTCACTTATAAGACTTATATTGGAATTCGGCCAGCTAAATTTCTCTGCCATATTTAGATATATCTTATCTTTAAGCTTAAGTTGATTTTTATATTTAAGTTCCTCTTTTAAATTAATATCTAAATCTAATTTATCTTCTATCAGTTCTAGTATAGCGGAGTTTAAACTATTATTAGCCTTTAACTCTTCTGTATCAATATTCCAAAGCCTTAAGGAAAAAATTGTATTAGTACTTTCATTTCCTAGTTTTACAAAATCTAATATATAAACAAAATATTTATTAAAATCTATATTATTGTCATTTGCCTCAAAACTATGAAGAGAAATATTTATCTGCCTTAATCCGCCATTATTTAAAATTATATCTTTTACTGAATTTATTAAGGTTCCATTCGTAGTTATATTAATAAATAAATTTTCTCTTTTTGCAATTTTAATAAACTCTTCAAAATTTTTATTTAAAAAGGGTTCCCCCATAAGATGTAAATAAATATAATTTGTATGACCTTTTATTTTATTAATTATAATTTCAAATTCTTCCCTGCTCATAAAAGCTGATTTTCTTTTGGTTTTAGGACAAAAATTACAAGTTAAATTACATACATTTGTTGTCTCTATATATATTTTTTTAAATCTAGCCATTTTCTACTCCATTCTACTACTTTAATTATAATAACTTTTCTAGTCAAATTTAAATACCTTGTCGAATTTTAATTGTAACATATTAAAGTCTAAAATTATATATTTGTAATATGATATTAATTTTAAGGATGTGAATTAATGAACCCTTATACTGTTCTTGGCGTAAGTCCAAATTCTTCTAAGGAAGAAATTGTTAAAGCATATAAAAACATAGTTGAAAAATATAATTCAATCAAACCTCAAGATATTGAAGAACAAAACTTAGTTGAAGATGCCCTTGAACAAGCAAATTTGGCTTATGATACCTTAATTAATGGAAGCATTTATAAAGAAATACGCTCTCTTATTGATAACGATAATATTGCTTTAGCTGAAAGCAAATTAAATATATTAGATTTAAAAGAATCTGCAGAGTGGAATTATCTTAAGGGCTTCGTTTTCCTAAAGAAAGGCTGGTTTGATGTTGGAATACAACATATAATTACAGCTAACGAAATAGATCCAGAAAATGAAGAATATATTAAAACAGTTGAAACCTTAAAGCTTAGAGCACAGGATATAATAAAATATTATAAACAGCAACAAATGCAGAACGGCAAAAATATGAATAACATAACTAATGCTAACAATATGAGCCCATGTGCTAATAACTCTAATATGATGGGAGGAGGGATGTGCTAATTCAGCTTCACGCTTAAGTTAATAATCAGACTTAATCAATAAAAAATAGTACATTAAAAAAACATTGTATAGCTATATTTATAACTATACAATGTTTTTTAATACTATTCCAGTTGTGTTAATAGTCTTCTCATTACATCTTTTAATTTGTTTTCCCCAAGATTCCTATGTAAGGCTGCTATCACCAGCTTTATATCATTATCTGATGGATCCCACTTATAAGCCTTTATATCTATTATTGCATCTTCTTCAAAGAGATCTTCTAAATCTGTTGCTAATTCTTCAGCCAAACTAATATATTCTTCAAATAACTCATCTTCTGTTAAATCTTCTATTGAATAATCATCTTCAATAATTCCCTTTAAAACATCAATGCTTATACTAAGATTATAGGCAGCTGTATCTTCTCTTTTTGTACCTTTACTCATATCTTTAATTACTTTAAATTCTGAATTTTCTTCTATTTTATTTTTTATTTCTTCTGTATCTAAAACAGTTCTTCCAAAAGCTATATACATAACTATCTCTCCTATTTATTTTTTATTTATAAAGCTGTTATAAAGTCATTTCTATTATATATTATAATATATAATTGTAAACAATCTATTATATATTTACGACAGTTATTGTTATAAAAATTATTCTTTATTATAATAAATTATATCAATTCTAAAGAAAGAAGTGGTTTTAAATGTATTTTCTTAGAGCAATATATGGCATAGATTTATTGACTTTAGTTTTATTTTGTATAAGTTCACTTTTTAATGTTTTTGATAATTATTTTCTATCTTTAATAGGATCTTTATTTTTTATATACGGTCTTCTAAGAACATTTTCAAGGAATAAATACAACAGAAAAAGGGAATTAAATAAATTTATATATTATCTAAACAAGCCTCTATCCAAAATTAATTTGACAATACCAAGCAATTTACCAGCTTTTGATTATGACACTTTAGATTATTATATAAAAATTTTAAAAAACAAATTCTATCAATGGAAACACTTTAAAATAGTAAAATGCCCCAACTGCAGTCAAAAGTTAAGACTTCCTAGAAAAAAAGGTAATATAATTGTTACTTGTAAAAGATGTTCCCATAAATTTGACTTAAGAACTTAATTAAATTAAAATTGAAAAGCTGTTACAAGAAAGAATTAATAACTCTTTCTGTAACAGCCTTTATTTATTTCCTAAATTATTAAATATGAATTATTCCTATGGAATATCCACTCCTCTTCCCGCAACATATATTTCAAACCATTGATCTCTTGTAAGTTTAATTTCAGTTGCATTAACTGCTGCCTTAATTCTTTCCAACTTACCAGAACCAACTATTGGTGCTATTTTACTTGGATGCATTAAAATCCATGCATAAACCACCTCATCAATACCCTTTGCTTCAACTTCATCCTTTATCTTATTTAAAACTTTTCTTACCCTTATCGAAGTTTCATCTTCTCCCTTAAATATTCTTCCTCCTGCAAGTGGAGACCAAGCCATTGGATGAATTCTTTTTTCCAGCATTAAATCTAGAGTTCCATTTTCAATATGATCTAAATATAAAGGTGATACCTCTATTTGATTTGTAACAAGTTTTTTATCTAAATAAGAATTCAACATATTAAATTGAGGAGATAGAAAATTAGATACACCAAAATTTCTAACTTTTCCTTCCTTATGTAATTTATTAAATGCTTCTGCAACTTCTTCTGGATTAAGAAGGGGATCAACTCTATGAATAAGTAATAAATCGATATAGTCTGTATTAAAATTCTTTAATGATCTTTCAACAGATTTTATAATGTGTTCCTTGCTTGTATCATAGCAATGACTTTTATTTTCAGGCCTATTTTCTGAAACAAGCTTTATACCACATTTAGTAACTATCTCAATTTTTTCTCTTAATCCTTTCTTTAAAGATAATACTTGTCCAAATCTTTCCTCACATAAATAACTTCCATAAATATCAGCATGATCTACAGTTGTAATACCTAAATCATAGGCAGCTTCCAATAACCTTAAAACCTCTTCATTAGAAATATTCCAATCTAAAAGTCTCCAATAACCATGAACTATTCTAGAAATTGATAAATTTTCACTTAATTTTATTCTCTCCATATAAAACACCTTTTCCTTACTCTTTTTAAATTAATTATCTTATTCATTATTTATTATAACATCTTTATTTAAACTTTTACATAAAAATTCAAAAGGCGTTACATTATGTCCTGCAACGCCCCATAGCCATAGTCAAATTATAAAATTAACTTCTGACTACACTAGTATTTTATACATAAATTTAAATATTATACATACTTTTAATTTTTATATTAAATCCTTTATAAAAATATTTATATTTTATAATATCTTCTATACTTTACTATTGCCTTAGTTATAGTTGATACTAATATTATTCCTATTGATAAAACACCTGCAGAAGCTAAAGTTTTTATTCCTATTTCCAAAGAAGTTATTATATCACCAGTAATAGCTTCATACATTGTATAATACATTCCACCTCCAGGAACTAAAGGAATTAATGCTGCTACAACAAAAGTAGTAACAGGCGTCTTTAAAATTCTAGCAAATATTTCCGAATATGTACTTAAAGCAATAGATGCCAAAAACATAGAAGTTGTATCTGAATTTCCTAATTTTAAAGATATTTTATATACAAACCATCCTAAAGCTCCACAAAAAGATGCGAAAAATAAATTTTTTCCTTTGATATTAAATATAATTCCAAAAGCAAATGATGCTATAAAAGCTGATACTACATCAATAATCATCTTATAATCCCCCAAAAGTATTAATCCAAAAGCTTAAAACCACACCTGTACCAGCTGCAACTCCAATTGCTATTAAAAAAGCTTCCACTGCTCTAGCTATACCTGATATTAAATCCCCAGCTATAGTATCTCTAATTGCATTTGTTATAGCCAGACCAGGAACTAATAACATTATAGATCCAATAATTACCTTATCAATATCTGCTGCAATATTCAATTTTATAGATAAAATTGCAAGAAAAGCCGTTATTGCAGAACATATTATAGTTGAAAAAAAGGAATTAAGACCAATTTTATCTGCTTCTATATCAAAAAATTTTACAATTAATCCTATAAAAAATGCTGCTGCAGCATCTTTAAGGCCCCCCCCAAATAAGAAAGTAAAACTTAAGGCTCCTATTGCAGAAAATAATATAGTAACTTTATTTGAATATCTTTTTTCATTATCAATTTCCTTAAGCTTTTCTTTAAATTCTTCAACGGTATAATTATTATTTTTAATGTTTCTAGCTAAATCATTAACTCTATGTATTTTTTCTAAATTAACGGATCTTTTTAATATTCTTACAACTACAGATTTAGTTTCTCCTTTATGAGATGCTGAAGAAATTATTGCTGTGGGAGTTGCATAAGAATCTGGTTTTTCTACTCCAAAAGCCTCTGATATTTTATTCATTGTTTCTTCAACTCTATAGGCTTCAGCTCCATTTTCAAGCATGATTTTTCCTGCATATGTTGATAAATGAAGTATATCATTTATATTCATAATATTGACCTCACTATAATTATATAAATTATTGAAGATGTAACTTATTTATTTTATATTTATTTAAATACATTTTTCAATAATTTCTTCTAAATCTTCTAATTTTGATTCTCTTACTGTGAAAATGATATCCTCATCTATTCTAATTTTACATTCATTCTTATTTTCTTTAGTCTTATTTAAAAATAAAGTACTTCCTCCAATTTGCTTAAACTTTGTTAAGGATAAATCTACATCAAATTTTTTATTATTAACCCCAGTAATTTTTATTAAACTTCCTTCTAAATTATCAGAACTAACTTTTAAAGTTATTATATTATTTCCCTTTAAAACCTTTATGTCCTTAGGTCTATCTATCAATTCTACCTTTCCCGTCATAGTCATAAATCCACCACTTAATTTTATCTTAGCAAAAACATCTACCTTATATCTTTCTGTTACCTTGTATAAAAATTCTCCCAATTTATAAATATTTAATTCATACTTCATAACTATCCATCCTTTACTTTTTTATTTAATTATAACTTAAAATAATAATTATTTAATATACACAATAACTTAATTATTTTCAAGCTTTTCCTTATACTTATCATCAATATAATTAATAAAACTACTTTCTATAAATTTTCTATTATTTATTCCGAATTTATGACTAAGAAGATAAAGCCTTTTTTTAGCTCGAGTTATGGCAACATAAAATGCTCTTTTTTCCTCTTCAATATTATTGTTTTTAACTGCCATATAAGAAGGGAAAGTATATTCATTAAGACCTACAAGAAAAACATTATTAAATTCTAAACCTTTAGACTGATGAACAGTTATTATAGGTATTCTTGCTCTATTAGTTTTCTTTATTATCATGTTTTCTACTTCTCCATTAGAAAGACTTGTTATTGTTAATATTTCCATTAATGAATCTCTAGGATTTTTATTTTTATCATCTATTTCCCTAAGAAGTCTATAAAAATCTCTAAGCCTTTCAATTTTTTCAGCACCTTTTTCTCCTTCTTCCTTACTGCCAGAATACAAAGTTTTAATATTAAAATCATTGATTATATCTACAACTATTTCATATGGTCTCTTCTCCTTAGCTTTTTCAAATAAATTATTTAAGGCAGTAGATATAAAATTAAAATCTTTAGTATATTTATTCATTTTATCTATTCTTTCCAAAGAAGTTGGCCTTATCTTATTCTCTATAGCATAAATTAAAAGATCTTTAGTTGCCAAAATATCATCCATAGCGTTATGACTAGGCTTATTTTCAGTTTTAAATAAACTGCTTAAGCTTTCTAATTTATGATTTTTTAGATTAGGATAAAACCTTCTATAAATGTCTAAAGTATCATAAAAGCATTTATATTTAGCTTTTGATAAATTATGTCTCCTTAATTCACTACTTAAAATATTTAAATCATATTGAACATTATGCCCAACAATAACAGAATCCTTTGAGAATTCCACAAATTCTTTCAAAACCTTTCTCTTATCTTCACCATATTTTTCCAAAAACTCATCGCTAAATCCATGAACTTTCATCGAATTTGCCACAGATTTAGTATTTTTTAAGAACTTCTCAAACTTTTCAATAACTTCCCCTTTGCTATTTATTTTTATTGCAGCAATTTGAATTATTTCATCTGTAGTTACATTTACTCCAGTGCTTTCTACATCAAAAACCACTATATTACCCTTATCATATTCTTCTATCAGCATTCCATATTTTTCTCCATACTCGCTAACTCTAATATCAATAAAATCTGATAAGGCTATACCTGCTTTTCTATATTCATTACTCTCTATAACTTCCAATTTTTTATCTCCTATTCCTGTAGGAAACCTCTTTAAAATTCTTCTTAAACTAACATTATCATATCTATTTATTATAAGTTTTAAAAAAGCTATTATATCTTTTATTTCCTGCCTTCTAAAAAATTTAAACTGATCTATTAAAATAAACTCAAAGTTATTGTCTTCATATCTTAAAATATTTCGAAGTTCATTACTTATTTGAATATTATATCTATTATCCCTACTTAAAATAGCTGTACTAGAAATGTCTTCTAATAAGGATAATTTTTTTATTTCATTATAAATATATTTCGCCTCATCCCTTAAACTTTCACATCTTATAACTTTAATTTTTTCTCCCTCTTCCTCTGTTTGTGATAAAATCTCTTTCTTATAAACTTTGTTATAATCATCCTCATAAGCAGTTTTTAAAAAACTTAAAGAACCATTAGTTATATTCCTAGTTGATCTATAATTTTTTGTAAATATAATTTCTTTAGGCTGATATTTCTTTTTATATTCTTCTATAATTTTTTTAGGATCAGAACCTCTCCAGCTATAAATAGTTTGAAATATGTCCCCACAAAGAAGAATATTGTTTCCTTCAAACAACTTCTCTATTATCTCATACTCTAACAAACTAGTATCCTGAACCTCGTCAATATTTATAAATTTAAATTTATTTTTTAAATCTTCTACTATTTTTTCATCTTTAAAAATTTCTCTGGCCTTTATTGTTAAGTCTGAAAAATCTAGCCCGTGATTATCTTTTAACAAATAATCATAAAGTTTTATTAAATAAGCTCCCTTAGATTTTAAGTCTTCCTTCATTTTTTCATTTATTATGCTTCTATCACTACAAATAAAATTAATTTTATCAGCTTTATAATTAAAAATATTATCAATAACTGCCTTATAACTTTCAACATCTCCATTAAGACTAATATTATATTTGCTGCTTTCCATCTTTATGAGTTCTATAAACTGCTGAAGCTTATTAACAGAATAATTATAAAAATTACACATCTTAATTATTTCTTTACAGTCCTCTTCATCAAAAACTATAAAATCCCTAAATATATCTGTTTTTTCTTTTCCATATTGCTTTATTATATCAAAGCAAAAACCATGAAAAGTTTTTATTATTATATCTCCTGCATTTTTCTCAATATCCTTTTCTATTCTTTCTTTCATTTCTTTACAAGCTTTATTGGTAAAGGTTATACAAAGGATTTCTGAAGGTTTTGCTTTATTTAATTCAATTATTTTAGATATTCTTTTGGATAAGCTGTTAGTTTTTCCGGTTCCTGCTGATGCAAGTAATAAAATATTATTATTTAATTCATTTATAAGATATTCCTGCTCTTCATTAAACTTCATACTAATCCTCTTTCTTTAAATATTTTTATACTACTATAATTTTATCATCTTTCTATTATCTTCTTACAATATAGATACTATTTTGCAAATAATATATTTATAAAAGTAAAAAATTTTTATGGAGTGAGCTATATGAAAAGTCATGGAAAATTAATCGTTTATGGTACTGTAATATCTTATTCTTTACTAGTTTTTGTAATTGGCTTTATATTATTAAAAATGATTTATGCTTTTTTCCCAATAAAGCCAATAATATTTTGGATAATTTTTATAATACTTTCTTTATTCTCTTTTTTAACTATATTCACAAGTAAACATTTTAAGATAAAGTTTTATAATACTTCTTATAAAATCGGCTCTTACTGGTTAATTTTGATGCTTTATGCTGCAGCTGCTTTACCAATCATAATTTTAATTAGATACATAATAGGGGAAGATAAATTTGATTTTTTTGCCTATAAAGGTTTTTATTTTTATGCAATAATAATATTTTTTGCCTTATATGCTATTCTAGCTTTAACAGGTACTTTAAATGCCAGCTTTTCTAAGATAAAAAGTTATGAAATAGTAGTTAATAAACACCTTAATAAACCTATTAATATAGTAATGGTTTCAGACATACATCTTGGTAATATAATTAGAAATAAAAGGCTTAAAAAAATGGTACAAACTATTAATTCATTAAATCCAGATATTATTGCAATAGCTGGTGATATAGTAGATAGTAATATTACACCCTTTACAGAAAGAAATATGGCTGAAGAATTTTCACATTTAAAAAGCAAATATGGAACCTATGCAGTTCTTGGTAATCATGACTTAATGACAAAATCAATAGATAAAATAATAGAAATTTTAAATGAAAATGGAGTTACTGTATTAAGAGATGAGGCTATACTTATAGATAATTCCTTTTATATTATTGGAAGAGATGATGTTACTATAAAGTTATATACTAAAAAAAATCGCAAGCCTTTATTAGATATTATTAAAGAGCTAGATAAATCAAAAGCTCTAATTTTAATCGATCATAATCCTAAGGATGTTAAAGAAAGCTATAGTGCAGATATTGATTTACAGCTTTCTGGACATACCCATAAGGGTCAAATTTCACCATTAAACTTTCTAACCAAAAAAGCCTTTGAGGTTGATTATGGTCATTTACAAAAAGATAATTTTAATGTAATTGTTTCTTCCGGATATGGAACTTGGGGTCCACCAATTAGACTTGGAAGTAAAAGTGAAATTGTTCTAATAAAATTAAAAGGTAAATAGAAATATAAAGCATAATGATAAAGCTGATGCAGTTTCCTTTAGCATCAGCTTTTTTTATTATATCTTTTTTATAGCCTCAAAATCATAAAATTTTGCCTTACAAATTATTAATTTTTCCTAGATCTGCTGGCTTAATTTTATAAATTCTTCTATATCCTCTTCTATTAATTTCAATGAATTTCTCCAAAAGTTTATGTCATGAACATCAATATTCATAATCTTTGTTACATCTGCTACTTTTGCTTTGCCTGTAACTCTTAATAAATTTTTATATTCTTCTACAAAATTTTCTCCTCTTTTTAAATATTCTGCATAAAGCCCTTTAGCAAATAAATTACCAAAAGCATAAGGGAAGTTATAAAAGTTAGCTGTTGCATAGTAATAATGCGGCTTCCAAGTCCACATGTATGGATGTAAATAATCACTATCTAATCCATCTCCATAAGCCTCTTTTTGAGCTCTTACCATAGCCTCTTTTATTTCTTCTACTGTGAGAGAACTTTCCCTTCTCTTATCAAAAACTTCGCTTTCAAATAAAAATCTTGAATAAATATCTACAATAACCTGAGTACAATCGGAAATTTCTGCTTCTAAAATCGCAAAAGTTTCTTCTTTAGTTGCAGTTTTTATTGCACCTTTTTTAACTAGTATTTCACAAAAATTTGATGCAGTTTCTGCCAAAGTCATTGGATAATCACAATTTAATATAGACTCACCCTTTAAACATTCACTATGGAAACCATGCCCTAATTCATGGGCCATTGTAACTACATCTCCAAAACTTCCTCCATAATTTAATAGTATTCTACTTTCTTCAATATCCTTAATACTTTCACAAAAAGCTCCTCCAACCTTACCTTCCTTAGGTATTACATCTATCCAATTATTTTCAAAAGCTTTAACTGCGAAGTCTGCTAATTCATCACTAAATAGTCTGAAATTCTTTTCTACAAATTTCTTTCCTTCTTCAAAAGTATATCTCATTTCTTTATCTATTACTGGTGCATATAAGTCATAAAATGGAAGCCCATTTTGATGTCCTAATAATTCTGCCTTTCTCCTTAAATACTTTCTAAAAGCAGGTAGACTTTCTTTAATAGCTTCAATCATAGCCTTTAAGATATCTTCATCCATTCTTGATTCCTGTAAAGTCATATCTAAAGGTGACTTATATCCTCTAAGTTCAGATGTTGTTAATACCTCTCCTTTTATTCCATTTAAAGCCGCTGCAATACCTTCTTCTATCTTCTTATAAGATTTAATTTCAGCTTCATAGGCCTTCTTTCTTATATTTGCATCCTTTTCGTAAGCCATATTTAATACTACAGTTAATGGTAAGGCCTCTTCCTTTCCATCAATTTCTATATCAACCTTATGAGTTGATATTAATAAGTCTTTGTAATTAAGCCATGCATCTGAACCTGTATTCCTCATTTTTGCAATGATGGTTTCTTCCTTTTCGCTTAATAAATGTTTATTTTTTTCCACTATCTCCTTTATAAAAAATTCATGTTCTTTTAATCTAGGAGAACTTTTTATTATTTCATCTATATTCTCTAAAGAACCTATCCATTTATATATTTTAGTTAAAGGTTCAGCTAAATCACTTTGCTTACTATTTATTATATCTAAATATTTTCTTCCTTCAGTATTTTTTGAATCTGTACTTAATGTAAGATTTGTATAATTAAATATTTTAGTAATAACTAAATTTAAACTTATTAACTTATTTATTAAATCTTCCAAATTTTTTGCTTTATCATTACTGTTATAAATATTATTCGAAAAAACTTTAAGTTCCTCTATTCCATCATCTATTTTCTTTAAATCATCTAAAAATTCTTTTGATTTAAAGGATGAATAAATTTCTTTTAAACTCCATTCTAATCCCATTATTTCCTCCTATAAATATTTACTGCTTATCTTTTATAGCAATAAACTTTTATTTTTATATTCTGTCGGTGACATTCCTGTAATCTTTTTAAAGGTTCTAGTAAAATGACTTTGATCATGAAATCCTAACAAAATACTTATTTCTAATATAGTTTTATCACCAGTTAATAATAAAGTCTTTGCTCTTTCTATTTTTATTTTTCTTAAATATTGCATAATTGATATTCCTTTTTGCTTTTTAAAGCAATAAGAAGCATATCCTGCCGAAATATTTAACTTCTCACATATTTCTTCTAAAGAAACATGACCTTCAATATTTAAATACAAAGCCTGCAATATTTTATTAACAACAAAATTTTCAGTTATCTCAGTCTCATTTATTAGAAGGTCAAAATACTCATTAATCATGTCTAATTCAATTCTTTGTAATGACATCATACTATTACTTTTTTTAATTTCCCTATAAAACTTATTATAAACAAGGTGTAAAAACTTTTTGCTTATTCCGCTTCTTATAACCTCTCTTGAAAATAGAGCATTCCATATAATCAAATCATCTTTTTTATGCTCTTTATCTACTTCGTCTTTAATCTCAGATGCATGCTTCTTCTTTACAATATTTATTAATTCTTCTTTATTTCTAGACTCTATTAAAAACGTTACTTTATTATTAAATATATTAAAATCTGATTCAAAACTCTCATAACCATTATCCAAAGCAACACACCTCAAATTCAAATTAAAAAAGCTGGTTTGCAATTAAAGGAAGGCATTATTCTATACAACTGAAAAAATATATTTTTTGAATTCCTCAAAACTTCCTTCTACTATCATAGCACCCTTGTTTATTTTTTTGCTTATGAAATTATATTCTGATGATCCATAATTAAATTTTGGACTTGCCACGACTAAACTTGTTTCAGTAACGCTATATACAATCTTATTTAAAGCTAATTCTTTTATAAATTCAAAGAAATCATTAAATTTTTCTACATTAGCTTCTGATGCTAAAGTAAGGGCAAATTTAAATAATTTATAACCTCCAATTAAAGGAACCATGCTTCCATTCTTTATATAAGATGTTTGTTCCATATTATGAAAATATTTAACATCTCCAAAAGATAAAGTTTTAAATTGCTTATTAATTTCTAAGTCCTTGATATTTAATTTTTCAAGATTAGCTACAATTTTATCCCAAGATTTAGCTTCATCACTTCTGCTATATCTTACTTCTGTTTGAAATTTCTCAAAAGCATTCTCTGCATCTATATCCTTAAAAACTTCATTTCCATTTACAATAACTCTATACTCATTATCTTCATATATCAATTCGATTCTATCATTCATATAAACTTCCTCCATATTTTAATATTATTATTTAATAATAATTATTAATAAATATTATAACATATTATTAAAGATTATTACAATATTTTTCCTACCTTTTCTTTTTTAAATTACTAGTAAATATTATTTTTGCTCCAGGTAAAATTATTTTAAAACTATCTTCTTCTAAAGAATTAATAAATTTCACAGTTCCAAGGCCAGTAAAGGCTTTCTTAATTCTTGTAAAGCCTCCTCCATTATTTAAAAATCTTTTATTATTGTCTATAGTTATTAGTTTTTCATAAAGCCACATATTTCTTTTAGTTATCTTATTAACTCTATTTGATTTATTTTCTTCAATTAAGTTACCAGGGCTGACTATTAAAATAGAATTATATCCTATATGAACCTCAATTATTCTATCTATCGCAGAATATTTCCTATATAAAACTGCATTTTTGATGCCCTCAATAATTGCAGAAATAGGATATTTTTCATCCAATATCTTACTTACTATTTCTTCTGCCTTATCTACCATTTCTAATATATTTCCCTGTATTATACTTACTTCATCAAAAGATTTTTTTACTTTATTAATTATTTTTATCATATTATGCGGAAGAAATATGCTATTTTCCTTTGAAAATACCAATAATCCACCTAAAGTACAACATATTTTACCATCTTCCCTATCCTTATATATTATTCCAGTACTTTCAAGTAAAAATTCTTTATTATCCTTATTAATATCAATATTTTTATTATTAAAATACTTTTTTAATAAATCATCATCTAAAAAAGATATATCGCTTCTAGGTATTAATGAAGTCTCACTAAAAAAGTCTAAATTTTCTTCAAAAGCTTCTACTAATTCCTGTTTTCTCATAATATCCGTTGTAGATCCTCGTCTTACATAAAACGCTCCATTTTCTCTAATTTGATAGGGTTTTTGATCACCTGAAAAAATAGTTATTATACAAATCTTTTTTCCTTCTAAAATGCAAGTATCCACCTGTATAGGAATTGGAGGTTCACATCTTGATGATACAATCTGCTGTATTTGCTCCTCTTCTATTAAATTATTATCAGATAACCCCACAACCTTTCTTGTTTTATCCTCAATTCCTATTATTATATATCCTCTTCCTCCCCTTGAATTTGCAATTGCACATATATCTTTGGCTAATTCTTTCTTAGCACTTTCATACTGAAGAGATAACTTCAGCTTAAAATCTAACTTTGTCCCCTCTGATCTTTTTATAAGAGATTTTAGTTTCTTTATATCCAAAAATATATCCACCCCCTGTTTATAACTTATATCTCATATAAAAAAAGAGTTGTTTACAACAAAACTATTGTAATACAACCCCCAAGAAAAGATTGCTTTGCAATCTTTTAATTCATAATTCAAAATTATTATACATTTTGAATTATAAAATCTTACTCCTCATGGTCATAATCCATTCCCTTGCTTAAAGCAACTCTTTCTGCAACTAGATTTTTAAGTACTGTATTTATAGTCCATTCTTTTGAAGTTTCTGTAACAGTTGCCTTTAATACATTATTAACCCTAAATTTCTTTAAATTATCAATGAATATCGATATTTTTGCTCCTGGTATATTATTAAATATAATAGCCTTATTTTTTATACCATCTTCGCAATCATTAGATATTTTTCCATCTAAAATATCCTTAACAAGGGAATTTCCGTTTTTATGATTTAGTATTATTTTATCTCTAATTCCAATCATAGAAGCCAAATTTCCTACTGTCTTTACTTCCTTATTATTAAAATTGCAAAGTATTATGCAACTTCTACCTTCTTTTATTTCTCTATCTTTTGTATCTATTTGTTCAAATGACATAACTTTCTCCTTTTCTTTTTATTTTATAACTATATAATAGTAAAATAATAAAAATTAAGCAACTATTAAAAATATAGCAACTATAAATAAGCTTAAGACTATAGGAAGAAAATTAATTGAATTATCTTTTCTTGAATTAAAAGAAAAAACTTTAAGAAACTGAACAAATATTAAAAGTGGGAGCAGTAAGAAAACTATAAATAATCCACTTCTACTATCTAATTCTATGTTAATACTATTATCTTTAACAAAGAGAATTAAAGCAACTTCCATTTCTAAGAGAATTAATATCAAAAGAGAAATAAACTCATTAACATTAAATTTTTTCATATTTTCCCCCTAAATTATTGCTGCCAGCAATAATGAAAAACATAAAATGCAAATAATAATAGTTCCTATTAATTTAATAGTAAATTCTTTTTTGAAATATGAGCTTATAATAACAGCATTTTTTAGATCCATCATTGGGCCCAATATTAAGAAAGCTGAAATTGCTGCTATATTAAAGTGATTCAAAAATCCCTTTGCAACAAAGGCATCTGCTTCTGAACATAGGGAAAATAAAAATGCCATTAGCATCATTATTATTATAGAAATAAATTTACCTTTTCCTATTTTAATAAAAATATTTTCATCAATTATACAAATAAAAATACTAGATAAAAAAGAAGCGTAAATATAATATTTTAATATGTTTAAAAACTCTCTAATAGAATGTTCTAAGCATATCCTAAGCTTTGATTTTTTTGTAAAATAATCAATTGTTAAACATCCACATTCGCATAAATCACTATATTCTGTTTTTCTATTTACAATATCCTTATTATTACTTACTAAAAAATCAACTAAAATACCTATTGTAATTGATAATATTACTCCTCCTATAAATCTTATTAATGCAATTTTTATATCATTAAAGGCATAATAAGTTGACATTATTACAATAGGATTTATTATAGGAACAGCTAACATAAAAGTAACTGCTATTTTGATTGGAACCTTCTTTCTTATAAGACTTTTAGTTACAGGAATAATGGCACACTCACATATAGGAATAATTATTCCTACAATCGAAGCTATTAATAAAGAAATAATCTGATTTTTTGGTAATACTTTTTCTATCATTTCCTCAGTAACAAATAATTGAATTGCTGCTGATACTATTGAACCAAGCAAAAGGAAGGGTAAGCCTTCTAATATCATATTAACAAAAGTTATTATTATCTTTTCTATATAAACTACCATTACTTACCCCCTTTTAACATATCTATTAATTAATTTATCTATTAAGGTATATTTAAAATATTTATTAGAAAATAATTCTTCATCAAATCTTTCAATACTATCAAAAAGTAAAATAGGCGCAGTTAAATTTATATCTTCAACTGTCTTGATTAAGGCTTTTTTTCTATCCTTATCTATTTTATTAGTATTGCTTAGCAATATTAATTTACTGCTTTGAATATAAGGTATAATAAACTCCCCCATATTCCTTATATACATATCTAAATTCTCACAATTTCCTAGGAAATAATTTCCATAAAAATTTATTCTATTTTTTATCTTTTTTTCTTTTATGATTTCTCCTATTTTCTCTAAAGGTATTGTTCCATTAACTTCAATAATAATCCTATCATAATAGTTTCTTTCAATATTTTTTAATAATATATCTTTTAATCTATTAAAATCTTTAAGATAAATAGCATCGACATTACAAGTTAAAGATTTATTTCCTTTTTCAAGCAATATTACCAGTATTTTTCCATTTTTACATACTTCAGTTTTTATATAACAATTTATAAACTTAGTTTTTCCTGATCCTAAAAATCCGGTTACAATTTCTAATTTACACTTCATTTATTATCCTCATTTAAAGAGCTTTCCAAGTTCTTCTTTATTAAGTTTTAAACCAATAATAGAAATTACATTCTTATCATTTCCCTTTATTTCTCTCATTACAAATTCGTCTTTTACAAAATCAAATTGACCGCTTGTCCCATCAATTAATTTTACTATTCCCTTAGCTCTTAAAATATCGCCATAGCTTTTAGATTTTGAAATAAAATTGAACTTTGAAATAAGCTCATTTTTAGATAATTTAGATGTTGGATAAATAGCTATTGTCTCAAAAACTTCATTAGCTTTTTTATCATTGCTTTTTTTACTATTTAGTAGCCCTTTAGAAAATCTGCCTTCTTTTATAATAAACTTCTTTATAGAATTGCTTTCCAATATCTCTTCAGCTCTTAAATTATTCCAAGGTTCAGATATAATAACAACCCGACTGTTTATCTTCCTTATTTCCCCGATTATTTCATCAAGTTTATAAGAGTCAATTTTTTGAGTTCGGCTTAAAACTATTTTACCTGTATTTCTAATTTGATCCTCATAAAAGGATTTAAAGTTTTCTATATACATATTAAATTTTTCAGGATCTATAACAGTAATTATATTTTCTAATTTTACCTTTTCTAAAAGTCTGTTATCTTTAAATATCTTTAATATATCTGTAAGCTTCGCTACTCCTGATGGCTCTATAAGTATTCTATCAGGATTATATTTGTCAATTATCTCTAATACCCCCTCTTTAAAATCACCTGTAACTTCGCAACAGATACAGCCAGAATTTATTTCTTTTACTTCTATATTGCTTTCTCTTAAAATATCGCCATCAATACTAACTTCACCGAACTCATTTTCTATAATGGCAATATTATTTTCATACACCCCTTCATTAATTAACTTTTTCATTAAAAAAGTTTTGCCAGCTCCAAGAAAACCAGAGTATATATCTACCTTTACCTTCATAATTACTCCTTATAAAATTTAATATACTTTCTCCTAAAGATTCTATGAATAATTATTAAAATATATTCCTTAGTAAATAATTAATAAGATTTATTAAGATCAGCTAAAAAATTCTATACAAAAATATTAATTATAACTAATGCATAAACAATAAAAATAGGGGTATTCATACAAAATGATGAATACTCCTATTTAAAATTATTTTAAAAAATTAAATTTAAGACTTTCATTAACTAAATTAATTAGCAATTATTAATTATTTTCCCCATTGATTATCAGTTGCAGTTTTTTCTGCTTTCTTTCCTTTTTTACCTTTAGTATTAAATTTATCTTGATTTCTTTCTTTAGCCATTTACAGCACCTCCATTAATATATTTAATCCTCATGGTCTTTTTCATTTTCATTAGGCTTAGTAGCATCTCTATGTTTTTTCACATGAGATTTTGGCTTTTTAGGATAAGGTTTATTTTTACTAGGCAATTTTACACCTCCTAAAATAATTTCAATAATATTATTTGCTTTATAAAGTTTTTAATGTTATATAAAATATTCACTAAATTCATTATTTTAACAAAAAAAGGCTGTTGTAAATCTAAAATGTACCCCTTGTCAAGGACAGTTTAAAAAAAGACTATGAAACAGCTTCAAGAAGATGACTTCTGTATCGGACAGGAGTCATCTTTTTTAAATTCCACTGAGATCTATAGTTATTATAA
>Ga0134091_1001108_pt1 | contig 22230 bp, 37 predicted proteins | sample 2_5taG_FD_94451 | JGI IMG/M metagenome (GOLD analysis project Ga0134091, IMG submission 94451) | Switchgrass degrading microbial communities from high solid loading bioreactors in New Hampshire, USA - 2_5_20_6_A2 metaG | ecosystem: Engineered > Bioreactor > Semi-continuous > Anaerobic >...
AATTTAAAAAAGATACATCTAAAGATTTAGATAGTATAAAAAAAGATGTAAAACAAATCACAATGCAACCTGCTGATGATTTTAAATATTATAAAAAAATCATAATTGGACAAATTATAACAGGTATAATTATGTTTTTACTTGGTAGATTTTTATAGGAGGGATACTGTGAACTATATTATAGACCATATTCCTAAATCTAAAACTAAAAGACCCGGAACTAAAATAGTACCAGAATATATAACTATACATTCCACAGGAAATCCTAACTCAACAGCTAGGAATGAGAGAGGATGGTTAACCAATCCCTCTAATACTAGAACAGCATCATGGCATATAGTTATAGATGAAAAGGAAGCAATTGAAGCTATACCATTAGATGAAATAGCTTATCACACTGGAAATAGCAATGGCAATAATAAATCCATAGGTATTGAAATATGTGAGTCTGGAAATAGAGAAAAAACATTAGAAAACGCTGTAAAACTAGTTGCTAAAATGCTATATGAGAGAGGTTGGGGAGTAGATAAACTTAGAAGACACTACGATTGGAGTGGTAAAAACTGTCCTAGAATACTAAACTATAATAATTGGCAAGGATGGGACAAGTTTGTATCTGATGTTAAAAAAGAGTTAATACTTTTAAAACAAGGAAGGGAAGTGAATTTAGTGGATAAAAACAAACCAAGCGACTGGGCTAAAGAAGCGTGGGAATGGGGAAAAAAGGAAGGTATTACTGATGGTACAAATCCCAAAGACCCAATTACTAGAGAACAAGTAGTAACAATGTTATATAGACTTGCTAAGAAGGTGAAATAATGAAATTTTCTAAAATTATTGTTTCTTTAATTATTTTACTTAATGTTTTATTTACTGTAGGTGTATTGTATGTATTCCTAAGAGTAGGAAATGAACCATCTATTCTAATAGGAGCTTGGTTTGGATTTACTACAGGAGAATTATGGATGTTATCTAGTATAAAAAAGAAGGAGATTAATAATGAGGGGGATTACGATGATGAGGAGGGGATTTATTAATGGATAAACAAGTTATACTATTAATAGCAGAATTTTTAATCAGATTATTTGTACTACTACTCTTACCTAAAATCTACAAGTGGATTAAACAATATAATCTTGAAAAAGCAATTAAAGATGCTGTTTGGGGTGCTGAACAATTGTTTAAGAAAAATGACCCGACTGGTGAAAAAAGAAAAGCATTTGTACAAGAATATATATTGGAAAGATTTAAAATTAGTGAAGAAGAATTAAATATATTAATAGAAGCATTTGTAAAGGAGTTAAATTTAATACAGGAGGGTTAATTTGGATAAACCATCTGATTTTATGATTATAGAATGTGGTAATAATTATGTATTAATAAATAAAAAAGGTACAGTGGAGAATCATACACATTTAAAAAAGAAGGATACATGTCATTTACTTATAAAATTGGTTTGTAGGAAAGAAGTGCCTCGCTCACCGTATCTCAGAACTAGTGCTAAAAGAATTAGTAGAAATAAGAAATATATAAGGGAAATTGAAATTAAAGAAGAAAAAGATAAACAAAAACAATATTATTTTAACCCACAGAAGGGGGTAAGAAGATGACTGATTATAAAGGAAAATATGCTTTTATTAGCCATCCGTACAAGGATAACCCAGAGGAGAATAAAAAATCAGTAGATAGAATTTGTAAATATCTAGCAGGACAAGGTATAATACCAATTAGTCCACTCCATTTATTCTCCTTCTATGAAAATGACAATAACAGGGAAGAAATAATGAATATATGTTATGAATTAATAAAAATATCAGATGTAGTATTTGTATTTGGAGACAGTGAAGGTTGTCGAATGGAAAGAAAATTTGCATATGAAATTAATAAACCAATAGAGGTATTTTTCAATGAAGATTATTAGTCATGACTTGCCCCAATTTACAGAGTTAGAAATATATCCATTAGCAGATGTGCATATAGGTGACCCTTTATTAGATAAGAAAAGACTACAACAATTTATGGAAGAAGTACAAGCTGAACCAAATAGATATGTCATTGTAAATGGCGATATATTAAACTGGGCAAGTAAAAATTCAGTATCCGATATTTATAGTGAGGAAATGTCTCCAAATGAACAAATTGATAGAGCAGTCGACCTTTTAGAGCCGATTAGAGAGAAGATTTTGGTTATAGTAGATGGAAACCATGAGCGAAGAGCCTATAAATCGGAAGGAATTTCCCCCATGTATCAGGTGGCTAAAAGGTTAGACATATTTAATGTATATTCTCCAGAAGCATATTTACTATTTATTAGTTTTGGTAAATCTCAAGGTAGAGATTGTAGGAAAATGATTTACACTTTATATGGTAGACATAGAACTTCTGGATGTAAAAGACCGGGTCCAAAAGCTAATGCTTTAGAAGATATGTCAATGATAATTGATGCTGATATTTATTTAGTATCTCATTCACATTTACCATTAGCTATGAAAAAATCATTTTTTAGATGTGATTATAGAAATAGAAAAGTTACACAAGTGGATAAATTATTTGTAAATTCTAATGCCTTCTTAAGATACGGTGGATATGGCGAAGATTTAGGATTTAGTCCTACAAGTACCCAATATCCGAAAATAATTTTAGATGGTATAAAAAGAGACTCTAAAATATTATTGTAAATATTTACCCTAATATCTTTTGATATTGGGGTATTTTATTTTTAAAAATACATATAATATAAATAAATTAAAATAATTTATAAATAATTGTTGACATTCTCTCAACATTATGTTACAATGAATATGAAATCAAGAATAAAAAGGGAATTGAATAGGAGGAATTTGTATGAGAGAAAAAATGAAAATTTTTACTGTTGAAAGTGGAAAAGTTACAGAAGGGGTCAAAGTTGATTCCTTCACGCTGAAAGGTGCAGGGATTACCATCCCAGCTATCATTGTTGGGGAAGAAGGGAGAGGAAGAAAGTTAGGAGTACTCCCCGTCCAACTTCTCCCTGAACAATACAAGGAATGGCAAGAAGAAGGTTGCACATATATCCATTTTGCAGAAATAGGGGAAACAAAGGCAGGAAAACCAAAATTGTTTCAAGTAGAAGATGCAGATACTACAGAAAAATGCATCTGTATATTGAGGACTATGATTGGCTATCGAGGAGGAAACTCCCATACAGGCGACCTAAAAGAAGAATACTGGGTACCCGAATGTTTCGCAACTTTTCCCGAAAGCGTACCTAGTAAGGAAAGATATACTTGGGAGGAGGTAGAGAGATATGGGAGAGAATATCTCAAGGCAAGACATCCGGGTGAAGACATTGATGGGTATTCTCCGGACATCGCATTTAATCGAATGGTGTCTTATCACTCCTTCCCCGGTGAAATACTATCTTCCGGCGTCATAGCCCAAGGAGACGCTGGTGGGATGGGAAGCGGTTTCCAATATGTCGCCATTATACCAGCAGATGTAGTTTTCAGAACTGAATACAGAGGCAGACTGTATGGCTATCCATCCGAACACTACTACATTTTTAGGGATGGACAACTTCTAGCTGTTACACGAGAAGAAAGAGAGTTGTCAGATATATTCTAATTGCTAACTGAAAATGGTGGATTTTCCACCGGCTACCAACGTATGAATTGAAAAAGGAGGTGAATAATTTGACTAAAATAAATCATAAATTAAAAGGAGCTAGAGTCGAAAAAGGATTAACCCAAGAAGATATAGCTAAAAGGATAGGAATATCTACGTATTCTTATCTAATGAAAGAAAATGGTAAACGAGACTTTACCTTAACTGAAATGAAAAAAATATGTGAGATTTTAAATAAAGAATTATCTGAAATATTTTAATTCAAACTTATTAAAAAGGGGGACTTATAAATGAAAATGTATGAATGTCCAGAGTGTGGTAAAATGTTTTCTAGTTTAAGTTGGGACAAGTCTACTATGGAAAAGTTAAATATTAAAAGTTATGACGATAATTATGGGAAAATTGATGATGAAGAAAAAATGGGTTGTTATTATATTTGTCCCAACTGTGAAGAAGAAATTGATGGAATAAACATTAAGGAGGTAAATTAAATGAGAAAGACACCTCCATGTTATAACTGTGAAAAAAGATATTTAGGTTGTCACGATTCTTGTGATAAATATCAGGAATTCAGAGAAAATAGAAACCATCTTTTAAAGGAACAAAGAAAAAGAAACAAAATAGACTATGATTACTATTATTATGTAAGAGATGCTATTAAAAGGATGAGTAGATAATGAGTATAAAATTATATCGACATCAGGAATTAGCCTTAAATTACCTTAGAATGAATAATTGTTTTGCTTTATTCATGGAACAAGGAACAGGGAAAACTTTAACAGCATTATTTAGAGTTGCTGAACTCTATAAAGATAAAAAAATTAAAAACGCCTTGGTAGTTTGTCCTAAACCTGTTATAGGCTCGTGGTGGCGAGATATACCCTTAGTGAATAAATACCATGGGGTGAAGTTAGAAAACGTCCTAGAGGTAACAAATTACGAGCAACTTTTGACTAAAGGTGGTCAAAGCAAGTATATGGACAAGAAATGGGATTGTATCATCTTAGATGAGAGCCATTATATTAAAAATAGGAGTGCTAAGAGGACTAAGGCTTGTTTACAGTTAGGAGTCGATGCTAAATATAGATATATTTTAACAGGTACGCCAATAGCCAATGGACAACTTGAAAACATTTATTCTCAATTTACATTTTTATATCCATATAAAAATAAACAATGGATACATTCTAAAATATTTGGCAGTTGGACAGATTTTATTAAAGAATATTGTTTATTAAACCAATGGTATCAACCTTATAAATATATAAATGTGGACAAATTACAAGACATTATTTCCCAGTATAGTTATAGAGTTACTAAAGAAGAATGTTTAGATTTACCAGAAAAATTACCAGATAAAATATTTGAAATAGAGTTAAAGGAAAAGGCAATTTATAAAGAATTGATGAAACATTCCACAGTTGAGAAATTTAACTTATTAGCCGATAACAGTTTAACTAGGATGGCTAAGTTAAGACAAGTATGTTCTGGATTTTTAAATGTAGATGATAAAACTATAGATTTAAAGTGTGAAAAGATAAAAGTCTTAGATGATTTTATAAGTGATTTTGATAAGAAATTAGTTATATTTTATGAGTTTCAATATTCAATGAACCAAATTGCCAAATTATTGGACAAGAAAAAAATTAAATATGTGTATCTTAATGGACAACAGAAGGACAAGCAGGTTTGGAAGAAGTTTCAAGAGGATGATACTATTCAAGTTATATTGTGTCAGTATAAAGCCTGTAGTGAGGGTATAGACCTATATAAAGCTGATACTATAATTTATTATGAACCAACTCGGTCTTCAAACATATTAGAGCAAAGTAGGGATAGAATTCATAGAATAGGTCAAAACCAGAAGTGTACCTATATTTTCTTTTTAACTAAAGGTACAATTGAGGAAAAAATTTATAAATCATTATCTGAATATAGTGATTTTAGTGAAAAATTATTTGAGGAATATATATTAGAGTATCAGAGAAGTTATTATAGATAAGGAGGAATGGAAATGACTAAATTATATTCACATGCTAGACCACTTGCAGATTGGGAAAGGGACTATATAATCGAAAATTATGGTAAATTATCTTTTGTAGATATGGGGAAAACATTAGGGGTGAGTCATACTCATGTGCGAGAACAATGTATTAAATTAGGGCTTCACGAATCCCGTAGACGACAAGAACTCAAAGGAGGTATAAATTTGAAAGATGTAGATAAGAAACTAGATTTTAAATTAGGAGAAACTTATTCTATCAAAGAAAACTCTAATTATCCTGTGAAAGAAGATTTATTTGCTGAATTTACTAGAATAAACGGTAGGAGAAAATTTGAAGGTAAATTAATAGATATTACAAAAGATTTATTAGTATTTCATAATGGAAGGTATGTAGAATGTGTTAGAAAGGTAGATTTTTTAACAGGTGATTACGAGGTGATTAAATGAATTAAGAATGGTTTGAAAAAAACAGGAAGGTGAAGATAATGGATATTATATTTTATGACCTTGAGGTGTTTAAATATGATTGGACAGTTACATTTAAAAGTTTGAGAACAGGAGAGTATTGGTTTTACCATAATGATAACAATGGTGTTAGAGATTTTATGAGAAAGAAAAATATTATTTTATGTGGATTCAATAATAAAATGTATGATGACTATATTCTCTTGGCAATAATGGTGGGGGCAGATAACTATACTCTAAAAAAATTAAACGACTGGATAATTGAGGACAAGAAACTCCCTTGGGAATTTCCATTTTTACAAGGACATTGGAAAAACTTTGATAGTTTTGATTTAAGAGATGATTTATATATGGGTTTATCTTTAAAAGTTATTGAAGGTAACTTGGGAATGAATATTGAAGAATCCTCTATACCATTTGATATTGATAGACCATTAACAGATAAGGAAATAGAGGAAATAAGATTGTACAATAAAGCCGATGTTGACGCTACTGAAAGATTATTTCATGAAAGGAAACGTAATTATCTAAAACCTAAAGTGGACGTTGGACGATTAATAGGATTAAATGATGCTGAATCTCTAAGAATGACTAACGCTAAATTAACAGCTCAAATTTTAAAAGCCAATAAAATCCCAAGAGATGATGAAAGAAATTATGTTCCTCCCAAGGTTATAAATTGGGAAAGAATACCAAAAGCAATAAGGGATTTTTATTCCAGAATGTATGATGAGTCTATTTCAGACGAAGAATTATTTAAAGGTGAAGTATATAATCCGAAAACGAAAAAGTATGAGAAACCGAAACAAATATTTACAGATGAAAAAGGAAATAAAACCCATATGTATTATTCTGGAAAACTAACCATTTTTCAACCAGATATGGATTATGTGTACGCTTGGGGTGGAGTACACGCTGGTATTCCAAATTATATAGAAGAGAGTACTGATGATAGGATAATCTTATTGTGGGATGTTAACTCACTTTATCCGTCCATAATGATTCAATATAATTTCTTGAGTAGAAATGTTCCTAATCCAGAGGAGTTTAAAGAAATATATGATGAGAGAATGAAAGCTAAGGCAGAGGGTAATAAGGCTGTATCTGATTCTAGAAAGTTGATTTTAAATACCACATATGGGGCAATGTTGAATGAATGTAACGACCTCTATGACCCTTTAATGGGTAGGAGTGTTTGTATTACAGGGCAACTGGTAATGACTGATTTGCTATTTGGCATAAAGGCTGAATGTGAGAGCTTTAAGCCAATCAACTTTAACACAGACGGTATATTATTCTCCATAGATAGGAATGAGTTGAATAAGGCAAAGGAGGTGGCTAAAGAATGGGAAAATAGAACTGGGTTAACTTTAGGTGAAGATAGAATTAAGAAAATAGTACAAAAAGATGTTAATAATTATTGTATGTTATTGGAAAACGGTGAAGTGGTAACCACAGGTGCAATGGTTGGTAACTATGGTGGTGGAGATATAAATAATAATTCTTTAGTAGTGGTTCACAATGCCTTAGTAAACTATTTATTATTTAATAAACCAGTAGAGGATACTATAAATGAGGAAACAAATATTTTAAATTTTCAAATGATTGCTAGAACAGGTAACACATATCTTAAAACATATCATACTATAAATGGTGAAAGAGTGGAGGTTCAAAACGTTAATAGAGTATATGCCACTAAAGATAAGAGATATGGTACAATTCATAAGTTTAAATTAAATAAAGATGGTACTGAAAGATATGATAAAATTGCCAATTTACCAGAACATTGTATTATAGACAATAGGAATGAATTGTCTATTGAAGATATTGATAAAGACTTCTATATTGAAATGGCTAAAAAGAGGATTGAACAGTTTATAGGAAAAAAATAAACTTTTTAAAATATTATCTAAATAATTGTTGACATTTTGCAAAGTATTTGATACAATGTAGATACTAAATAAAGAGAGGTGATATTTTGAAAGAAGTTATATTTTACAATAAAATAAAAAAGGAGGAGTTAAATGGGAATTTATAAGAAGATTTACGAATTACAAAAAGTATTAAATAGTTATGATTGGGAAAAAGATGGTATTAATAGGCACCAGTCCTATAAATACATTACAGAAGCCCAATATAAGAGAAATTTTTCAAAAGCTTTAATTGAAGTAGGATTAATTTTTCAAATTCAAGAATTGGAGAGACGATTTAGTACAGATATTTTAAATAGTACAATGCACTTAGTAGAAGTTGATTTTATGGGTACATTAATAGACATTGATACAGGAGAAAAACTAGACTATTATTTCAGTGGTACAGGTGCTGATACAGGGGACAAGGCTTTATATAAGGCTTATACAGGTGGTTTAAAATATTTTATTGCTACTAACTTTATGGTTGCAGAAGGCAATGACCCTGAAAATGACGAGCAAGTGGACAAACCTAAATATGTATCTGAAGATGAAAAGAAAGAAATTAAAAAAGATTTGACATCTGGACAAGCGAATAAAATGCAAATTGAGGCATTGAAAAAGCAATTAGCAATGTTAATTAAAAAAGATGATAAATATAAGGAGGTTGTTAAAAAGATACAAGAAGAAACTAATGATTTACAAAATATAACTAAAACACAATGTGAAGACTATATCATTAAAATCGGAAGATTATTAAAGGAGGATTAGTATAAAGGTGAGGATATTTATTGACAAGGCTTATTTAGAATTATTTAATGTGGAGGTGAAATAGTTGAAATTTATAGGGAAACAGATTCAAATTGAACCACCTAAAAGCCCTAAGAGAATAACAGGTACGAGATTTGCTAGTGTTTTAGGGCTAGATGTATGGAACACAGATTTTAAAACATGGTGTGCTATAACTAAGACTTATGAGGAACCATTTGTAGATAATAAATATACGATAGCTGGTAAAACCATAGAACCAAAGGTCATAGACTATTTAAGAAATGTGTACATGCTTAATTTAAAAACTCCAGAGGATGTTTATGGTGAAGATTATTTTAAGAAAACATGGGGGAATTTCTTTCCTAACTCTAAATGTTTCGGAGGAATGTGGGACTCTTTATTAATAAATGAAAATGGGGAAATTGAAGGGGTTATAGAAATTAAGACTTCCAGTAGACCACAAGACTGGGAACATGATGTACCTGAAAACTATGCTATACAAGCGAGTCTATATGCTTATCTTTTAGGGGTAGACAATGTTATAATGGTTGCCACTTTACTTGATGATGAAGACTATGTAAATCCAGAAAAATTTGTTCCAAGTGCCAATAATACGATTATTAGAACATTTAAAGTTAGTGAAAGATATGAAGATTTTGGTAAATTCATTGAAATAGCCGAAGAATGGTGGGATAAGCACGTTGTAACAGGTATATCTCCAGAATTTGATGAAATTAAAGATAAAGAAATTTTAGATAATCTTAGAATAAACACTATAGAAAATCCAAAGGATTTAGAGGATGTATTAAAAGAATTAAATCAATTAACTATTATAGTAGACAATCATAAAGCTCAAATAAAAGAAGAGGAAAAAAGAATTAATGAATTAAAAGATATTGTAAAAAACTATGCAATTGAAATCTTTGGTGAAAATGATACAAAGGTTGAATTAATATCTGATAATTTTGTATGGGAGGTGAGTAAAAATATAAGGGAAACCATAGATAAAGAAGCATTGAAAAAAGATGGTTTATGGGACAAATATGTTAAACAATCTGAAAGTTACAGAATTACCAATAAGGAAAGGAATGATTAGATGCTGTGGATTGAATTTTTTAAAAATATAAACCAAGATTTGACACACAATGTGAGTCCAGAGGTGGAAGAAGCTAGTTTTCAACTATATGGATTATTTAGAAGTCTTACTAGAGCTGGATTCAATGATGAACAAGCATTAGAAATTGTAATCAGAATGTTATTACAAAATTTAAAATAATAGAAAAGGAGAGATGTTTAAATGACTATTAAATTAAGTGAAAATACAGGTTTTACAATTATTCCAGAGGGAGAACATATTTTTAAAGTTGAAGATGTAGAATATGATAAAGATTTTGGAACTATAGAGTTACATTTAATTACTGAAAACGGTATGAAGCATAAAGAGAGATTTAATTTAATCGGAAACGATGGAGAAGTCAATCAACGTGCTTTAAATGCTTTCAGTTATACTGCTAGGGTCTTAATGAATGACTTTAATTTGAAAGAAATTGACCATCGAGAACTTGTTGGTAGATATATGAAGGCTGAAGTTAAACATAATGTTGTGCCTTCTAGTAAAGACCCTAATAAAAATCTTACTTTTGTAAATTTAGGGGACAAGTACCCTGCTGATGGATTTGAAGGGGATTCTAATGAGGAAGATGTATCATTAGATGATTTACTATCCTAGAAAAAAATCTCCAAGACAAATGTATCAACTACCTGAAAAACAATGATATTTACCATATAAATGTTCATGGTTCAGGTTGGGGTGGTAAAGGTACACCTGATATAATAGCTTGTATAAATGGTAAATTTGTAGCCTTTGAGTTGAAAGTTGGGGACAATCAAATGTCCCCTGCTCAAAGGATTCATAAGAAAAGAATTGAAAAATCTAAAGGTTTACATTTTGTACCTAGAAGTTTAAATGAATTTATTGAGATTGTGGAGGGAATGAAGAATGAATGAGATAATTGACCAGATGGTAGAATTGTATTTTTTAGGTGGGAATATTTATGAAATGTTAGTAGAATATAGATTAAACTTAAAATATAACTATGTGGACAATTTATTCAAGAAATGTTTAAAGGTTGGAGGTGAAATAATGGTTATAAGAATTTATAATCTTGAAACAGGTGAAAATTTTGAATTGGATGAGAATATTGAAAATATAGGTGACAAATTAAAAGAAGAAATGGAAAATAGAAATTGGGAAAGCATACATTGTCGAGTGGAGGTACTTGATTATGAATAGTCGGAAAAATATATATTTATTATTAATAATCATCTGTTTACTAATTCATAGTTATATTTTATCTAAAACCAATGAAGAATTAAAGAAAAATTATGATGATATTTTAAAAATGAATGAAGAATTATTAAAAATGAACGAGGAACTTATTTCAGATAAGGAAAATCTTATGAGGCTAGTTAAAGACTTGGAAAAAGATAAGTTAAAGTCCCCAAGTAGAAATATGATTAGTAGAAATGTTCCTGAAAATAACTCTAGAAAAACTTATATGGATTATAGGAAAATAACTGATACTTCTAGTGAACAATATAAATTACAGCAAAATAAGGACTGTTACACGACTGATACAGGGCTTAGAAAAGTAAACGAGTACTATTGTATAGCTGTTGGTACACATTATTCTAATAATATTGGGGATAAATTGATTGTTCACATGGAAAATGGGGAAAGTTTTAAGGCGATAGTTGCAGATATAAAAGATGACAAACATACTGATGAAACCAATAGACAACATAGAAAAGATGGTAGTGTTATTGAGTTTGTTGTAGATACTAAAAAACTACCAGAGCTGGTAAGAAAAATGGGAGACATTTCTTATATGAATGAAACATTTAAAGGTGAAATTAAAGCAATTATAAAGGGGGATTAATTATGTGGATAAGAAGTCAAGATAAGAAAACTTTGGCGTATTGTACTAGATTGGTAGTAGTAGGTAAGACAATTCAGAATCTACCTCCTACAGGAATAGACGATGACTATGATGTCATGGGAGTATATGAAAGTTCAGAAAGAGCAGTGGAAGTACTAGATAATATTCAGAGTCAATTACGAAGTGCTGTAGAAGTAATTAGAGGAGTATCTAGTGATAATTATAAACAACATTTTATTTACCAAATGCCAGAGGAGTAACAATGATAGAAAAACAATTCGAGAATCAAGTTAAAAAATTCCTAAGGAGGTTGAGTAATGGTTAATATTCCTTTAGATGATAAGTACACTTTAACAAGTGATAGTTTAAATTATATTATTGAGGAAACTAAAGTAATACAGGATGGAGATAGGAAAGGTGAAAATTATAAAACAGTTTATGGATATTATAGTACTCTAGAAAATGCTTTAAAAGGATTTAAAGAGTTAAAAATTAGAACATCAGATGCCAAGTCGATTAAAGAGTTATTGGAAGTATCTAAAGAAATTGATAAGAAAATTGAAAAAATATTAGGAGGTATTTAATATGGATTTTAAAGAATATGTGAAGTTAGCAATGAGAACCAATGTCGAAGATAGGTTGTTTAAGGATAATATATTAAATGGATTACTGGGTTTATATGGTGAAATTATTGAGTTTTTAACGGCAAGTGAAGATGGAGAATTAAACGAGCTTGGAGACTGTTATTGGTATACCGCTTTGTTATTCCATACCACAGGATTAGAACTTTTAAACATTAAAAAAGCTAAAAATAATTTAATAGTTAATATTGGTTTATTATTTGACCACTTTAAGAAACATTTTTTTCAAGGACATAGTTTAGATAGTAATTTAGTACAAGTCTTATTATCAGAGATTAAATTTGATTTAGATGTTTATGCTAGATGTATAAATTCTTCACCAGAAGAAGTTATGGAATATAATGTGAATAAATTAAAAAAGAGGTTTCCAAAGGGGTTTGAAGTGGAAAAATCAATAAATAGGAAGGTGAATTAGAGATGAAATATAAGATTGAAGATAACTTTAATCTTAATTTTGAAAACCATAAAAAATTATGTAATGAAATACATGAATTGTATAAACTTAAAAATGCAAATTATGGTAATAGTTTTTCAGAATTATTCGAGGAATTTGAAATGTTATATGTTCTTCCTAGACTTGTTGAAAAAATAAATAGAATTAAAACATTAACAATGAATAAAGATTTAGATTATGATGACGAAAGTATTAGAGATTCACTTTTAGATTTGGCTAATTATAGTATAATGACTGTTATGGAATTGGACAAGTATGCATATAAAAACAAAAGGAGACGATAAAAATGAGAGTAACCTTAATTCAAGAAACACCTAATCCTGTGGAAACTATTGCCAATATAGCTACAATATGTTACGGTAAAGATAAAGCTAAAAATCCTAAAAAATTAGTTGAAAATCTATTGAGACTAGAGCATTTATCTGTATTTGAACATGTTTATTTCACTTGGAAGATTGAAGGTATATCTAGGACATGTTTAGCACAATTAACAAGACATAGACATTGTAGTTTTACTGTTCGTAGTTCCAGATATTGTAATGAAAGTGAACAAAATTATATATATCCTCAAAGTGTATTAGAAGATGACAGCTTAGAAAATGATATATTTACAGATGTGATTAATTATGCAATTGATTCCTATAACCATTTAATAAAATTAGGAGTTAAAAAAGAAGATGCTAGATTTATTCTACCACAGGCGTTAGAAACCGAATTATATATGAGTTGTAACCTTAGAGAATTATTACACATTTATAAATTAAGGAGTCATAAATCTGCTCAATGGGAAATTAGGGAATTAGTTGAAAAAATTAGAGAGAGTGTAAATCCAGAATTAGATTTTATGTTTGAAATGGTGGTGAATAATTGAAAATAGAAGATGAGATGGAGATGATAGAATGACAAGTGAACAGTTGACTAATATTTTAAAAGATTTAAAACAGGTTAAAAATGATTACCAATATTCTTATGATAAAGTTGGCGAGATGGATTTGTTAACTCAAGACTATCTTCATATGTTGGAGATAGTTCCTCTTAGTGGGAATGAGAGGTCTAAGATTGCTACACAGCTTAAAAACACTAGATTAGAGCGTAGGAAACATAAAGATAATGTGGAATTATTGAAACCCCTTGTGGATTGTTTAGAGAAGCATAATAGGATAATTAAGGATTTAGAACAAGTGTTAGGACAGATGAGACAAATAGAAGAAAAACAGAAGAATAGAATTTATACACCTAGAATATTGAAGGAGGATTAAGATGTCTTTTATAGAATATATAAAAATACTAATAGTATTAATTCCAATAGTTATATTAGCATTAATTATTGCTCTTGGAATTTCTAAATTACCTTTTAATCGGATATTGTTCCTAACAATATGTCTTATACTAACTCCATTTATTTTAATTAAATATTTTGAATGGATAATTAATAAATTTTATTAGGAGAGTGATAAATTGAGTTACTATAGTAGTTATGTAAACCATATGATGAGACTATACTATAAGACAGATGGTAAGGATTTAAGAACGGATATAAATAAATTAAATTATGATATTGCTAAAAATGTGATTGAAAGATATAGTGAATTTGAACAAGCTATATTAACAGATATATTATTGCCAGACAGACCAATTCAGAAAAATGTGGAGATTGTTTCAATAGAATATGATTTACCAGAAGATGAGGTTTGGGATTTGCTAAACAATGTTACAAATAAGATAGCAAAAGAGAGAGGGTTAATATGAGTTTTATAAAGAGGAGGGTTACATGAAAAGTTGCCTAAAATGTGTAAACTATGGGGGTTCAAAAAGTATATTACATGACAATATAGGTTTAATGGTTGTTCAATGTTTAACTAAAGACGAGAAGGAAATGATAGAACAAGCCATGATATATGGAGCGTATAATGTTAGAAATTGTGACAAATACAAAGAATTGGACTGGAAAGCTGATGAAACGAGAATCTCCCACTTTCACTTCGTTTAGAAGTGGGAGAAGTTCAAAGACTCTATAGTTAGAACACTGTGTAATAGAAACAGGGGTGATTAAAATTTGAGATATGTTAGACTTGCTAAAGGTGGTAAAAATCCAATAGAAAAATTGAGAAACGGTGGACACGAGTTGGAAGAAGTGCAAGACTACCCTGATTTAGGAGTGTTAATTCCAGAGCCTTTTGTGGTTCTGGATTTTGACACGAAATCTGATGCTGAAATAATGTTAAAAATTGCTAAAGGCGAAGGATTAAAAACTAGAATAATGGAAACAGATAATGGATACCACTTCTGGTTTAAATCCAAAAAGATAATGAAGAATTTTGTAAAACAACCTTTAGCCTGTGGGTTAGTGGCAGATTGTAGGAGTTGGGGCAAGTGGTCTTATACTGTGGTTAGGAGAGGTGGGAAGTGGCGTAAATGGTTACAACCAATGGAAGATGATGAAATTCAATATATTCCAAAATGGTTGACACCTGTTATTAAGATAGATGCTGATTTTAAAAAAATGAAAAATGGAGACGGTCGAAATAATGCCTTGTTTGAATATATTATAGATTTACAAAAACAAGGTTTTACTAAAGATGAGATTAAAGAAACTTTCAATATTATCAATAAATATGTATTACAAGAACCGTTAGACGATAGAGAATTAAATGAGCAAATTTTAAGAGATGACGCTTTTATAGATTTAGGCAATGGTCATGGTACTTGGAGAAATGAAAAAGGACAGATTCAACACAATTTGTTTGCAGAGGCAATATTAGAAGAATATAATATTATCACCTCCAATGGGCAGATTTACATTTATAATAATGGTTATTATCAGAGGAATGATAATTTAATAGAAAATAAAATGTTAGAGATGGCTCCAGATATTAAGTCTCATATGAGAAATGAAGTTTTATCATATATTAAAATAAAGACCAATCGAGATGTAAATAGGGTGGAATTTCCATATATTATTAATATTGAAAACGGTAGATTAGATGTTAGAGAACGTATTTTATATGAGCATTCTCCAGAATATGTGGAGTTTGAAAGGGTTCCAGTGAAGTACAATCCAGATGCCTATGATGTTAATGTGGACAAAATGTTAGATAAGGTGTTTTGTCACGATAAAGAGGTACGAGCCTTATTTGAGGAAATGTTAGGGTATTGTTTAATTAAAAATACTAAATATCAGAAAGGTTTTATGTTTTATGGCAGTGGTTCCAACGGTAAATCAACTGTTTTAAATATGATTAGGGAATTTCTAGGACCTGAAAACGTTGCAAATGTGGATTTAACCAAATTACACGAGAATTATGCAGCAGCAGAGCTTGAAAACAAACTAGCCAACTTAGGAGACGATATAGATTATGGTAAAATTAAAGAAACTGGTATAATTAAAAAACTCTATTCAGGCGATGCTATCTTGACTAGAAGGATTTATGGGGAACCTTTCAACCTTTATAACCACGCTAAAATGATATTTGCTACCAATGAGTTGCCTTATAGTGGAGATAAAACACATGGTTTTTATAGAAGATTTGAAATTATCCCTTTACATGCCAGATTTTCAAGCGATGATGAAGATTATGACCCATTTATAGAAGAAAAGGTAACAACTGAAAATGCCAAGTCTTATTTGTTGAATTTAGCTTTAGATGGGGTAGATAGATTGATAAGTAGGGGAAAATTTACTCAACCTAAAGTAGTAAGTGAGGCTAAAAAAGATTATAAAATTTTAAATAGTAATGTATTAACATGGATTCATGATGAAAATATAGATGAGGAATATTTAATGTCTAAACCTATTTCAGATTTATATAGTGATTTCACAGATTATTGTAAATTAGCAGGAGTTAGACATCAAACCAGTAGGACAAGGTTTACTCAAGAAATTAATAGTGAATTCGGATTTGTAAGTAAGCCAAAATATCTGAATGGTAAAATTCACAGAGTATTTGTGAAAGAAGAATAAGATGGGAGGTGAATAATAATGATTAGTTGGGAAGAAATTGAGAAACATTTACCAGATGAGTATGATGAGGAAAGACATGAGGTGCTTAGACATGAGATTAAATGGTATGAGCATAAGATTAGGGATTTACAAGGTGAGATTAAGGTTTTAAATACTGATTTAGAAACCAAACGCCCCCAAGTGGATAAATTGGAAAAAGAAATTAAGAAATTACAAGAAAAAATAGATGATTTAATTTCAAATACCACCTCTAAAATAGCTGAAAAACGCTCCGAGCTTCTAGAGTTAAATAGTGAATATGAAAAAGCATATAATGAGTTTTCAAAATACGAAAAAATGGTCAATTTGGTGGAATTAGAATTAATGTATGGTTGGGAAAAGGGAAATGTAATTAGAAGATATGATTTAGAATTTGGTTTAAATGGACCAAGGGTTGTAGGTTTGACACATGGTATAATTGTTGGTCCAAATGATAATGGTACAGGATATTTATGGCGAAGATTAAAGAAATCTAATGGTGAGCCACTTAAAAAAGTTGAAGAATTTGAAGGTACCAAATATGAAAAGGTGGCTGATAGTTATGAGGAATATATGAAGAAATTTGGACATTTATATGGGTACAAGGGTTAATTATTAAAAAGATAAAAAGGAGGTGGGTATAATTATATCCAAAGATTTTTAGATGAGGATTGTCAATTGTTTTAAAAGTAACAAAATAGTTACAATGTAAAGATTTCTTGGTATTTAAGAATATTCAGACGATTGTAATATAATTGTAATAATAGATGTAATGTTACAAGAATATTACAATGTATAGAATAGTCTGATAATATATGTCTAAAGAACCATAAATATGGGAAAAGACGGTAAATTATTACATTGTAAGCGTGAGAGTGTGAGAAAAACTGTAAATTCTGAAAAGCTGATAAATACTATATTATAAATACTATCTTACACTATTACATTTATTATATATAATAAATAATATAAATATATAAAAAAAAAATATATATAAAAAATAATAAAAAATATTTTTTTATAATATATAAAGATAGGGAATTTTTAAAAAAAAATTGTAAATGTGTTAAAAAATCGCTGTAAGCTAGTAAAATCAATGGTTACAAATTTACATTTTCAATTACGCCTCTCACACAATATGAAATAAAAGAAAGGAGATTGATAGTAAATGGCTAAAAATACAGGGTTGGACAAAGGTAAAGAAAAGAGTAAGGAAATTGAGAAGAAAAAAGATGGTAGAGGACAACATACTGGTAAAGGTAAACATGAACCTTGGAAGCATAGTCCAACATCTAATCCTTATAAAGAATTAAAAGAAATGCCTGATGCTGAAAGGAGAGAGTTGGTTAGTCAGACCTTGGCTGAAATTTTAAAATGGTATAATATGCCTAAAGTTAAAACAGATGAGGAATTGGAAGAAAGGATAATATTCTTCTTTGAGACTTGTATTATAACAGGTGAGATGCCTACATGGGAAAAATTAGCTTTGGCGTGTGGTGTGCATAGAGGTACTTTATGGGAGTGGGAAAGCGGTGGAGATGGCTCTACACCCATGAGACGCGACCTTCTAAAAAAAGCGAAGGAATTCATGGCAAGTTATGACGCAGAAATAGTAGCAAATAATAAAATGCCTCCAGTAGCTTATATCTTCAGGGCTAAAAACTATTATGGCATGAAAGACCAAGTGGACTATACTATCACACCTAAACAACAAATTGACGAGGTGGCATCAGTGGAAGAAATTGCTAAAAGAATTGAGGGAGCAGTAGTCATTGAAGACATTAGTGAAGAGGAGGATAAGAAGGACAATTAAAATTCATTTAGAAGCGTTTACAGGCGTGTAGTAAGCCTTTTAAATAGTTATTAGGGGAATTATATGGCTAAGCTAATATAATTCCTCTAATCGGCTTTAAACAGTTTAAAAATAAAATAAAAAAGACCAATTTTTGGTCTTATACATACTTTTGAAATTGAGGATTCGTGTAGTTCGTGTAGTTCGTGTAGTTCGTGTAGTTCGTGTAGTTCATAAAAAATAGAAATTCGCGTAGTTCGTGTAGTTCGTGTAGTTCGTGTAGTTCGTGTAGTTCGTGTAGTTCGTGTAGTTCCACACCTATGGTTTTCCACACTGGAATATCCTCTCACTTTACCACTTTAACAGTTTATTCCTTTATTACTTTAGTGGGATAGAGTGCCTAATCCAAGCCTATTTCCTCTACCTTTACTTTACCACACTAAAGTGGTAAAATCAATAGTCTTTTCAATCGCTAAAATATACTCTTTAAAAGCCTTAAAATGGCTTATAAGACCTCTTAATTTAATAAGCAATAGTAAACTATGGCTATTAAATTAAGATACCTTTAAAAGCCTTATAACGCCTTATAACGGGTGAGAATGTTTTTAGTTGTAAAGGTCCTATTATAGTATATGTTTAAAGTTTAAAGATATTACCTTTTTAATGGTTAATATGTAACCTTTAAAGGGTTTAAAATGGCTTATAACGACCCTTAATTCAATAACTAATACTATACTATTACTATTAGATTAAAAGTCCTTATAAAACATTTTAAAGGTTTTAAATGATAAATGTTCAAATAGAAAGAGGCTAACAAGCTTTTAACTTGTTAGCCTCCATACTTCCGGCTGACCTTTTATTAAATTCTTTCTAGTTTATTTATAACTTCCCAATATTCATTATAAGGGTATTTCTCTTTCTTATATCTATAATAATCCTCCATGCTTTCAATTAGATATATGCTATAGTCCCAACGACCTTCATTTATTTTTTTGAGTATAGCAGGATTATTAAGTTTTGCAAGGTTTAAAGCATGTTGTACATGGTTATAAATAAAATCTAGATTAATACCCTGCCACCCATTTTTTAAATAGACGTGTTCAGCTATTGCAAAGCTGAACCCGTCGAATTCCACGTGTGGTACACCGTCCCAGTAGCTCCATTTTTTGTAGATAATGTTATAACCTTCTTTTTCTAACCTTTTAACTATGTTTACACTCTTCATTATTTACCCTCCTTTAAAAGTCCTGTATTATAAAGCTATCTTCATTAATTGGGATAACAATTGTATAATTAGAAATATCCTCTATACAATCTACATCATCTATACTATAGCCATATTCTTTATTAAATTGTTCTAGATTGTCGTACTCAGTAAATTCAGAACATATGGCTATAATATCTAGTTCTATTGGCTCACTTAGGTCCTCAGATAATTCGTTTAAATACTCAAACAACGCTTTTTTACCTTCATAGCTGAATTGGTCCTCTCTATTGAAGTTTTTAAATTCATCTAGAAAATCATTAAAAGTAACGCTTTTAACTAACATTTATATTACCTCCTTTATTTCAATAACATTATATCCACACTCGGTTATATACCTTTTTAAGTGGTCTATATCCGCTAAATCTAAATCTACACTTTTTGCCCACTCTTCAAAACCTTCTTTAAAATATTTATAATCATAGTCAACGTGTCCGTATTCCCTACAAGTAATAACTAATTTTTCCTTGTCAAAATGGGTACTTAACATTTTTAAACCTCCTTTTTATTATACATATCTTATACCATGTAACCTTACATACTCGACAAACTTTTTACCAGTTAATTCACACAATTTTTGCGGGTATGAACGCAAAGCGTAAACTTCAGTCAATGAATACATAGTAGCGAAGCGTTGGGCTATTTCTCTAATTTTATAAGGTGCTTTATACCTTGTTATAAGTGTGCCAGTATTACCAAGTGGATGAACACCATTTTTAATACCGATTAAATACATTTTATTCTCTCCTTTATTTCTAATATTTTTCGTAAACATTCGGAGCATAGTAATAATATTCATTGAATTTTTTAATAGATTCATTAATTGTAGAGTTTAAAATAAACTCTATATCCATTGTAAACATTATTTCAAGTTCTTCTACATTGTCCATGATATATACTAGTAAATTATTTCCTTCAATACGAAAAATGTACCTTGTACCGTCTACATAGTCGTCGAAGTATTCTATTTGCAATACCTCTCCATATTGTTTATAGTCATTTTTTATTTCTTCAAATATTTCTTTTATTAGCATTATAACACCTCCTTATTTTTTATCAATGTACCAGTTACATATTTCTTTATACTCTATTTCATCTACTCCTATATTTATTACATCTTTTACTCCCCATATTTCCATATTGTTAAAATGGAATGAATCAATTATTTCAGAATAATCTGGTTCTATTGTATTTGTATAGACTTCCTTTTTTATTTTAGAATATACATGTATTCCTTCTCTATCTAATAAAGTTAGTTTAATAGTTTCATCATTGGTTAATATATGGATTGTATCATTATCCATAACTATTCTGTAATTATTATTTTTCATTATATTACCTCCTCTATACTTTTCTATAAATTCTGATATTTCTTTTTTAGTCTTTTCACCCGGCACACGCTTAACCGCGTCCGGTGTTATTTCTTCTAGATATTCATATCCACGCATTTTTAAACAATTAATGCTCCTAACCGACAACAAGCCTTTTAGGTCGTCTAACTTAATCATAATAACACCCCTTAATAGTATTTAATCAGTAAATAGACTCTTTCCTCCTATTCTAGACCAGTGGTCTAGAACGTATGACACGCTCCGGGACAGAGTCCCCTCGTGGCAGTGCTTGTAAGTCTATTTACTTATATTATACCCTATTTCCAATAGGTATACAAGGATTATTTGCAAGTTTTTTAAGATTTTTCAAGGTTTTTTAATACCAATTAATGTAAATATTTGTATCAAAAACTTCTGATACAATTGTATCAAAAATATTTAGACTTCTAAAGTATGCTTTTTGATATAGTTTATTACATTTTTTTACATTTTATATGTTAAAGTTGTAACACGTTATTACTTTATAAGTTTATTGTTTTAAAGTATTATCACTTTATCACTTTAAAGTACCCTACCCGTACCCTCTATTTGAAGCCAAAAAAACACCTTGTCAACTGCGTAACCACCCCAAAAAATAAAAAGACCCCTTTTCCTCTTGACAATGCTATCAATCTCTGATATATTTAATATATAACAAAGGTAAGAGAACCTTTATAGGTAAAGTTTCAAGTCGACTAGAGCTTTACTGAATTATGATAGCACGTTAATATCTGGATTAGTTCATATCGGGAGAACACTAGGGAAAAGCTATAGCTGAAAGAGGTTCAAATCCTCATAATCCGATATTAACAATTAGATTTGAGGGGAAGTTCCCTCTGGGGCTCGGGAGGACTCGGGCGACTGTTTAGCTAAACAGGTTATTAAATACAAAATATTATATGTAGTGTGTTTTCTTAAATAATCCACCAAAAAACTCTGGTGGATTTTTTTATTTATTTTCAAAATACCTATTGACAAACAATTATATTAATGTTATACTCAAGGTAAAGAAATAACCAACGAATGAGATAAAAAAT